>APMI01017239.1_pt1 | contig 33816 bp, 32 predicted proteins | sample 667938 | NCBI WGS metagenome assembly APMI01 (sample SAMN01084076, study PRJNA167559) | wastewater metagenome | biome: Wastewater | place: Denmark: Ejby Moelle, Odense | collected 2011-11-28
GCTGCATCGCTGGCAAAACTGTTGCAGGCCCGTGGTTTTAAAGTAACCATTCAAAAATTCGATCCCTACATCAATGTTGATCCCGGTACGTTAAACCCGTATGAACATGGTGAGTGTTTTGTAACAGATGATGGTGCGGAAACAGATCTTGATCTCGGGCATTACGAACGGTTTTTAAATATCCCTACATCGCAGGCGAATAATGTTACAACCGGTCGTATTTATCAAACAGTAATTAACAAGGAACGTGAAGGAGCTTATCTTGGAAAAACGGTGCAGGTAGTTCCGCATATTACCGATGAAATCAAGCGCAGAATGTTGTTGCTGGGTAAAGATGATAAGTATGATATTGTAATAACGGAAATTGGTGGAACTGTTGGTGATATAGAATCGCTTCCATTTGTTGAAGCTGTACGACAGATTCAATGGGAATTGCCTGAAGAAGACTGCCTTGTAGTGCATCTTACTTTAATCCCTTATTTAAAGGCTGCGAAAGAATTAAAAACAAAACCAACACAACATAGTGTTAGGCTGCTCAGTCAGGAAGGAGTACATCCCGATATTATTGTATGCCGCACAGAAAAGCCATTAAGTACTGAAATAAGAAGAAAAATTGCACTTTTCTGCAATGTTAAACCAGAGGCTGTAATTGAATCGCTTGATGCTTCTACTATTTATGAGGTTCCGTTATTTATGCTCAAAGAGAAGCTGGATGTGATTTGTCTGAAAAAACTGAGTGTTACAATTTTCCCGGAGCCGGACCTTGAAAACTGGAAAAAATTTCTTGATAAACTGAAATATCCAAAGAGCCAGGTGAATATTGGTTTAATTGGAAAGTATATAGAGCTACAGGATGCTTACAAGTCAATTCTGGAAAGTTTTATTCATGCCGGAGCAATGAATGAATGTAAAGTAAATGTTGTGAATGTACACAGTGAGTTTATTACAGAACAGAATGTATCTGAAAAATTGGTTGGGCTTGACGGGCTGCTGGTTGCGCCAGGTTTTGGTAACCGTGGAATTGAAGGAAAGATTACAGCCATTAAATATGCAAGAGAAAATGGCTTGCCTTTCTTTGGAATTTGTCTGGGTATGCAGATGGCTGTAGTAGAATTTGCCAGAAATGTACTTGGCTTAAAAGATGCACATTCATTCGAAATGAATGAAGCCACTCCCGATCCGGTAATAGATATGATGGAAGAGCAAAAGAAAATTACTACTAAAGGCGGCACTATGAGGCTCGGATCATATCCCTGCGATATTAAAGCTGGCTCTTTGGCAGAAAGGATTTATGGCAGTTTGCATATTAATGAACGCCACCGCCATCGTTATGAGTTCAATAACAAGTATCTGGAAGCTTTTGAACAGGCCGGAATGATACCAAGCGGAAAAAATCCGGAAACAGGTTTGGTGGAGATTATGGAAAATCCCAAGCATCCGTTTTTCATTGGTGTGCAGTACCATCCTGAACTGAAGAGCACGGTTGAAAACCCGGCTCCGTTATTTGTGCATTTTATTAAAGCTGCAAAAGAATATTCTGAAAAACAGCAATCAATAAAGAATCCTTTGCTGGAAAGTGAGATGATATAGTAGTATCTCTGTAAATAGAGAGGTGCAAAGATTTGAATTAGTAATAGATATTAAACAGTATCTGAATCCAGATAACTTATATACCAATTCTCTTTTTTTGAGATAGCATTGTTTTTTTTACTTAAATCTAAGGCCCCAAAGTGTAATTCAATAGGCCTTAGTTTTTTTGGCAGATAATAGAATCTTGATTTTATGTAATGGGAATAGTTAGGACTATGCTTAAAACACCATGTTAAAATCGCATCAACCTTTTTACTGTTCATTTCGTCAATTACTTTCTTTAGCAAGTTATCTGCGGCTTTTTCATGATTATAGTCAAAGTAATAATCCATTATATAACCTATTTTACCTGTATGTTTATTTTTTATTGAATAGCTTATAATTGCACATAGTTTCTGTTCGTTTGTATATAAGCCATATGTAATATAGCCCTCTTTAGGTTTCTGAGTTATGCGCCAATTTAAATACGATTGGTTTCGATCAACAGCTATATTAATTCTTTCTGCAAATTTTTTCCAAACTTCGTCCACTGATTGGTCAAATGACGTAATTGATTTTATTTGATAATCCTTGAGAGTTCTTGTTTTTATTTTAAAGAAGAGGCTGATATTCGGAAAAATAGAAGTGAAATTTTTAAGAATCGGGATGAGATTTAGAAAGTACTTGGGTCGTAATGGTTTTATTAGAAATGGAACATCTGCTATCTCAATCCAGTTTAACTTTTGCAAAAAACCTGTAACAGAGTTTTTATTGGGGAACCCATATACAAATTCAACACCCTTTTCAGATGCTTTATTGTAAAGATGTTTTGCCAGCAGTATAAATAATCCTTTCCCTCTGTAATTATAATCCGTAATAGTGTCAATAGATTGTGCAGCTTGAAGTGTTGTTTTAAAATATTTAAAATGAACTGGGAAAACCGTATATAGAGCGGCGTATTTCTTTGTTAATTGTTCTATAGCAAAAGATATAAATGTGCTATTGCAAGGATTATTTAAATGTTGCCAATTTAACCTGTCTTGTGATTTGTCCGCAATACCATTTTTTATAAACAAGTTTTCGTATTGAATCAGGTCAAACTCATTTTGATAGTCGTAAATAAAGAATTCCTCATTTTGCTTTATACCTTGTATGTTTGAGCGCATTCCTGCATTGTTAAAGAGTTAAAACCATATTTTAAATTTAAGTATCGATAATGTTCAAGTATCTTTTCAAGATTTTCTAAATTGTTATTCGAATCCTTACCAAAGTTATGCGGATGCCACCAAAGGTGATATATTAAGTTGTTTTTTGCAGCATAAGTCATGCTTCTTTTAATTCTTTTTATTTTAAGTGCTTCAATCCAAGCTAATTTTTTATTGTATGGTCTTAGAAAGGCGCTCGCTTTTATATTGATTATTCCATTTGATAATTGCGGCTCTTTATATGTGTTAAATCCGCTAAAATTTATATAACTATCTATAAAGCGAAGTAGTTTTATTAATAATGTTTCCTTTTCTCTCTTTCTTGTGGAGTAGACAAAAGAATCAGGAACACCTCTGAAAGCATATATGCCTTGTCGTATACAATCATCTAAACTGGAACTATTATACTGATTGCGTGGAAAGACAATGCTTCTGATTGAAGAGTTATGCTTTTGTTGTGCAATATTTATCGCCTTTTTTACATCTTCTTCAAAAGCCCCTGGTCTATTCTGGATTTCAAGACAGTAAAAGTGAGAAAAAGTATGAGTGCCAATTTCCTGATAGGATGTATTCGAAATAAGTTTAATTAACTCTGGGGAAAAATAATATTGTTTATGATCTTCCAGATTAGCTATGCTGATATGTTCATAGGCCGAGTATTTTCTATTAGAGAAATCAGGCAATTTATCAGGTAAAGATTCTAATAATTCATTTTCATCTTTACAATACAACATTCCAACAATTGCCCATGTAGCGTGTATTTTATATTTTTTAAATAAATCAAGAATTTTGGGAATTACAGTTCTGCCACCTAAAACATTTTCTCCATAACTCTTTATTGTATGAACGTCAAAAACGCCCCACATTAGTTCAAAATCTAAGGATATAACCAAACCTCCTTTCATATTAGGACAAATATATTATGAAAGGAGGTTTGGGTTTCCAGAAATGTAGGTTTATTTAAGGTTTAATTGTGTTTTTCTAAACTGAATTATCTCTCCGGTCTTCCAATCATTTGCTGTTTTACTTTTTCCCAGAAGCCGATTACATTTTCATCATTTCGTTTCCACTCTTTACCAAAGTGTACAAGCTTGGCTGTTTGTTCCTGCTTCTGCATCTCAAAAAATTCTTCCATTGTTTCAGTATCCTGTTTCATGGATAATTTGTTGTACAGGCGTTTCATCTCTTTTTCATATTCTGAACTTTCTTCTGCCATGATTTTTTCAAGCGATTCCCGCTGCCGCACTTTTTCATCATAAACACCAACAGGTAGAATTGTTTTTCCAATAACCGGCATCAATTCTATCAGCATCAGGATAATTAATATGAGGTAGTAACGAAACTGTAATGCACTGTTATCCTTCAACAAATTATTCATTGCCTCAATGCGGGTTAAAAAACCATTGTTGAGATAATTTAAAAAATCGGCTTCCTGTTTTTTAATGGTTGTTTCCATCTGGTTCAGTTCTTCATCAATTGCTGTTAACCGTTGCTGGTTTTGTGCTTGCAGCACCTTGTACTCTTCATCAAGTTTTTGATATTCGTTTCGCTTGGCAATGGCAATATCTTTAATGCCCACTTTGCCGCTGCCACCACTACCATCAGTTTCAGCAATAAATTTTTCTCTTGCTGTATTTACATCGGCATACTTGATGTCGAGGTTTTTTTGCATGGTTGCTTTTTCTCTCAGCAATTCATCTTTCCTGTTCTTGTAAAGCAGGTCAAGTTCATTGCGTTTGTTCAACTTTCGTTTTTCATTATCAAGCGATACCTGCATTTTTATTTCCTTATCAAACATGTAAAGAATGGCAGGTTGCGCCATAAACGTACCAATGGTTAAAGCCAGCAAACCACGGAAAAGCAGGGGAGTAAATTTGTTTTTGTTAAACCGGTTAATGCCTTTAATCAATGCCCGGTCGATAGATAAAATCACAAAGCCCATAAATACACCGCTGCCAATAAACAGAAATGTATTGTCTATTACGGTTGAAAAAAAGTAGGTCCAGGCCAGTGTTGCAAAAATCCAGGTGCAAAGAACCGTCATGCCGACAATCCGGTAGCGGTTTCTGTCAACCACACAGTCTTTAATCAGTTCTTTTTCGGCTGTAGCCAGCCACCATAACAGTTCATCGGTTTGAGTAGGGGTATAAGTTTCCCCTGCATACATGGGAGTTGCCTCTTGTGTCATACAAATAAATTAAAAAGTTTGGCGTGGTTAAGGCCAGAACAGCCGTGCGGGTTAAAGCTGGATGAAAAACGAAGCAGCAAAAGTAGTTATTGTAAAGGATTTCTTAATGTCAAATCAAATCTGCAAATCCTGCCTAAATACCTACCTTTGCCGCTCCAAATTTTAAAAAAATGAATTTCGACCGGAATACGATTATTGGTTTTGTAGCAATGATGGTGCTGTTGTTTGGCTATATCTTCTTTACCCAAAAGCAACAGGCGGCATTGGAACTCGAAAAAAAGCATGTAGCCGATTCAGTTGCAAAGGTAGAAGCCAAACAAAAAAAGACAATTGATACTGTTGCAGCTAAACAGGATTCAGTTCGTCGAGACTCAGCAAATAATGCTAAAGCTGCCGGAGGTTTTCCTCAGGCAGCAAACGGAGCCGAGCAGATTACAGTTGTTGAAAATGATGTAATGAAAGTGAGCTTTACCAGCAAAGGTGGCTATCCAAAATCTGTGGAATTGAAAAACTACAAGCGTTTTGATGGCAAGCCTGTTGTATTGGGTGGCGATGGTAACCAGTTTGTTTATTCTATAAATACAGGTAATAATCAATCAGCGCTTACATCTCAGCTTAACTTTAATGTTGGTCAGGTTGAAAAAACTGCCGATGGCCAAACAATCAAATATATGCTGGCCGATTCTTCAGGCGAATCTGTTGAACATATTTTCAGCATAAAGAATAATGACTACCTCATCAACTGGGCTATTAATTTAACCGGCGCTGACAAATTGCTTACACAGGGAATTTTGAATGTAAACTGGGATATAACCGTTCACCAGCAGGAAAAAGATCTGAAATACGAAAAGGGGCAAAGTAATATCGGTTATTTGGAAGGAGATGCTTATGATTTTAAGGCTTCTGGCACCGGCGATACTAAAAAGTTAAACGATAAGGTTAAATGGCTGGGTATGAAGCAGCAGTTTTTTAATACAACTGTTATTTCTGCTGCCAATAATTTCTCTTCTGCTGAAAGTAACTGGACTGTTCCGGAAAAGGAACTGGATTCGCTTCAAAAGGTTATGGATGTTAAAAACATTCTTCGCTTTAGTGTGGCAGGTGTTTCAAAAGCAACAATTCCCCTCCAATTGTACTTTGGCCCTAACGATTACCATATTCTGAAGAAATACAATAATAAACTGGAAAGTCATGTGCAGTTAGGGTATGGAATTTTCGCATTTGTAAAATATATCAACAAATGGGCGGTAATGCCCGTGTTTGATTTTCTCCGGAATCATATCGGCAGTATTGGTTTTGTGATTTTGCTGCTTACATTGGTTATACGTTTAATCATTTCTCCACTTACTTATTCAAGTTATTTAAGTGGTGCAAAAATGAAAGTGCTTCGTCCTGAAATTGATGAGTTGAAGAAAAAATATGGGGGTGATCAACAGGCAATGAGCATGGAGCAAATGAAATTGTTTAAACAGGCCGGAGTAAATCCTCTGGGGGGCTGTATCCCGGCAGTGCTTCAGATTCCTATCTTCTTTGCATTATACAGCTTCTTTAATTCCAATATTGCATTACGGGGAGCAAGCTTTTTATGGTCAAATGATCTTTCAGCATATGATTCAATAATGCACCTGCCTTCATTTATTCCTCTTATGAACGGGCATCTGAGCTTGTTTACCATCACCGCAACAGTAACAAGCTTTTTCATATCTGCTTACAACATGCAAATGACACCACAGGATAACCCGGTTATGAAATATATGATTTATTTCTTTCCGGTTATGATGCTGTTCTTCTTTAATAATCTGCCATCTGCATTAACATGGTATTACACAGTATCAAATATTGTAACTCTTTTACTACAGTTGGTTATTCAGAAAGTGATTATTGACGAAAGTAAACTTCATGCCCAATTACAGGAAAACAAGAAAAAACCTGTAACCAAATCGAAATGGCAGGAACGGCTGGAGCAAATGCAGCAGAGCAATCAAAAACTGCAGGATATGCAGAAAAAAGGACAGCCCAAAAAGTAATCTTAACAAAAGATATACAACCCGGATCACAGCGTCCGGGTTTTTTGTGAATTGCTTATGCAACTTGGCATACTATTTTTATATCTTTATCGTGAACGAATAATTACAACTATGAAACAAGTTCTGAAGATTGGATTAATGTTCATATTTGCTTTAACAGGCAAATATATGTTTGCACAGCAACCTTATAATGAGGGAATGATTACTTATAATGTTGTTGTAAATACGGGTAATACTGAAACAAAAGCAGCCGATCTCTTAGATGGCGCAACTCAGAAAGTTTGGTTTAAAGGTGTTAATACAAGAACCGAACTTACAAGTGTGCTTGGTAAAACAATTACGTTGCACGATTCTAAGTCGGGAAGCGCCGTTGTAATGAATGAGTATGGAGATCAGAAAATATTAATCAGGATGACGAAAGAAGATTATGCTGATCGTAACAGTAAGTATGCGGGTATTCAGTACGAATTTGTTTCCGATACAAAGAAAATTCTTGGATATAACTGTAAGCTGGCCATTGCAAAAATGAAAGACGGTTCTACTTTCAGAGTGTATTACACTGAAGAAATTTCTTTTCAGAACAAAGATTATGGTGTGCAATTCCAGAAGCTTCCTGGCTTTCCTTTGGAGTATGAATCGGAATATGGAAAAATGAAAGTGACTTATATTGCTGATAAGATCAGTTTTGATCCTGTTACAGCTTCTTTCTTTGATGTGCCTAAATCAGGTTACCGGGAAATGACTTATGAAGAAGTTAAAAAGGCAAGAGGTAAAAATTAATCACACTTGGATTTAGATAGTTATTAAAAAACCGGGCGGAACGTCCGGTTTTTTAATTATTTAATTTCCTTCTGAGGGGTTTTGAATTTACTGATAATTACTTTCTGTTTTACCGGAATAATATAAAGTGTATTCCCTTTTTGAAAACGAATAGAATTACTTCTGAATGTAAGATTGTTTGAATTATTGGTAAAACTCATTCCACTTCTAAAGCGATAGCCATTACTGAAACTTAAAGGACTTGATTTAAGATTCAGTGTAGTTGACGTTTTTGAATTATTCTTATTACCTCCGCCAGATGTAAATGTTGCGGAAAAGGCACTTTGAAGCATGCAAAAACTCAAAAACAACAACATGCCGTTTTTGAAAATTTTTTGTGGATTTGGTAATGTTTTTTGCATTTCACAACAAATTTAATGAATTACTGTTGGTAATATCAAACCAATAGTCAAAAAAAATTCTCAATATATTAACGTATGTTGATAACTAAATGTTACATCGTACTTGTAATTTTTCTGGAAATAAGGGTATTTTACAACAACCTCAAAGCCCATGAAGCAAAATCCCTTCCATCAGGACAAAGAAGAACTAAAAGAACTTCTCCGCATATATGAAAATCTCAAGAACGGTCGTTCGCATTCGTTTCTTGAGGAAGAAGCATTTGAGAAACTGGTTGACTATTTTGACGAAAAAGAAGACATTAATCAGGCAATGCAGGCGGTTGACATGGGGATTGAAATCTATCCTTATTCCTCTCTATTGCTGGTAAAAAAAGCAGATTTACTGCTTGCAACACGCCAATACAATGCAGCTCTTGAGTTATTAGAACAGGCTGAATTGCTGGATAGTAATGACATTAACCTCTTTATTCTCAAAACCGATGCTTTTCTTGCTCTTGACCAGCAGGAAAAGGCTGTTGAAATTCTGCAAAAAGCCCTTGAGTTATTTACCGGCGATGAAAGAATTGACCTGCTTTTTGAGCTGGCAGATGTTTATGACGATTACGAGGAATTTGATAAAGTGTTTGACTGCCTTCAACTTATTCTTGAAGATGACCCTGTTAACGAAGAAGCTCTGTACAAAATATGTTTCTGGACTGATTTTACAGGACGGAATGAAGAATCGATAAGACTTCATCTGGGTATTATCAACGATCATCCTTATTCTGAACTTGCATGGTTTAATTTGGGAGCAGCATACCAGGGGCTAAAATTGTATGAAAAAGCAATTGATGCTTACATGTATTGCATTGCAATTGATGAAAAGTTTGATTATGCATACCGTAACATAGGCGATGCTTACATAAGGCTTAGGAAATACAAAGAGGCAATTGAAATGCTGGAGAAGGTGCTGGAACTTAGCCGCCCTGAAGAGGTGATTCATGAAGCAATTGGTTATTGTTACGACAGGATGGGGCAATTTGCACAGGCACGGTTTCATTACAGAAAAGCATCTCACATGAACCCGGAAGACAGTAAATTGTATTACAAAATAGCCTGCACATATATCAATGAAGCCCAATATGAAACTGCCGTAAAACAAATGCAGCTTGCATTAAAAATAAACCGCCTCAATCCTGATTACAATCTTGCAATGGGAATGGCTTTGGTTGAAATGGGGCAATACAAAGAAGCAATTGAACATTTTGCGAACGTAATTAAATCCCGGCCAAAAAGTTTAAAAGGGTGGAGTGCAACAATTGAATGTATGCTGAAAGCCGGTATGTTTGAGCATGCCGATGAGTACGCCTGTGCTGCATTTGAAGCTACAAATGGAAAACCTTTGTTTGTTTTTTACAGAGCTGCAGCATTCTTTGCTCAGGGCAAGTCAAAGCAGGCAATAAATCAACTTGAGCTGGCTATGAGCAAATCGCCTAAACTAATAAAGAAATTAATCGAACTGATTCCTAAAATTCTGCAGAACCCACAGGTTGTTGACATTATTGCACGTTATAAGCGTTCCAGATCTATTTAACCGGTTTGTTAATGACTGAAATCATAGTTGTTGGTTGGGTATGCTTTATTAAATTTGCGACAGTTTAAAAAAGCATGAATATGAACTTTAATCTTACTCAGATTCCTGAAAGGACTGTAAAACCCCGTACTTATGGATTGACAATGGTAATGGACAAAGGACTTAGTGTTGAAGAGGTTAAAAATTTCCTGAGCATTGCTCATCCACACGTTGATATAGTAAAACTCGGTTTTGGTACATCTTATGTTACACCGGTTTTGAGAGAGAAATTAGAGGTTTATAAACAATTTGATATTCCGGTTTATTTTGGAGGAACTTTGTTCGAGGCGTTTCTTATACGCAACCAGTTTGATGATTATATTAATGTTTGCAAAGATTATGGTATTACTTACATGGAAGTAAGTGACGGTTCAATTGAAATTCCCCACGCAGAGAAATGCGGTTATATAGAAAAACTTACCAAGCATGGTACAGTTTTAAGTGAAGTAGGAAGTAAAGATGCTACACATATTATCCCGCCATATAAATGGATTGAATTGATGAGGGCAGAACTGGAAGCAGGTTCGAGTTATGTTATTGCAGAAGCAAGAGAGGCTGGAAATGTGGGCATTTATCGTGGTACCGGTGAGGTGAGAGAAGGTTTGGTACAGGAAATTCTTACACAAATTCCAGGTGATCGTATTATTTGGGAAGCTCCTCAAAAAGCTCAGCAGTTGTATTTTATAAATCTGGTAGGGCCGAACGTTAATTTAGGAAATATTGCTCCTTCCGAAGTTATTCCGCTTGAATCAATGAAAATTGGTTTACGGGGAGACACATTCCATATGTTTCTCGACAAACACTCAGCTAAATGAGGCAATTTGGTTTAATAGGTTACCCCTTATCACATTCTTTTTCAAAAAACTATTTCACCAGAAAATTCGGTGAGGAAAACATTCATGACTGTAGTTATGAATTATTTCCAATTGAGACGATGCAGGATTTTCCTTTATTGCTTAAACAGCAAAAAGAGCTGGCTGGTCTCAATGTAACTATTCCTTACAAAGAGGCTGTTTTGCCTTTCCTGCATCAGCAAAGCAAGGCTGTAAGGGAAATTGGTGCCTGTAATTGCATCAAAATCCAAAACGGCATCTTAACTGGTTTTAATACTGATGTGCTTGGTTTTGAACAGTCTATTGTTCCCCTTCTCCGCAAAAATCACAAAAAAGCACTTGTTTTGGGAACGGGTGGCGCAGCAAAAGCAGTAGCGTGGGTATTGCACAAATTGAATATTGAATTTTTATATGTTTCACGCCATTCAGGCGAAAACATGTTAACATATGATCAGATTGATAACAAAATGATCAGGGATTTTAACCTTATTATCAATACTACTCCTCTCGGCATGCAACCAAATGTTCATCAAAAACCATCATTACCATACAATGGCTTGAATAATGAGCATTTGTGTTACGACTTAGTATATAATCCTGAAAAAACGGTTTTTCTTGACTTGTCGGAAAAACAAGGAGCAGTAATTAAAAACGGGTTGGAAATGCTGGTTATCCAGGCTGAGGAAAGCTGGAAAATATGGAATAGCTGACAAGCTTTTCTATGTAAAAACCATTTGTTATCCGTTTGGTTAAGTAAGAAGAAATCCTGATGTATAAAAGGCTCATTACATTTCTGATCATTCTTCCCATGACTCTTTTTGTCTTTGGGCAGGATGTTAATGCAGATGAGCAATATCAAAACGGGCTTCAGCTAAAAAAGAAAAGGTTATATACAGAAGCAATTGAAGCGTTTAAAAAAGCAATCGATCTAAGACCTGATTACACAGAAGCCATGTATGAGCTTGGATGGTGCTATAACGAACTGAATCAGTTTTCTAAAGCTTTACCTGTGTTGCAAAAAGCAGTAAAGTTGAAGCCAGATGACAGCCGTATTATTTATGAATCTGGTTTCGCAAAAGCAGGTGCAGGATTTCTAAATGAAGCTCTGGACGATTATAATAAAGCGGTTACTCTCGATCCTTCTTTTAGCCGGGCTTATGCAGCACGAGCTGATTTTTACAGGGAAGTAAAGGAAAATACTAAAGCAGCTCTTGCAGATTATCTAAAAGTTCTTGAACTGGATACTACCAGTATGAAAATCTATTATTGGGTTGGATGGTGTTACAACGATCTTGGTAAGTTTGAGCTGGCGGTACCTTATTTAATGAGAGCTGTTACTTTTGAAAAACAAAACCATCTTTCATTTTCTGAAATTGGCTTTAGCTATTATTCTTTGGCAAAATATAGTGAAGCAATGCAATACCTCCTGAAGGCAGACGAAATGAAGCCGAAATTTGAAACCACATTGTATTACCTGGGAATGTGTTATGTAAAAACAGGTAAAAAAGTTGACGCTGTTAAGAAGTATAATGAATTAGTTGCCCTGGGCAGTGAGTATGGTATTAATCTTCTTAATGAAATCAAAAATATGAAGTAACTTTTCCGCCGGATTTACAGATTAGCAAAACTGACCACGTTGTAAATATAAATTGTCCTATTATGAGAAATGATATGCAAACAATCACAAAGGCTTTTGTAATAACGGCTGCCATTTTTTTCCTTTTTTCCTGCGCTACTGCCAACAGGATTAAAGAAATGAAATCGGAATTAAAGCGTAACATTCAGTTAAATAAAGAAGCGTTACTTGCTATTGAAAAGATAGACAGTGCCAGGGAAGCAAAATTTGATAATGGATTGCTGGACGAAAAATCAAATACTTTTATCAGTAAGTTCACAGATTCAGTGAAGCAGGTACTGACAAAACATGTAGCTGAAGATTCAGTTATTTTATCAAAGCGAATTAAGCATCGCAGTATAGATACATTGTCGCTGAGAATTAAACGGATAACTGAAGAAGCAAAAGCAAATCTTGGTAATATTGAGCTTATTGATGAATTACTTGCCACCAATACTTTTACACAGCTAAATACCGCCAGTGTGTTTGGGCCGGGAGAATTTATTATTGACCTGCAGAATAATCCTTCTGCTGCCGACCCGTTTAAAAAAGTTGCGGCAGATATGCTTGCATTTGCAGCGAAGTTTCCAAATAAGAAGTTGAATGGAACATTTATGGTTTTAGGTTATGCCGATGCTCAGCAAATTGCACAGGGAACGGCTCTTGACAGTACTCTAAGATTAAGTATGGGTGTGGAAATTGCCAATAGCTCACAATTGAACAAAGAACTCTCTCGGTTACGGGCAAAATCTGTTACAGAAGTTATATCAGGTATTATGACACAGCAGACAACAGCAGGTGGAGAGCTTTACAAAAATCTTCATATAGATTATTTACCTCAGGGAAGGGGAGAAGATTATCCAAATCCGAAAATAAAAGATTACCGTGAAGATGATGAACGAAGGAGAGTAGTATTTGTTTACTGGAGTATTCTTCCTGATTTCAATTAAACAGAAAGTTTTTCTTTAACGATAGCAGGAACTGAAGCAACTTTCTTCAGCTCATAGTTGTAACAAACCATACCGGTTTTTGCAACAGCAACAGTAATTTTATTGTTGCTGTTTGTTTTTTGCAGCAGGTAATAAAGATCAAAACCAACAGGCGTAAAATCAGCAGCAGTAACTTTTATTTCAACTACATCACCATAGAAAATTTCTTTCTTAAACTCAATTCCTGCGTCAGCCATGATTACTCCAACACCACCGCAATCCATTTCACTAAACCCGTATTGTGTCAGAAACCGCATTCTTGCTTCATGAATAAGTGAAAGAACAGCATCATTGCCAACATGATTACCATAATTAATATCGGTGATTCGTACAGGAATATTTGTGGTAAATGAAAAAGTTTCCGGCAAAGAAATTTTTATTCTTGACATGCAGCTATGTATAATTATTTTTCGGTTGTTTTAATAATGTCAGCAATGTCAATGATTCCGGAAGCATTTGCAAGGCTTGTTGACAAAGCCATCTTGGCCTGCCATTGTTTAATTTGGTTATTACAGTCCCTTGTGTTAAGTGCTGTTGCTGCATCAACAGGTATTTCTTCAGATTTTACACATTTCAGATTGTTGATGCGTTTGGTAACTCTTACAAGATCTCCATCTTCATTCATTACAAGAAAATATTCGCTTTCGGAAAAACCGTTTTCAGGTTTTCTTTTTTCATATTTGGCATGATGAATTGTTTGGGCTGTAATTGTATTTACAATGCTGTGATCCTGAACATCAACTTTTACAATATTTTGCGCCTGTTGCAGCTCGGTTTTTATTTTTTTGCGGATAGCAGATCTTGAAGAAGACTCTTCACCGGTTTTAACCGGTTCTTGTTCTGTTGGAGGATTGGATAAATCTATCAGGGTTTCTTTACCCTCGGTTTTTTTCGCTATTGTAACTTGATCAGTATGTTCTTTTTTGTCATTCTTCAGCAAAGAATTAATACCCCAGGTTATTAAGCCTGTAACTAAAGCGGCGGCGGCTAATTGTATAAAACGTTTGTAATTTGTTTTTATCGGAATAACTTTAGCCGGTTCACTTATTTCAAGTTGTTTTTCAACTTTATCCCACACAAAAGCGGGTGGAGTTACAGCGCTTTTATTCAGTTGCGAAGAAATTTCAGCATCTGATTCTTTATCAAGTTGTAAGCTGATCTTTTCCCATACATCAACGGGTGCAGTAACTTCTTTATTCAACAGTTGGGTTACTGACTCTTCTTCATTTAAAATTTGAGAGATTGCATCCCAGGCTGTATGAGGAGGATGAACTGCAGCGGCAAGGATTTTTTTTCTTAAAGGTGCATCTTCTTCGGCTTCATTCAGGTCAACAGCAATCTTCTCCCAAACATTGTTGGGCGGAGTTACTTCTTGTTGAAGAAGCGTTTGTTGAAGATTGTTATCATTCATAGAGATACTTATCAGCGTTTAATTTTTTCCTGTAAAATCATTCTTGCCCTTGCAAGTTGCGATTTGCTGGTTCCTTCACTAATACCAAGGGTTTCACTTATTTCTTTGTGATTAAACCCTTCAACCACATACATGTTAAAAACGGTGCGATAGCCAGGCGATAGCTCACTTACAATCTGCAGTAAATCTTTTTCATTGATATTATCAATTGCAGATACAGATTTCAGCTCAATAAGGTCTTCTTTTTCTGTAAGCGACAAATCTGTTTTTTTCTTACGGATTTGTTCAATTGCAGTGTTAACAAATATGCGGCGCATCCAGCCTTCAAACGATCCATCTCCCCTGAACTTTTCCAGGTTCCTGAATACTTTAATAAATCCTTCCTGAAGTATATCCTGTGCATCATCGCCGTTACCCATGTAACGAAGGCAAACAGCATACATTTTGGGCGAAAATTGGTCGTAAAGCTGCTTTTGCATACGCCGGTCGCCCTTCATGCATCCATTTAGTAAGTCGGTTTCAGAAAAGGTTTGGTTGCTTGTCATTAAGAAATTGTTTTAAAGGTCTTTCAGGAATTGCAACATTTTATCAAGTCCCTTTCGCCGGTGGCTGAACTGGTTTTTCTCATCCATTGTCATTTCGGCAAAGGTATGGTTACTTCCTTCAGGTAAAAATACAGGGTCGTAACCAAACCCGCTGTTTCCAGCTTTTTTTTCAGTAATAGTACCATTACAAATTCCTTCAAACTGATATTGTTCGTTGCCATAAATAAGCGTAAAAACAGTACGGAAACGGGCTTTACGGTTTGTTTGGCCATTCAGTTTTTTAAGTAATAAATCAACATTTTTATCGAAGTTCTTATCCTCACCGGCATAGCGGGCACTTTTTACACCCGGCTCTCCATTTAATGCTTCAACTTCAAGCCCCGTATCCTCTGAAAAACAATCCCTTTTAAGTAATGTGTACAAATATTCTGCTTTGTGTTTTGAATTTGCTTCAAGTGTATCAAAAGGTTCGGGAATATCATCTGTTACTCCTGCTTCTTTCATGGTAATAACGCTGAACGTTGCAGGTAATGCAGCCTGAATTTCCTCGGCTTTATGTTTATTGCCGGTTGCAAAAATCAGTTCTTTCATAAATGGTTATTAAAGGCCCAGCATTTGTTTTAATGCCAGCCAGAGTTTTGATTTTTTTACTTTGTCGTTTCTTAATTCAGCCAGTGTTTCTGTACAGTATAACTGAAAATCATTCATCGGGTAAAATTCATAATGAACCGATGAAAAAGGAAGCCAGTCAAGGTTTTGAGCGGAGATGATGAGGTATCGTGGTTGCAGTTGCTCAGAAATAGCAGAAAAATTTACAGGACCATTTGCAAGGTTTACCAGTGCAATATCATCCATATTCATTTTGCAGGCATTAATCACATCGCCCATAAACTGAAAATCGGCATCACTCAAAAAAGGGAATCCAGGCTCGTTTACTACCCAAACAAAATGTTTTTTATTTTTCCCTTTTACCGGAATGTCATTTTTTTCAACAGAAGGCACAATTGTTTTCGTTTCATTACCGGTAATAACGAGGTGCGAAGAATACAATTCTCCGATCTGTTCTGCTGTAAGTTGAATTTTTTCAAAACCCATTTGAATAACCTTCCTGATGCCTGTTAGTTTTTTTCGTTTCTTTGCAGAACAAAAATAATGAGTTATGGTGGCCACAACAGATATTTTAATTACAAAATCTGAAACAACTAAACTTGCCGGTATTGATCTGAACAATGTTCCTTTTGGAAAATATTTTACCGATCACATGCTGGTAGCTGATTATGAAGATGGCGAATGGAAAAGTGTTGAAATTAAACCTTACCAGGAAATGCTGATTTCACCTGCTAATGCAGCTATTCACTACGGTCAGAGCATTTTTGAAGGTATTAAAGCTTACCGTCATGAAAATGGTGATGCGTTTATTTTCAGACCTTATGACAATTACAAACGTTTTAATGAATCGGCTGCAAGAATGAACATGCCTGCCGTTCCTGAAGAAATTTTTATTGAAGGAATGCGCATGCTGATTGAAATTGATAAAAACTGGATTCCTGCAAAGCATGATTACTCTTTATACATCAGACCTTTTATGTTTGCCAATGATGCATTAATTGGTGTACGGCCAAGTGATAAATACAGGTTCATGATTATTCTTTGTCCTTCAGGTCCTTATTTCTCTGCTCCCATGCGCATTTACGTGGAAGAACATTATGTACGTGCTGCTCCGGGTGGTGTTGGTTTTGCAAAAGCTGCAGGCAACTATGGCGCTGCAATGTTGCCAACTGTTGAAGCAAAGAAAAAAGGATACGACCAGGTATTGTGGACAGATGCAGTTGAACATAAATATTTACAGGAGTTTGGTGTAATGAATGGTTTTGTAATTATTGGTAATACAGCCATTACTCCTGGTCTGGAAGACGGAACCATTCTTGCAGGTGTAACACGTAATAGTGTTATTCAATTGCTGAAAGAAATTGGATTAACTGTTGAGGAAAGACATATAAGCATTGATGAATTGGTTGAAGCATACGGTAAAGGTGAACTGAAAGAAGTATTTGGAACAGGGACAGCAGCAACGATTTCAATGATACAGGAACTTCGTTATAAAGATACTGTGATGAAATTTGATACATCAAGCTGGAAAATTTCACCTGAAGTTAAACGCAGGCTTGATGAAATTAAAGAAGGTAAAGTGGAAGACAAGCATGGGTGGTTGTATAAAATCTGATTGACAAAATGAAATAAAAAAGCAGCATTACGCTGCTTTTTTATTGAAAATAGGATTCTGTGACTTGTATTTATCTAAACAAAATGTATTGATACTTATAATTAAATTCCGGTAAGGAACTGCGATCTTATATAATCAACGACTGTTTCAAGATTTTTCGTTTCATGATAAACCTGTAATTGTCTGTCGGCTCCGGTTCCGGTTTCTAAAATTTGGGGTATAAAATTTAGTGCGTTTCTGCCGTCAAGCTCATCTACCACATCATCTACAAAGTCGAGTAGTTCATAAATTAAAGCCCTTGTATTGATTTCTTCTTCTTTTCCGAAATCAATTAAATATCCATCAATACCATATCTGCTTGCCCTCCATTTGTTTTCGTTGATCAATGCACGTTGGTATTGAATAAAGCCCATGTTATTGCAACGAAGTTTATAAAGCTTTGCAACGATGGCCTGGAATAAAGCTGAAAGAGCAATGGTTTCATGAACTGTAAGCGGTACATCACAGATTCTGAACTCAATTGTATTAAAGAACGGGTGAACTCTTAAATCCCACCATATTTTTTTTGCGTTATCAATGCAGTTGGTTTTGATTAGCAGATTCACAAAATTATCATAGGCTTCAATACTGTCGAAATGTTCAGGAATACCTGTTCTTGGAAATTTATCAAATACTTTTGTGCGGAAGGATTTATAGCCGGTCATTCGTCCTACCCAGAAAGGCGAATTTGTACTTAAAGCATAAACATGCGGTAAAAAGTATCTTGCTGCATTGGCTATATGAATAGCTGTTTTTCTGTTTTCAACTCCAACATGCACATGTAGCCCAAATATTAAATTACTTCTTGCAGCTTCCTGTAACTCATTAACGATCTGGCTATAGCGAACATGGTCAGTAATTAGCTGGTCTCGCCAATGACTGAAAGGGTGTGTACCGCTTGCTCCAACTGCAAAACCGAGACCATTTGAAATTTCATGAATTGTTTTACGGAGTACTGCAACATCTGTAAAGGCTTCATCGGCATTTTTGCAGATGTCGGTTCCAACTTCCACAACAGCCTGGTGCATTTCGGCTTTTACTTTATCCTTAATAACTTTTTGTCCTTCCGTTACAATTTTCTGTTCATGGCTTTTTAGTTCCCTTGTTTCAGGGTCAAATACCATGTATTCTTCTTCAACACCGAGCGTAAACTGTTTATAATTGATAGTTGCCATGACAGAGTGATCGTTATTAAATTAATAGAGTGTGGTTTTATTAACCGAACGTTTAACATATTCGCCCCATGTTAAATTATCGGCTCCCTCTTTGTGATTTTGTGCACATTCAATTGCATAAAGTGCAGCATGTTCTACAACCCATGCGAAATTTTCTTCACCAACACTTGCCAAATCAGCATCAGGTGCAGGGTTGCAGAAATCAATGGCATAAGGAACGCCATCCCTTAAGGCTAACTCAACAGTATTAAAGTCATATCCAAGATAGTTGTTAATGCGAAGTACAATGTCCGTCAGCATTTTCAGTTTTTCATCCGAAGGACTAAAATCAGCAACATAGCGTAAATGATGCGGATTACGTGGCTCATAACTCATAATACGCACATACTTTCTGCCAATGCAATAACATCTGTAATATTCCTCAAAAACAATTTCTTCCTGTAGCAGCATCACCAACTGACCTGTTTCATTATGTTTTTCAAAAAACTCTTCTGCATTATTGAGTTTATAAACATGTTTCCATCCACCTCCGGCAAATGGTTTCATATATGCCGGGAAACCAACATAATTAAACATCCCTTCCCAATCCAACGGAAAAGAAAGATTAGAGAATGAATCCTGTCCTGTATCATCCGGCCGTTGATTGGCTGGCAGAATAACTGTTTTAGGAACAGGAACATTGATTTTTGTTGCGAGGCAGTTATTGAAAAATTTATCATCGGCACTAAACCAAAATGGGTTATTGATAACCGCTGTTCCTGTTAACGCTTCATTTTTAAGGTAAGCACGGTAATGAGGAACATCCTGCGAAATACGGTCAACAATTACAGCATATCCATTACTTATTCCCTGGATTACTTTTTCGATACGCACTGGTTCAGCAACAATGCCTTCGATTTTTTTACTGTTAATCCTTTCAACAAAAGCGTTTGGGAAGGATCTTTCTTTTCCGTGCAGAATTCCGATTTTTTTCATGTGCTTATTTTAGTGTAAAGAACAGTTGTTAAGTCGGTTTGTACCGTCAATATAATACAGTTTTTTAAAATTAAAGCAATACGATTAAAAATAGGTTTATATGAAAACGCCGGGCTTTTATCTGCTTTGTAAAATATGATTGCAGTCTTATCCTTATTTTTGAGTTTATGCAATTAGAAGAAAAGAGGATTATTCTTATTGAGGAAAACCTAATCAGATCTGAACATCTTGGGAGAATTGTAAAATTTGATTGTTACCTGCCAGCTTCTGTTTCCGATTCAACTCAGTTAAGTTTGCTGCTAATTAATGATGGACAGGATTTGCTTCAAATGCCGTTTGACCAGATAATGAATGATCTTTACAGAAAGGATGAGATTGAACCGTTATTTTGTGTAGGGATCCATTGCAGTGAAGATAGAAAAATGGAGTATGGAATTGCGAGCCAACCCGATTATATGGGCAGAGGGGCTAAAGCAGGATTATATACTGCATTTATTTTAGATGAATTACTTCCTTTTATTTACCGAAAATATCAAATAGCTGCGTTTAAAGAAAAATCGGTTGCCGGGTTTTCACTTGGCGGATTAATGGCGTTGGATATTGTATGGAATCATTCGGATGAATTTAAGAAAACTGGTGTTTTTTCCGGCTCCTTGTGGTGGCGGCAAAAATCTTATGATGATGGTTATACTGATGACGCTGACCGGATAATGCATAACCAGGTTAGAAATGGTTGGGCCGACCAATCATTAAAGTTCTTTTTTCAGGCGGGCTTGCTCGACGAGAATAATGACAGGAATAATAATGGAATTATTGATTCTGTTGATGATGTTCTTGACCTTATTCGTGAGCTAAAGAAAAAAGGATATAGAAACGAGTCTATTCATTATCTCGAACTTGCCGATGGGAAACATGATGTTCCTACATGGGCAAAAGCCCTTCCTGATTTTTTGAAATGGGGTTGGGGGAAGTAAGAACACTTTATTTCTGAACTGTAATAAAAAAGGTTGTTTCATTTGAAACAACCTTTTTTATTACAGTTTACTTACTTATTTAGAAACTATATCTTAAGCCAAGCTGGGAATTCCAACGTGATGTAAATGTAGAAACCGAGTATGGTCTGTAAGTATCACCAATTTTAGTAAAATTATTGATATTGAACTGAAATGCTGGTGCAGCAGCAGTTGGCGTAAACGAAACTCCATCTTTCTTTTGTGAACCACTAACTAAAGCAGTAAACAAAGTTGATGTTTGAGGGTAAAATCCATCGCCGTTTCCGAATGAGCGTCCCCAATCTGCATTCAGCAAAGCGCCCACATTAACTATATCAAAAAATACTTGAAGCCTGTGCTCTTTAAACATAAAGTTTTGAGCAATTCTTAAGTCAAAATGATTTTCCCAAGGTAATTTGTCGCCATTACGTTCAACATTTTGACCCATGTGCTTTTGAAGGTATTTGTTGTTTTTTGCAAATTCCTGAAAATCGGCCCATTGTTGAGTAGCAGTTTTGCCTCCACTTATGTCTGCAAAATTTGCTTCGGTAAAGTTTGCAGGAACATATACAAGCGAAGTACTTGAACTCGTTGCTGCTCTGTCTTCACCAGTAATATTTCTGCTGTAAACGTATGAAAGCTTCTGACCTGTTTGACCGTTGTAGAATAATGTAATAGTAGTAGAGAAATATTTCAAATATTTAAATTCTTTACTGATATAACCACTAACTCTTGAACCTGCATCAAAATTTGATCTGCTCAATTCCAATCTGTTTAAACCATTAACAGATTGAACGCCTCTCCAGTTTGATAAAGCAACTGATGAAGGAATATCGTTCAGTGAAGAAGATGTTCCGAAAGTATAAGCTAATGAACCTGCCCATCCTTTACTAAACATTTTCTGTAATTGAACTGTAGTATTAAATGAGTATCCCTTGCTTGTGTTACTCAATTTAATTACTTGCGCAAAGCTCGTGTTTGTGTATTTCGTCCATAAAGGGCGTGTTGTAGAACCGATTGCAACGGTACCGTCACCAGCACTGCTTACATTAAGTTCCTGATAGAAAGCGTTATTAATGTTCTTAGTGAAAACACCTTCTAATGTTAAAATAAATCCGTTTCCAAGATTTTTATCTGTAGCTAAATTAGCACGTAAAACTTGTGGAAATTTAAAATCTTTGTCAATCACATTTATAGTAGTAGCTGTAGCTGTGCTGCTTGATGGTATATATGCTCCCAATTGTGCATCAGCAGGGTTGAACATATATTTAACAGTACCGCTTGCAATCAAAGAAGCTAAAGTTGAACCATTGTAGGTTAAGCTTTTTGTAGCAACACCTGTATTGCTTAACTGATTTGAAATCCATACGAAAGGAATTCTACCGGTAAATAATCCAATTCCACCACGAACTTGTGTCTTTGAATTTCCTTCTACATCCCAATTGAAACCTACACGGGGAGAAAACATTAATCTTGCTTTTGGCATTTGGTCTGTTTTTACATCATACGATGCAAAAGCAGTATTAAAAGCTGTGTTTTCTGCCGGCTTGCTGGTAATAACGGGGCGATCAACTCTTAAACCATAAACCAATCTGAAATTTTTATTAGGGCTCCAGATATCCTGTGCATAAACTGAAAGCTGTGCGGCTTTTAATATTGCGTTTGCTTTATCGCCTTTTCCCGAAGTTGAGTAACCAACCTGATAAGTAGCTAATGATGAAGCTAAAGAAGTTGGAGTATTGGCTTGCCAGTTTGCAATATTAGTTGTGGTGGTAGTGCCACTTGTTCCAAATGTATAAGCTCCATAAAATGCTTGCAAGAAAACGTTATCACTTTTAAAAAACTCATTATTAGTTCCAAAGGTCAGCGTATGTTTTCCTTTATACAAAGTAAAATTATCGGTAACACTGATAATGTCCTGTCCTAAACTGTTGGCAGCACTTGAGTAGTCTGATCCAAGATTATAAGTAATCGTGGCAGAAGTAGAAGCTTCGTAGTTGTAAATTGTAAGATTCGGAGCAGTTTTGCTGATCCTTTCGTCACGGATTCTATTGTATGTCAAACGCAGAACGTTCGATGCAGTTGAATTGAATGTACTGTTTAATTCAAGAACACTTGAATTACTTTTGTCAGTAAACTTATATCCTGTGTTTTCAAAAAGAGGTACCTGAGCAGAGCGGCTGCGGATATCATTACTTCCTTCAACATAGTTGTGGCGGAGAGTTAATTTGTGTTTAGCACTGATATTCCAGTCGATTCTTGCAAAAGCAGAAGTTGATTGATTCTTATTATTGATTGCACCAAAAGAACCCAAATCAAATTGATAAGTACTCAACATGAAATCTTTAATGCTTTGCAAAGTTGCAGCACTGGCTTTTGAACCAGATCCTGAAATAGTTGGATCAAACCCTAAAGGAGTTGATTTTTCATACCGCTCAAAATTTGCAAAGAAAAACAGTTTGTTCTTAATAATCGGGCCACCAAGTGTTGCACCAAATGTCTTGTTAGTGAAATCTCCATAAGGAAGTTTGGTAATGGAAGGATTATAAGCAACGCTTTTACCAACAAAATTTTCATTTTGATATTGTCCATAAGCAGAACCATGGAAATTATTTGTTCCACTCTTGGTGACAGCATTGATACCGCCACCGGTAAAACCACCTTGAGTTACATCATAAGGTGAAAGTACGATCTGGATTTCCTGTATTGCTTCAATTGAAATCGGATTTAAGTTTGCTTGACCACCATTTGTACCAGTTGAACCTAAACCAAAGGCATCATTTGCGTTGGCACCATCAATTGAAAACTGGTTATATCTGTTACTTTGTCCTGAGAAAGATAAACCAGTACTGTTACCATCATTTCCGTTGTTACTTGCTTTTACCTGAGGAGTAAGGCGTGCAAAATCCTGAACACTTCTGTTAATGGTTGGCAGGGTTTGCATTTGCCTGGGCGAAATATATGTTGAGGTTCCGTTTCTTTGCGCACTAATAATTCCCCCCTTGTTTTTGCCTGTCACAGTAATTGCAGCAAGGTCTTTTGTTTCAACTAACAAGCTGCCATCAATTACCAATGGAGTACCAAGGTTTACATAAACATCAGTTAGAATAACTTCGCTGTATCCGCTAAAATGGATTGTAACCTTATAAGGGCCACCAATTCTCAGGTTTGGGAGAGTGTATTGGCCACCATTTTTAGCTACAGTAACATAGTTCGTACCTGTAGGCACATGTACCGCAGTAATTGTAGCACCAGCTAAAGGGTCATTTTTTTCGGATTTTATTACTCCGGTTATAGTACCCGTAGTAACCTGCGAAAAGGTAGTTACTGACAGGAATAACCCTATCATAACAAGCAGTAAGTTTTTGATTTTTATCATACTTTTTTGTTTTACGATTGCAAAGAAACAACAATCTGATTTTGAAATATCAACGAAATATTAACAATTCGTAAACTTTCAGACAAAAAGCCAAAGTTGTTTGCTGCAAGCTATCTTTGAAAACTTTACCAACTCCTGTTTAAATGCCCCGGCATTTTCAACTAACTTTGCCCTGCAAATAAAAAAATATGCTGAATTCTATTCCAAGTGCAATTGAAGACATCCGTCAGGGGAAAATGGTGATAGTGGTGGATGATGAAGATCGTGAAAATGAAGGTGATTTTATTATTGCTGCAAGATATGCCACTCCGGAGGCAGTGAATTTCATGGCAAAATACGGGCGGGGATTGATCTGTGCAGCTCTTACAGATGAGCGATGCGATGAACTGAAACTTGAACCTATGGCATCGTCAAATACGTCTTTATATGAAACAGCTTTTACGATTTCAGTCGATCTCATTGGGTATGGAACTTCTACCGGGATTTCAGCGCCAGACAGGTCAAAAACAATACATGCGTTAATTGATCCTAAGACAAGGGCTGAAGATTTAGCCCGCCCAGGACATATTTTCCCTCTCCGTGCTAAAAAAGGTGGGGTGCTCAGGCGATCAGGACACACAGAAGCTACAATTGATCTGGCAAGACTGGCTGGTCTTGAACCGGCAGGTGTTCTGGTTGAAATTATGAATGAGGATGGAACAATGGCCCGTTTGCCACAACTTGAAATTTTAGCTGAGAAATATGGTGTAAAAATTATATCAATTAAAGATTTAATTGAATACCGGCTGAAAACAGATTCATTGATTGAAGAAATTGTGCGGGTGGATATGCCTACAGCTTACGGCCATTTCAAACTTGCTGCATTCCGGGAGAAAGAAGCCGGGAAGGAACACATGGCTTTAATTAAAGGAGAATGGAATGCAGATGAGCCGGTTTTAGTAAGGGTTCACTCTTCCTGTTTTACAGGTGATATTCTTGGTTCTATGCGCTGCGATTGTGGCGACCAGCTTCACTCGGCCATGCAAATGGTTGAACAGGCGGGCAAAGGTGTAGTGTTGTACATGAACCAGGAAGGAAGAGGAATTGGTCTTTTCAATAAATTAAAGGCATACAAACTACAGGAGCAGGGACTTGATACAGTTGAAGCCAACCTCCATCTTGGGTTGCCCATGGATGCAAGAGATTATGGCGTTGGTGCACAAATTCTACGCACTTTAAATATTACCAAGCTGAGGCTGATCAGCAACAATCCTAAAAAACGTGCTGGTTTATCGGGTTATGGATTGGAAATTGTTGAAACTGTTCCTATCCGCATTGCACCCAATGAGCATAACAAAAAATATCTCGAAACAAAACGGGATAAAATGGGGCACGAAATATTGAAGCAGGATGTATGATGTAAGAAGTACGATTTTGTTCTCTAAAACAGAGATTGCATATTTTTTTTGAGAATTCAATAAATATGCACAACCAGGTTGCCGGAAGTACAAGTGAGTGACACAACGGAAGCTCAATAATAGCAATCAGTTTGCTAATAAAAAATCTATCTCAGTATTCCTTCCAGGCTTCCTCCTTTGGCAAATAAACGGTCAATTCTTTGCTCTAAATCTGTATCTTTTTCTAATACAGGTGCATGATGTGGTTTTAATCTTGCATCAAATACAACAGGTCCGTTGCAACCCCAATGTTTAAACCGGGTAAATGAATTTATTCCATATATATCATGCGAAGGATTACAGCGTGTATAAGTAACCCATAAATAATTTTTAAGATTGGCAGCAACAAACGAACTGTCATCACAGATGATAATTTGTGCTGTAGTATTTAATTCTGAATTGAAAGTTGAAAGCTGAGCATTTAGTAGTTCCATTTCATTTGCTGCATCTTCGTAATTGCTGAATTTCTTTGTCTGCAGTGCAATAACTCCATGCATACATAACTGTGCATTTTCAAACCGCTGCAATGATTTTAATACGGCAGGTATTTCCCTGCATAATTCTCTTTTTTTATCGCCGTAAGCAGCCAGCAATAATTTACTTCCGCTGTTTAATCCTGTACCGGAGTAATCAAGTGTATCAATTGTGGTGTTGGTGAAAAAGTGAAGGTCCCTGCTTAAATCAATCCGCTCAAAAATGTATTGTAAATATTCCTCAATATGATGCGTGTGCAATTGATTACTGTCATCGGCAGTCATAAACAAAAACTTGGCAAGACTTAATTGTCCTGTGCCTAAAACACGACTGGCAATAGTCAGCAGTTCTGCAGGCTGTTTGGCAGGCATGTAAGGAGTATAGCGTTCGCTTCCAATTGCAAGTAATAACGGATGCACACCTGCAGCATCAACAGCATGCACCTCTTTCAATCCCGGTATTTCCTGTGGAATAGCATTCCCCGTTAGTTCGTGAATCAGTTCGCCAAAGCTGGTGTCTTCCTGAGGTGGGCGACCAACAACAGTAAAAGGCCAGATGGCATTTTTCTTTGCATACACTTTATTCACCTTCATCAATGGAAAAGGATGTATTAAGCTGTAATAACCAAGATGATCGCCAAACGGTCCTTCGGGTTTTGTTTCATTTGGATAAACCTCGCCAGTAATTACAAAATCGGCATCTGTACTAACAGCATTGCCCAGTGCATCGTAAGCATAGCGGAATCTTCTTCCACCCAGTACACCTGCAAAAGTCATTTCGCTTATACCTTCAGGCAAGGGCATTACTGCACTTAATGTGTGTGATGGCGGTCCGCCAACAAAACAACTTACTTTCAGCGGCAATCCTTTTGCATTTGCTTTTGTTTGATGAATACCAATGCCACGATGAAGTTGATAATGCAAACCAATTTCTTTATTCAGTTCATACTCATTTCCTGATAACTGAATGCGGTACATACCAAGATTTGATTGCATGATGCCGGGTTTGTCAGCATCTTCGGTATAAACCTGCGGCAGTGTTACAAAAGCACCGCCATCCATTTTCCAGTGATGAATGAGAGGTAAATTGCTTATTTGTATTTCGTCAAACGAAAAAGAAGATTGCTTTTTAGGAAGTGCTTTTAATGCAGCTAATCCCGTTTGAAAATTGCTGATAGGATGTTTGATTGCCTGGATGGGATCGTTTTTCAGTTCAATCAGTTTTTGTACCAGCTCAAGTGTGTCTCTGAAAATGAATTTACTTCTGTCTAATGTTCCAAAAATGTTACTGGCAGCCCTGAACGATGAGCCTTTCACGTTTTCAAATAATAAAGCAGGACCCTTTGCTTCATGTACACGCAGGTGTATTGCGGCCATTTCCAGATAAGGATCCACTTCTTCTTTAATACGTACAAGATGACCATTCTTTTCCAGGTCCAGTAAACAATCTTCCAGCGAACGATAAGCCATAAATAAAATTCAGGTGTGCAATTTACTAAACAAAGCCGGCTCTTTATTGTTTGTTTACATTTGTAATAATTGACAGATAAAGCGAAATTGGTTTTGATATGGTTCAGGCATATAATTTTTTAGCATCATGGCAGTTGTTCCCGGAAAAATGCAGTTATGAATTTGGCGAAACACCCAAAAGTGGTAACTGCAAAATTGAATCGGTAAAAAACGGAACAGCACTTGCATTAAGCATTAACTGGGTTACTCATTTAAATGAAGCATTTTATACCTCGTATAATTTTGTGCCCGATGGTGCTATGCATGATTTTGAGAATACTGAAATAGCACAAAAAATCAGGTCTGAAATACCCAACTCTTCAACAATGGTGATTGAATTAATCACTAACGGACAAGTAAAGTTTACTGCTACTCATGAAATTCTTCCCAATGGTTTTATGCGTATAACGCAGGAAGGATTTACGCCTGAATACAAGCGGTTTAAAAATGTTGAAATTTATCACAAGCAGATGAGTGTGCTGCCTTATGCTTCAAGTATAGGTGGTGTGGTAATCAAACCAACAAAAGAAGGTGTGATCCGTCACCAGGCTTTGCAGGCAATGGAAGAGCAAACAAATATGCAGCTCGACCAAATTAAACAACAGATTGAATTACTTGCAAGACAGGCACAGGAAATTGTAAAGCGGAAGGAATTATCGTTGATGATTTATGAAGCAAAGCTCAACTTTCGGCCAGTGATTGGCCAGGTATATCATTTATATCAACGGCATGATGATACATATTTACTTTCGATGATCAGTCCACAGGAGTGGGGCGATAACGGTCCGTTTAAACAATTTGTTGCTTCAGCAAAATTATTAGCCGATCATACGTGGATGGAAGTTTAAGACGAAAGCAATCAATTCAAAAGTTAAAAACAAAAATGAAACTGAATTTTCCAATAGAAGTAAAGAAAAGTAAAGTTGCAGGCAAAGGTGCTTTTGCAATAAAAACTATACCGGCTAAACGAAAGCTGGGAAATATGGCGGGAGAAATCATAAGCTATAAAGAAGCACAACGCAGAGTGAAACAACAGCATGCGGGAGAATTGCTGATGGTTGAGTTTGATAACGATCCTGTTGCTTTGGATGCAAGTGTAAACCGAAATGAATTATCATACATTAATCATTCCTGTGATCCGAATACATACATGCGCAGGGCCTACAGACAGGTTGAATTTTATTCACTTCGCCCGATAAAAAAAGGAGAAGAACTTACCTGCGATTATGGCGAAACGCATCATGATGGCAAACTTCCCTGTAAATGTGGTGCAAAGAATTGCAGGGGATTTATTTAGTGGTCGTCTTGTTTTTTATAACCGAAGGCCAGGTAAATAATGACACTGATAACCGGTGCAATAACCAGGAATATCGTCCAGAGAATTTTTGCTTCTGTCGAAATATCTGTTCGTCTCCAAACGCTGTACAGATAATGCAAAGGAGCTATAATCAATAAAAAAAGAATCAGCGAAGTAGAAAGATTATTCAGAATTTGATCTGTTATTTGCATAGTGTTTATTATATGCTATTTAATAGATATGATTTTCTGCTTTCTCCCAAAAATCAAAAACAAGATGAAGCCTAAAATAGGAGCAAAGATTATTACTATCGTCCAGAGCAGTTTTGTTGTTTGATCAAAATCTTCACGTTTCCATATTTTAAAAACGAGGAACAAGCCAATTATAAGGGGTATAATAAGTAATGCTGTCCAAGCTAAAAGCCCAAGCCCTGGTGTAAGTAAATCCATAGCTTAAATTATACCCTAAAAGTATTATACAAATTATTTAAAACAATTTTTAGATGACAGATTTTTTACTGTTGTTAATTACCTTTGAAGCATGACAAAATTATCCTTAAATATCAATAAGTTCGGGACACTCAGAAACAGTCGTGGTGGGAATATCCCGGATGTATTAAAAGCTGCTGTTGACGCACAGCGTTTTGGAGCAGATGGCGTAACTGTTCATCCCCGGCCCGATGAACGCCATATTCGTTATAATGACGTAAGAGAAATCAGAAAAATCATTACTACAGAGTTTAATATTGAAGGCAATTGCAGGGAACAATCCTTTGTTGACCTGGTGCTTGAAGTAAAGCCTCACCAGGTAACACTTGTGCCTGATACGTTAGGACAGATAACCAGCGATCACGGGTGGGATACGGAGACTCATAAAGATTACCTTACGGAAATGATAAAACTGTTTAAAGGTGCCGGTATCCGTACATCCATATTTGTTAACCCGATGATTGATATGATTGAAGGAGCTGCTGAAACGGGGACTGACCGTATAGAACTTTATACGGAGAATTACGCAAGGTTATTTGCAAATGGTAAAAGAGAAGAAGCGATTGAAGATTATGTTGATGCGGCAATCAGGGCAAAGGAGTTAGGACTTGGAATAAATGCCGGTCATGATCTTGATCTGAACAATCTTAATTACCTGGTAAGCACTATTCCATGGATTGATGAAGTGAGTATTGGTCATGCACTGATCTGTGATGCTTTGTATTTTGGTTACGAGAATGTTATTCAGCTTTACAAACGTGAACTTGTTGTAGAGTAAGCCGGAATAGCATCATCTCTCTCAACTGAAAAGCGAAAAATCAGTATTATTTATAAACTGGTTCTTCGCTTTTACTTTTCAAACCCTATTGATAATTATCTCGTACTTCTTTTAATCATTGTCTTCAAAATGCAAGTGCTGATGATAGGCTCCGGCGGCAATGTGTAAAGCAAATCCTACAATTGCAGTGTCTTTTAAAATATTAATTATTGCCCATTGCCTCATTTCAGGCGCTCCTGCATTAAGTGCATTAGGAACATGGATGGTAAGAATAAAAATATCGAGCAGAATAGCCAGCAGGTAACTGGTAACTTTTACATACTGGTTAAACATAAATGAAAGTCCAACCTGCTTCGCAGGCAACGTCTCCCTTTAAACTACAGTTGCAGTTTTGCAAATAGCTAATGGGGACGTTGCGTACTTGATGTATTAAGCCATAATAAAATGTAAGTTCAATAACGCAACGTCCTCTTCGAGAGACGTTGCTGCGAAAACAGGGTAGTTGAAAAATAAAAGTTGAGCTTTTGTACCGGGTGGGTTAGAGAAATAAAGCCCCGCACCAATGTCATCCCGACGCTTCGGTCGGGGCTTTTTTTGTTGGTTTATTTTTTTGTGATTGATTGAATGAAGAAGCTGTGAAGTTTTTTATGCACTGCAAACCTGTAAATTTGGATGTGATGATTTGATTGGTGAGGAAAGAAAATGATTACATAAGAATAGGCACAAGCGGGACGCTTGCGCTTGGGTAAGTGAGGTATTATTTAAGTCCTAAACGGTCACATTTAAAAGATATTTTATTGTTCTCTTTTTGTACAAACTTGAACTTGTAAACATAATAGGTAATAAATTCTAATGACAATTCACTGAAACTAAAGTCATTGAAGTCGCAATTCTCCGTATCTATTATTTTCCCAACTTCAATTCTAAATTTATCATCTCCATTATAAAAAGTTAATTCAGTTTCAAATTTGTTGATACTCAAATTGTGCAATTTGTTTTTTTTAAATAAGGAATTTACTATTTCAATTTTTTCTACTATACTATTAGTCATGTTTACAATTGTTATATCTTTTAATTTTTCAACTTTATTTTTCCAAATCAAAAAATCTAATAAGTTGTCAATTATAATATTATCAGGTTCAATATAAATTTCAACGTTATTTAATACTAATGATGAATATTTGTCAATCATTTTCAACGCTGCCATTCCAGCACTCGGATAATCGTAATCCCACCAATATGCTATCTCATCAATAGTATCCTGTGTAAGTTTTGTCATTCGCTTTATGTATTCTGACTAACGGTTAATTTTTGAATTACAATGAATTATAAATTTTAACCGTTAGTTCGAAAAATTATTTTCGTTCGGCGAAAAAGGGTGAATTACTGCTAACACATAAATATACGCCGTATTAATCTTTCCTGCCAAAAATGTAAACTTTTTTGCCCTGTTGGTGTTCCTCAGCTAAATTATTTCCAAAAGTCAAATTAATAAGCCATAGCCTGCCGTTGTTGTGTGTTTTTCACCAACGACACATGCACTAAAGATATTTATGAAATCGAATCCTTCTCTTCGCAGCAACGTCTCCCTCAAATCCACAGTTGCAGTTTTGCAAATAGCTGATGGGGGCGTTGCGTACTTGATGTGTTAAGCCATAATAAAATGTAAGTTCAATAACGCAACGTCCTCTTCGAGAGACGTTGCTGCGAAAACAAGAAAGGCCCATCGGCAAATGATTTGCTGAAGAAGAAAGTAGGGAAGTAGGAGAGTTAACATCGGTTTTTTTTATTGAAATCAGCAATTTAATCCTAGTTGTAAATAGGACATGTCTTTTTATTTTAATATTTTTAATCGGCAGTATGAAGCCATAAAATATTAAACGAATAACTTGATATAAAAAAACAACTGCAACCGTTATGAAAAGTACAGTTTTATTGCATTTCGTTTTATTAATGGTGCTGCAACTTGCAGCCCAGCCCAAGACAGTTAATATTCATGGGATTGTAAAGGATACTACTATAAAAAGTATTGAAATAACACATGTGACAGATTCCAATCTTACAAAATTTGAAGAAAAGAAGCTAAATGTTGTAAATGGAATGTTTAATGTTTCAATACAGATTCCTTTTCCTACTGAAATTGTTATTTCTCATGGGAATAGGTTATTCAGAGAAAGCTTTATTTATAGCGATGCAGAAATACTTATTGACTCCACAGGTAAGCCTCATATTATTGGATCGCCTGTTCAAGATGAATACGAAAAGGAATTTTTACCCTTTTTCCAATTGAATGATGATTTTTATGACACAATAGTATCTTTTTTTCAAAAAAATCGTCAAAAATATGGTGACAATTTTCCAAAATCAGTTCAAGACAGCGCAAACCTTTTAAAAGAAAAATATGGGTATCAACGAACTGCATTATTAGAAGAATACATTAAACAACATCCGGATTCTTACGTTGCTTTGTGGAATATCTATTATTTTATTTCCATGGGCAGTCTTAATCAATATTTTGATTTCGAGAAACTATTTTCATCTTTTTCAGATCAAATGCAGCATCAATCCTTTATAAATGAGTTAAAAGCAAGATTAAAGAAATCGGGCAGGATGCAGGTAGGTATGGAATTTCCACACGATTTTTTTAAAGGCTATGCTCAAATGCATAGCAAAGTAAGGAAGAATTGTCAGTATTATTTAATTGATTTTTGGTATAGCCATTGTGGTCCCTGCATTGCACATTTTCCAGAGTTAAAAAAAATCTATCATCAGTTCCATAGTAAAGGATTTGATATTATATCCATTTCGGTAGATAGGCAAAAAGATTTGAAGGATTACACTGTAGCCATTAAGAGAAATGGACTAATATGGAATCATATTTGGGATAAGGAAGGAGTTAAAGCTAAAGAGTTTAATGTGAACACTTTTCCGACTTATATTTTATTAGATAAATATGGCAGAATAATCAATTTAAATATTGAGCCCAACCAGTTAGAAACATTTTTGAAGGAACACTTATAAACTTTTATTAAAATAATCTTTCTACGCCCCGGTTCGCGACACACGAAACGGAATTGATTAACTTTATGGATGTTAAGATAGAATTATTCATCTTAAATTACCTGTATTATGGAAAGAAGAAATCGCCGGAAATTCAGTTCAGATTTTAAAGCCAAAGTGGTTTTAGAAGCTTTTAAGGAGCGAAGTACAATTGAGGAGCTTGCCCGCAGGTACGAGTTACATCCCACTCAAATCAACCTGTGGAAGAAAGAAGCGATGAGTAAATTATCGCAGGTGTTTGGTCGCCGAGATGAAGGGGAAGATAAAAAAATCTTAAATATTTTGAACACTGTTTGCTTATAATTTATATTGCAAAGAGATATTGGCTGAAAAATTGAGAATATCAATCTCGTTTTTTAGCTCTTGTCTTAATGACGAATAATTATCTTGCCATTGGTAATTGTAAGAACGAATAAAATTAACGTTGGAAGAAAGATTAAAATGTTTAAAAGATTTGTTTAGTTTAAAACCTAAAACAAGATCAACCCATTTCCTGTAATATTCTCCTGTTGAAAGAAAAGCATCATAAAAGAAATCCTTGTTTCGTTCAATTCTGTAAAAATAGCATCCCCAAATATTGGTTGGCGATTTTATAAAATCTGCTGTTATTGATTGCATCGCTGAGCCAGGGCCAATACCAGCACCAAGTACTTGGCCATAATTGGTATAACCATGAACTACCTGGTGATGTGTGTACCAATATGGAGTAGCTCTTAAATTTGTTTTTGCAGAGCGGCTAAGTTCAGAAACTTCAATATTAATATTTAAAGTACGCTTTGGCAGTTTATAATATTTGTTAACTCCTGCAATGTAAGC
>APMI01001319.1_pt1 | contig 33777 bp, 31 predicted proteins | sample 667938 | NCBI WGS metagenome assembly APMI01 (sample SAMN01084076, study PRJNA167559) | wastewater metagenome | biome: Wastewater | place: Denmark: Ejby Moelle, Odense | collected 2011-11-28
TCGAAGAAGCATTTGCTCAGGTCATAGGGCGTGGTCAACACCTTCGTCTTCTTGACGGTGTCGTCCATCATGATGCAGATATCGGTGAGCGTCCCACCGTTATCAATGTTGATTTGCAATGCCATACCGCATTACCTCCTGCCATCCATTTGTGGATTGAAACCGTTCCCAATTTCGGAAATGGAAACCGTGGTCATCTGGACCCCGGGCATTTATTCGCCAATCAGCCGGAATACGAATTCCTTACCGGCGGCGAACCCGGACTTTCCGTAATGGGATATGGCAAGGGCCGTGCCAGCATTAAAAGCGGCCTCATAAAACACGCAATACGATGATTTAATTGATGTTTATATAAAAACAGGCAATTAACGTAAACGAAGTTGCGTTTGCTTTGCGGATACCCGTCCGAATTCCGGTTGAAATAGTGCAACGCAACATCGAACGACCAAGAAAGCGTCCGGCGCGCATTGAGGCCCGAAAATTAAAAACCCGGAATTCCCGCCTTTTACGGCGAAAATTCCGGGTCAATAAAAACAGCCGGCTGGCGGGTATTCAGACCCTGTAATTGCGCAGATCGTCCACCAGGCCTTCAAGACCGAAACGCTTGAGCTTTACATAGACGGTGCTCTTGGCAATGCCGAGTTCGCGCGCCACTGCCGTCATGTTGCCGCGACAGCCCTTGATGGCCCGCAGGATGGCGTCCCGCTCGGCGTTTTCCAGACAGGTCAGATCCGGCGAATTGCCGGCCCTCACATCGGGCTCCGGGATGGCGCTGCAACCCAGTGCGGACCAGATGTCGGCCGGCAGATCGGCCTCGGTCAGCACCGTCTCCTGGGAAATCAGCAACATGCTCTCCATCACGTTGCGGAACTCCCGGATGTTGCCCGGCCAGACGTACTGCCGGAGCAGGTCAATGACCCCGGGCGAGAGAGTCCGCGGTGCCATGCCATGCTGCGCAGAGAGGCGCTGCAGGTAATAGTCGCCCAGGAGCGGGATGTCGATGGTGCGCTCGCGCAGTGACGGGATGTTGATGCTGGTGACCGCCACGCGGTAAAAGAGGTCCATGCGGAAGCGGCCGGCCTGGATCTCCTTGCGCAAGTCCCGGTTGGTTGCCGCGATGAGGCGGAAATTGACCTTGCGCGGCTTGTTCTCGCCCAGCCGGTACACTTCGCCCTCCTCGAGTACGCGCAGAAAATGAGGCTGCAGGTCGATGGGCATCTCGCCAATCTCGTCGAGGAACAGGGTACCGCCGTCGGCCGCCTCGATCTTGCCGATCATCCCGCCCCGCCTGGCGCCGGTGAAGGAGCCTTCGGTGTAGCCGAAGAGTTCGCTGGTCAGCAGCTCGCGCGAGAAGCCGCCGCAGTTCAGGGCCACGAAGGGCGCCCCCCTGGTAGCTCCGGACTCATGGATGCAGCGGGCAAATACATCCTTGCCGACTCCCGTCTCACCGAGCAGCAACACCGGCACACGCGATTTGGCCAACTGCTGGGCACGACCGACGGCCTGCATGAGCGCGGTGGATTGTCCGATGAGCTTCTCGAAGGCGCCCTTGTCCACCACCTCGGCGGGAAAGGAATGGCTGCTGCCAACCCTGCCAGCGCCCGGCGCGCCACCGCGACGGCTCGGCAAGGTCAGCAGCGAGCCGATGTGCTCGCCGTCCACGATCACCGGTTCCAGCCACTCCCGGCGCATCCACTCGGGAAACTCGTCAGGGACTTCGCTGCCCTTTTTCCATGACAGGGACAGGGAGGCCAGACCATCCGGCGCCACGGCCGCCTCGCCGATACCCAGATCGGCGAGCACGGCCGACGCCCTGCCGTTGGCCTTGATGGCACGCCCGCGCCGGTCGAAAACGATCAGCCCGTCAGCCGACGTACTCGACAAACGCTCGACGCAGCCTTCCAGCAGACGGTAGCGGATACCCAGCTCGATCTTGGCCAGCCGGTTCTCGATGCGTCCGGCCGTCGCCACCACCAACGCCAGGCTGTGCCGGCTGTAGGAGGCGCTCAGGCCCGACACATCGACAACGCCAAGGATCAGGCCATCATAGGGGTCGCGGATCACGGTGGCCGAACAGGACCAGCGCTTGATGCCCGCACAGTAGTGCTCGGCCGAGTGGATCTGCACCGGCTGGCCGACCTCCAGCGCCGTACCGATGGCATTGGTCCCGCAGGCCAGTTCGCTCCAGTTGGCGCCGGACAGCAGGTGTACATTCTCGGCTGCCCCGCGGGTCGTCATGTCACCTTCGAGATTGAGGATGGTGCCGCATTGGTCGGTCAGGACCATCACCGTCCCGGTCTCGGACAGAAAGTCCCGCGCGGAGGCCATTACCGGGGCGCTGGCGGTGAGCAGCTCGCCGCATTCGTCGCGCAGGGAGTGCAGGGAATGCTCGCCAATCGGCGGCGGTGCCTGGAAGCGCTCGGGATCGACACTGGCCCCGTGGCAACGCCGCCAGGAATCATCGATCAGGCGGCGCAGCGCGTCCGAGCCTGCCTCGTCACCGCTCAGGAAGCGCTCCCATGAAGTGCTTATGTGGCGATCGTTCTCCGGCACGGAAAACATCTGGCCTGAAACTGTGGCAGCCATACCCACCCCCTCCTTTTCGTGTGCAGTCTGACTACGTCGCCGGTGAGCCGGGCATGGCCCGTTCCAGACGCGCAGTTCTGTAATTTGCCTCGCCCGCAGCAGCTCGATGTCCACTTGTGGCCGGGAGAGTCAGGCTTTTTTCGTTGCTTCCCGGCATCAAGGCCGGTGGACGGCGTGTGTCTCGGCACGCCACTCCATGACACCTCCGCCGGATCGGGCAACAAGCCGGGGCAGTCTTTTATTTTGGACCATCAGACAGCGAAGTACGCTGAAAACGATGTCACGGATCAACAGATATCGATCTGTAGCACGCTCTGTGCCATCGCCAATGATCGGCCTGGGGGCCGCCCTTACGCGGCCTGCAGCCGGGGCCGCCTGGAAAAAGCGCTGAAAGCGTTCGTTTTCCGGACGGTAGCCGCGTCCGGAAAACGAACGCCCGGGGATTGGCGGCAGAACTTTTGAAGAAAAAAAGCGGGGGCTTCCAGGTACAGAGGTATCCGAGGAGAGGGAGAGGAGGATTCCTCACTGGATGCTGCGCGCCCCCAAAAAAAGCCGGTGCCCGCCAGAAATGGGCTTACCGGTTACTGCAACGCCACAACAAAATCCGCTTCCGTGTTGTCGCGCACGTCGTCGAGCGTCGTGTCGGGGGCCAGATCCACCAGGGCCAGTCCGTCCGGCCGCACCTCGAATACGCACAGATCGGTGACGATCATGTTCACCACTGCCGCACCGGTAAGCGGCAGGGAACACTGGCGGACAATCTTGGGCTCGCCCTTGGCGGTGTGCTCCATGATCACCACCACGCGGCCGACGCCGGCCACCAGGTCCATCGCGCCGCCGATGCCCTTGACCATCTTGCCGGGCACCGCCCAGTTGGCCAGATCGCCCTTTTCCGACACCTGCAGCGCACCCAGCATGGACAACTGGATGTGCCCGCCACGGATCATCCCGAACGAGGCCGCGCTATCGAAGAAACTCGTCGTCGGCAGCGTCGTGATGGTCTGCTTGCCGGCATTGATGAGGTCGGCGTCCTCTTCTCCTTCCCACGGAAAGGGCCCCATGCCGAGCATGCCGTTCTCGCTCTGCAGCTGGATCGACATGCCCGCCGGCACATGATTGGCCACCAGGGTCGGAATGCCGATCCCGAGGTTCACGTAAAAGCCGTCGCGCAATTCCCGGGCGGCCCGCGCCGCCATCTGATCTCTCGTCCACGCCATGTCCTATGCCTCCACCGTGGCGACACGGCGACGCACCGTGCGCTGTTCGATCAGTTTGTCCACCTTGTCCAGCGCCACGATCCGGTCCACGAAGATGCCCGGCGTGACGATCTGGTCCGGATCGATCTGCCCCGGCTCCAGCAGGCTCTCCACCTCGACCACGGTCAGCGCCGCCGCCGCAGCCATCATCGGGTTGAAGTTGCGGGCGGTCATCCGGTACACCAGGTTGCCCTCGGTATCGCCCTTCCAGGCATGAAGCAGCGCCAGATCGGCCTGCAGGCTCCGTTCCATCAGGTAGGTCTTGCCGTCGAACTCGGCCAGCGGCTTGCCTTCGGCGATCACCGTGCCGACCCCGGTGCGCGTGTAGAAAGCCGGAATGCCGGCCCCGCCGGCGCGGATGCGCTCTGCCAGCGTACCCTGGGGATTGAACTCGACCTCCACCTCGCCGGCCAGGTACTGACGGGCAAACTGGGCATTCTCACCGGCGTAGGAGCAGATCAGCTTGCGCACCTGGCGGGTATTGAAGAGCTTGCCCAACCCCAGGCCTTCCGCCCCGGGGTTGTTGGAAATGATCGTCAACCCGCGCACGCCGGAGGCAAGCACCGCATCGATCAACACCGACGGAATCCCGCACAGACCGAAGCCGCCCGACATGATGCTCATGTCGTCGCGCAACACATCGGCCAGCGCCGAAGCTGCCGTCGAATAGATTTTTCTCACAGACACCTTGCGTCCTCTCTGTTCAAGAATTGCCTTGCCCTTATTCAGACCGTTTCAGGGACTGGCGGTCTTCATGCAGGACTGCAATTAGCAAAAGAGGTGCCAAATAGACCAAGGCACTGATTAGAAAAGACAATCTTATTTCAAGAAATCAGAATTCCTGATTACCGTCCAGATAGCGGTCAGCGCAAACCTTCACTCGTTCGGATTCCGGGCGGACGCGGCGGCCGGTGCCACCCGTTCCATCGCCCGCCTCAAGCCATTCATGCCGGCCTCCATCTCCTCGGGCGCAAGGTTGCCGTACCCCAGACGCAGGCCTGCAACAGCCCGGCCATCGTGCGCAAAGGCCCTGCTGGACGCGATGACGACACCCTCCTCCCGCGCGGCGTGCACGAGCAACTCGCCATCGAGCGCCGGATCCAGACGCAACCACAGGGCCAGACCGCCGTCCGGCAGGGTGAAATCGGCCCAGGGAACCATCCCGGACGCCAGTCCGGCCATCAGGCGCCGGCGCTCCTGGTATATGCGCAGGGCGCGGCGAGTATGACGACGCAGCTCGCCACTCTGCATCAGATCGGCCACGGCAAGCTCGGTGACCCCGTTACCCTGGCGATCAATACGCTGAATCTCGGCAGCACACCGGTCGATCACGGCTTTCGGTCCAACCACGTAGCCCACCCGCAAGCCAGGCGCCAGCACCTTCGACAGGGACCCCACGTAGATGACCCGACCGGTTAGCTCCCCGCTGGCCATCGGATACATCGGCCGGCGTGCAAAGTGAAATTCGTGGTCGTAATCATCCTCGACGATGGCGAAACCGAATTGCTCAGCCAAGGCAAGCAGGTGCATGCGGCGCTCGGCCGGCATCAGGACCGTGGTCGGAAACTGGTGGTGGGGGGTGAGATACACAGCCCGGACGGGATGCCGCCGGCAAAGCCGTTCCAGCGCATCGGGGCGCATTCCCAAAGCGTCCATATCGACCCCATGAACCTGCGCGCCGCTTGCCCGGAAGGCCTCCCGCGCGGGCGGGTAGCTCAACGCGTCCACGGCTACATGGTCACCGCTGCGGGCAAGCAGGCGGGCGACCAGATAGATGCCCATCTGGCTGCCACGCACGACGCAGATATTGTCCACGCCGACCTGCAACCCCCGCTCTGCACTCAGCATCACGGCAAGTTCCCGGCGCAGCACGGCTTCGCCGCGGGGATCACCGTAAGCAAGACGGTTGGCCCGCGCCGCGGCAATCAAGGCACGACGATAGGCGCGGCCGAGTATGTCAAAGGGAATCAGCCTGGTATCCGGCACCCCGTCCGAGAACACCACCGCATCCGCCGGGGCCGGCGCATCGGCCAGAACCTCGCCGTACAGGGCATAACTTGGTGTCAGCGGCTGCGCTGGCCGCCCATCGCCCGCCGGCAAGGGCCCGGACAGCGGCGTGGCGGGCAGTTCGGGGGCGACAAAGGTTGCCCGCCGCCCCTGGGAGCGCAGCCACCCTTGGGCGATGAGTTCCTCATAGGCAAGCACCGCGGTTTTGCGGTTCACCCCGAGCGCCTCGGCGACCGCGCGGCTTCCCGGCAGGGGCGCGCCGGGCGGCAGGCGGCCGCGGCAGATTTCCTCCACGAAATACTGGGCAATCTGCAGATACACCGGCAGGCCGTCATTCCGACGGATGGACAGACTCATTTTCCAGGGACGCAGCATGGCTTTCGGGACACAGCCGGCGTCTCGCCGCCTGGACCATAGAAGTTAATGAAACTGGATGTTTTTGCAGGACCAGAGCCAGCCTAGCATGGCCCTCGTCCATTTACCCGGAGCCGAGCCCCATGCATACCCGCCACCCCGTCGCCGACCGCCCTTTTCGCGTGATCGAAGCCACAGCCCTCACGGACAGCGTCTGGCGTGTCGTTCTGCTTTCCGCGGACGAAACGCCCTTCCACTATCAGGAGGGCCAGTTCGTTGGCGTGCATCTGCCCGACGGCATCCGGCGCTGCTACTCGATGGCCGACCCGTGCAGCGGAGACGGCCGCATCGCACTCAACATCCGTCTTGTCGATACCGGGCATTTTTCGGGCTGGCTCACCGGCGGGAACCGGCTTGGTGCCGAGCTGACGGTCAGCGGTCCATTCGGCGATTGCGTCTGGCAAGAACAGGGGGCCTTGCAGACCCCTGTGTTGATGCTCGGTACCGGGACCGGAATCGCACCGCTCAAGGCCATGCTGGAGCGAGCCCTCGCCGGCGGGGAAACGCGACCGATCACCCTCTACTGGGGCGCGCAACAAGAACAGGACCTGTACCTGGCCGGGCACTTCCATGCCCTCGCCCGGGACCACGTGAACTTTCGCTTCGTACCGACGCTTGCCGCCGCGCCGCTCACCTGGCGGGGCCGGCGCGGCTTCGTCCAGACGGCAGCCGCCGAAGACCATCCGGACCTCCGTGATGCCACGGTTTACGCCTGTGGCTCCCCGTTGATGGTGGACGACGCCCGGGCATTGCTGGTTGGCCGCAACAAGCTGCCGCCCGCCCGCTTTCTGGCCGATGCCTTCGTACCGGCCTCCCAGCCTCCCGCAGAGACGCCCGCCGCCGCCACGCTCAACCTTCGGGTCAGCGACGCGGATCGGCAGCAGCGCGTCCTGCCTGTGGCGACCGGGCGCTCCCTCATGCAGGTCCTGGCCGGAGCGGGACTATTGACCGGAGTTTGTGGCGGCCAGGCCGCTTGCGGCACCTGCCGGGTACGCATCAGCTCACCGTGGCGGGAGCAGCTCGCGCCCCCCGAACGCAAGGAGGCACGCCTGCTGCATGCCCTCGACAGCCTCCCTGGGCATCGCCTCGCCTGTCAGATCACCGTGACAAACGATCTCGACGGTGCACTCGTGCACTGCGCCTGATTCCGCTTTCCATCAACCCCACCCCGCAAAAGGAAATCAGCATGAAAACGCAAGATCAATCCCGCCTCGAAGCCGTTGGCAAGGCCTTCGACCCGGACCGCCTGCTCACCGTGCGGAGCATGACCCGGGACGTCATCCAGCGTATCGCGGCGGCCGTCAAGCCGGGCATGGTCGAGGAGGACGCCGTCGACATGGCACGTGACCTCCTCGCCGAAGCCGGTATGGTCCGCGGCTGGCACGACGTCTATGTGCGCTTCGGCAGCAACACCACCAAGACCTTCGGGGCAAGCTCCGAAACGGGCGTCGTCCTGGGCGAAGACGATATCTTCTTTATTGACATCGGCCCGGTCTGGAAGGACTGGGAGGGCGACGGCGGGGACAGCTTCGTCACTGGCAACAACCCCGACATGCGGCGCTGTGCCGACGACGCCCGCGCCATCTTCCACGAGGTGCGTCACAAGTGGCTGACGGAAGGCGCCACCGGTCGTGCTCTCTACGCCCATGCCGTGAGTTGTGCCGAAGCGCGAGGCTGGGTGCTGAACATGGACCTGTCCGGCCATCGGATTGCCGACTTCCCCCACGCCGCAGTTCACGAAGGGCCCTTGGCCGACGTCGACTTCACCCCGTCCCGTCTGCTGTGGGTCCTTGAGATCCACATCCGTCACCCGACGGCGGCTTACGGTGCCTTCTTCGAGGACATGCTGCTCGAAGACGCCAGCTTCTCCTGACGCCCCGATCATCCTGCCGACCCTAAGCAGCCTGCCCCGCCTCCAGCATCCGGCGCAGGCTGGTCTTGAGCACCTTGCCGTAGTTGTTTTTGGGCAGGGAAGACACAAAGCGATACTCCTTCGGCCGCTTGAAGCGGGCGATACGCTCAAGGCAATGGCGGTCCAGATCCTCCGGCCCGACGCCTTCAGCGCCCTCCTCCAGCACCACGAAGGCCACCACCACTTCGCCCCAGTCGGCATCCTTGCGGCCGATGACCGAGCTTTCACTGACGGCCGGATGGGTCAGTAGCGCCTCCTCCACTTCCCGCGGGTAGATGTTGGAACCCCCGGAGATGATCAGATCCTTCGAGCGGTCCTTGAGGGTCACGAACCCATGGGAATCCATGGCCCCCATGTCGCCGGTCCACAGCCAGCCGTCACGCAACGCCGACGCACTGGCTGCCGGGTTGCGCCAGTAGCCGGACATCACCGGCTCCCCGCGCACCACCACCTCGCCCACCTCGTCGTTGGCCACGGTGCGCCCCGCGGCATCGACGACGCGCACCTCCACCAGCGCCTGGGCCACACCCACCGAGGCCACCCGCGCCGCCCAGTCGGGATCGGCCCGGTCCGCCAGCACGCTCCGCGACAATACCGTGATGCTCATCGGCGACTCGCCCTGCCCGTAGATCTGCACAAAGCGCGCGCCCATTACCTCCAGGGCCTCCTGGATATCCTCGGCATACATCGGCCCGCCGCCGTAGATGATGGTCTGGAAACCGGACGGTGCGACACCGCTGCGCTTCACCCGCTCCACCAGGCGCCTGACCATGGTCGGTGCCGCAAACATGGCCAGCCGGCCGACGCTTTTCGACAGGCCGATGAGCTCATCGGGCTCGAAACCACCCGATTCGGGAATCACATGCCGGCAGCCCCGCAGCACATACGGAAAGCTGTACAGGCCGGCCCCGTGCGAAAGCGGCGCGGCGTACACCACGGCATCCTCCTTGGCCACCGGGTCCACATCCATGAAGAAGCACGACGTCATGGCCAGCAGATTGCGATGACTCAGCATCACGCCCTTCGGCTGACCGGTGGTGCCCGAGGTGTAGAACAGCCAGGCAAGGTCGTCCGGCGCCCGCTCCTGGACGGAAATCGCCAGTGCCGACACCGCCCGGGTGTAATGCCCGTCACCGGGCACCAGCAGCGGCAGGCCGCTCCCCGCCTCGGCCAGCGCGGTCGCAAGACCGCCGGCAAGCTCCGGCGACACGCAGGCCAGACGGGCCTCCGCGTTGCCGAGGATGTAACAGGCCTCGCGGGGATGGAGCTTGGCATTGACCGGCACCGCCACCAGCCCGGCCCACAGCACGCCGTACAGGCACTCCAGGTACTCGGCGCAGTTGCTCATGTAAATCGCCACCCGCTCTCCGGCCTCGAGGCCCAGGTTGTGCCTCAGATAGCCCGCCAGACGTGCCGAGCGGGCGGCCAGACCGGCGTAGGTGTGCACGCCGCGGGCGCCGACCAGCAGCGCCGGCCGCTCCGGGAAGATGCGCGCCGAACGCGCCAATATCAGTGCCAGGTTCATGTCGCTCTCTCCAGGATGCTAACGTAACTGGCGACCGCCGCGCCGCCCATGTTGAAGACGCCGGCCAGCCGCGCGTCCGCCACCTGCATGTCGCCCGCCTGCCCGGCCAGCTGCATCGCCGCCAGCACATGCATCGAAACGCCGGTCGCGCCAATCGGGTGGCCCTTGGCCTTCAGACCGCCGGAGGGGTTGATCGGCAGCGCTCCGCCAGGATAAACCGTGCCATCCAGCAGGCGGTCGGCCCCGCGGCCGGGACGGGCCAGGCCCATCGCCTCGTAGCTCAGCAACTCGGCGATCGTGAAACAGTCATGCACTTCGGCAAAGGATAGATCCTGGACCCGGCAGCCGGCCTCCGCCAGGGCCAGCCCCCAGGCCCGGCGCGGCCCCTCGAAAGCCAGCAGGTCGCGACGGGAGATCGGCAGGAAGTCATTCACCTGCGCCCGCGCCCGGAAGCGGATCGCCCGCCGCGCCGCTACCGCCACGGACTCGTCGGCCAGCACCAGCGCCGCCGCACCGTCGGACACCAGCGAGCAATCGGTCTTGCGCAGCGGGCCGGCAATGCGCGGGTTGCGTGCCGACTCGGCATTGCAGAATTCAAAGCCCAGATCCTTGCGCATGTGGGCCCACGGGTTGCGCGTGCCGTTGGCGTGATTCTTGGCGGCGATTCGCGCCAGTGTTGCCGAATGGTCGCCGTAGCAATCGAAATACGCCTGTGCGAGCTCGCCGAACAGCCCGGGGAATGTCTGCCCGCGGGATGCCTCTTCGCGTACGTAGGAGGCCGAGCCGAGGATGCGCGTCACCTCCGGCCCGGACACGGCCGTCATCTTTTCGGCCCCCACCACCAATGCAATCCGCGTCCGCCCCGCCTCGATGGCATCGCAGGCCGCATACACCGCGGCCGCCCCGGAAGCACAGGCATTCTCGACCCGTGTCGCCGGACACCAGCGCAGGCCGGGATCGGCCTGCAGCACCAGGGACGAACAGAAGATGTCCGGCACCAGGCCGCCGTTGAGCTGCCCCAGCCAGATGCCATCCACATCGCCTCCGGCCACCTCGGCGTGCGCCAGCGCATCGCGACTGACGCCGGTGATCAGGGCTTCGAGATCCATGTCGTCCAGACGCCCGAAAGGCGAGTGGGCCCACCCGATGATGCAAACACCCATGTTGTCTCCTTCTTGATGTGGGAAGCGGCGCCACGTGCGGCCACCGCGTTCCCGCTCATAGCACCGGGCATGCCAGACCGCGGCTACCCGAGCGCCGACAGGCTGACTCCTCTATTGACGGGCCGCGCCGGCCGCGGGGCATTGACGACTGCAGCGGCCGCCACAGCGACCGACTTCCGGACGGCATGCCACCCGTCTGCGTCCGCATAGCAAACGCACAAAAGCCCGCGGACGCTGCCCTGGCACCCGCCAAGCCGCCAGCCACGCGCTTTGGCGCCAGCGGCAGCGCCATGGCATGACCCTTGCCATGACTCCGATTCACTACCCGGGCGGGCAGCCCCATAAAAATCCGGAGACACGCATGCACGCATCCCCCGCCACACCCATCGAGCGCATTCCGGTCAGCCTGCTTACCGGCTTTCTCGGCGCCGGCAAAACGACCCTTCTCAACCAGCTCATGCAGCACCCGGCCATGGCTGGCACTGCGCTGCTGATCAACGAGTTCGGCGAAGTCGGGATCGACCATCATCTGGTGGAAAAAATCGACGACAGCACTGTCCTCCTCGATTCGGGCTGCGTGTGCTGCAGCGTGCAGGGCGACTTGTTGAAGGCCCTCAAGAATCTCCACCAGCGCAGTGCCAGACGCGAGATTCCGCCGCTGGCCCGGGTGGTGATCGAAACCACCGGCCTCGCCGACCCGGTGCCGGTGATCTACACCCTCATGGAGGAACGCTTCGTGGCGGCCCGCTACGTCTGCGACGGAGTCCTCACGGTGGTCGACGCCACCCACGGCCTGGCCCAGCTCGCCAGCCATCGGGAAGCCGTGCGCCAGGTGGCGATGGCCGACCGCTTGTTGATCACCAAGCTCGACCTCGCCGACTCGGCCGGCCGCGCACGCCTCGACGCACGCCTCGACGCCCTCAACCCCGGCGCCCCGCGGCTCGACGTCCGCCACGGCAGGATCGTGCCCGACCAACTGTTCGGCAGCGGCATCTACGCCCCCGGCAGCAAGCTGCCCGACGTAGCCGCGTGGCTCGGAGAGGAACGCAGCCAGCAGACCCTCGCCCGCGCGGCTGATGCCGCCGCACCGCTGCGCTGGAACAAGGGGCCGGCCCCGCGTGCCCACGCGGCACGCCACGACGAAGCCGTATCCAGCTTCGTGGTGCGCTTCGATGCGCCCGTTGCGTGGTTCGGCTTCGCCCTGGCGATGGGCCGCATCCTGCAGCAATACGGGCCGCGCCTGCTGCGGGTGAAAGGCCTGATGAACGTGGCCGGCGACGCCCGCCCGCAGGTCGTCCAGTGTGTGCAGGACGTGGCCTATCCGCCGGTCCAGCTGGCCAAATGGCCGGACGGCGGCCCCTTCGACGACCGCTGCGGCCGGCTGGTCTTCATCACCCGCGAGCTGAGCGGCGACGAAGCCGACGCCATTCGTCACGCTCTCGCCAACCTGCCGGGCGACGCGGCGGCCATCCGCGCCACCGCCGCCACGCCTCTGCTGCCAACCCGCTGCTGGTTCTCGCGGCGGGTGGCCACGCGCAGCCCGGGCAGCCTCCAGCTCGACGGCTGGCTCGTCCACCCCAAGCGTTTCACTCCCCGCAGCACCACCGCCGGCACCTGAGCGCCGGCGGCAATTCCACCCACAACACATGAATGGAGACACCACCCATGAAGGCACTTGTTTACGGCGGCCCCGGCAAGAAATCCCTTGAAAACCGGCCCAAGCCGGAACTGAAGGACGCCACCGACGCGGTCGTCCGGGTCACCAAGACCACCATCTGCGGCACCGACCTGCACATTCTCAAGGGCGACGTGCCCACCGTCGCCCCCGGCACCGTGCTGGGTCACGAAGGCGTTGGCGTGGTCGAGTCGGTCGGCGCCGGCGTGACCACCTTCAAGCCCGGCGACCGGGTGCTGATTTCCTGCATCACCAGCTGCGGCAAGTGCGAGTTCTGCCGCAAGGGCATGTATTCCCACTGCACCACCGGCGGCTGGCAGCTCGGCCACCTGATCGACGGCACCCAGGCCGAGTACGTGCGCGTCCCCCACGCCGACACCAGCCTCTATCCGATCCCCGCCGACGCGGACGAAGAAGCCCTGGTGATGCTCAGCGACATCCTGCCCACCGGTTTCGAATGCGGCGTGCTCAACGGCAAGGTCCAGCCCGGCAGCACGGTGGCCATCGTCGGCGCCGGCCCGGTCGGCCTGGCCGCCCTGCTGACCGCCCAGTTCTACTCGCCGGCAAAGATCATCGTGGTGGACCTGGACGACAACCGCCTCGCAGTCGCCAAGCGCTTCGGCGCTACCGACGTGGTCAACAGCGCCGACGGCAAGGCCGCCGAGGCGGTCAAGGCCCTCACGGAAGGGCGCGGCGTGGATACCGCCATCGAGGCGGTCGGCATTCCGGCCACTTTCACCGTGTGCGAGAACATCGTCGCGGCAGGCGGCACCATCGCCAACGTGGGCGTGCATGGCACCAAGGTCGACCTGCACCTGGAAACCCTGTGGGCCCACAACATCTCCATCACCACCCGGCTCGTCGATACCGCAACCACGAGCATGCTGCTGAAGACCGTGGCGGCGAAGAAGCTCGACCCGTCGGTGCTGATCACCCACCGCTTCACCCTCGAGCAGACCCTCGAAGCCTACGAAACCTTCGCCAGCGCGGCCAGGAGCAAGGCCCTCAAGGTCGTCATCTCGGCCTGACGCTGCACCGCCCCCGGCGGCAGAGGCACCGTTGCCGCATGGCGGTGCCTCTGCCGCTCCCGCACCCACTCCACGGAGATCAATCAACGTGTTTGCCAATCGCAAGTGGCTCGCCCACCTGGGCCACTTCGCCGACGCCCTGTCTGCGGGAACGCCCCTCCTCACCCCCTTCAAGGGTTCCAGGTCCTTTGTCCAGCTCGACGCCCGGCTTCAGGAAGCCCTCCAGCACCTGCTGACCCAAGCCGGCAATACCAGCCGTCGCCTGGAAAGCTGCGAGAACGAAGTCGCCACCCTCACCACGGCGCTCGATGCGGCCCGACGGGAGAGCGAGCGCCTGGCCGAGCGCTTTGATCTGATCAGCCGGGCCAGCGGCGAAGGCCTGTGGGACATCAGCGTCGCGGCCGGCGACCCCACCCACCCGGACAGCGTCGTATGGTGGTCGCGCCAGTTGCGCCAGCTCCTCGGCTTCGACGACGAACGGGACTTTCCCGACCGGCTGGACAGCTGGGCCGGGCGCCTCCACCCCGACGACGCCAGGCAGGCACTGGCTGCGTTCTCGGCTCATCTGGCCGACCGCAGCGGGCAGACGCCCTACGACATCCAGTACCGCCTGGCATGCAAGAACGGCAACTACCGCTGGTTCCGGGCCATCGGCACAACCCTGCGCGACCCGTCGGGCGCCCCGCTGCGGGTTGCCGGTTCGCTGGTGGACATCCACGAACAGCGCGAACAGGAAGCCTTGCTGGGCCGCAGCGTGGACCGCTTCGAACTGGTCCGCGAGCTCCTGAGCGACGGGCTATGGGACATCGAGATCGCCGACGGCAATGTCCGGAGCCCGGCCAGCAAGGTGTGGTGGTCCCAGCGCCTGCGACACATGCTCGGCTTCACCGACACCTCGGACTTTCCCGACACCCTCGACGCCTGGGCCTCACGCCTGCATCCGGATGAACAGCAACGGGTTGTCAGCGCCTTTCTGGCCCATCTGGATGACCGTAGCGGGCGCACGCCCTACAACGAGTCCTACCGGATGGCGCGCAAGGACGGGGAATACCGCTGGTTTCGCGCCTCGGCGCAGACCCGCCGCGCACCCGGCGGCCTTCCGCTGCGGGTGGTCGGCGCCCTCATCGACATCGACAGCGAGCTGCGCGAAGCCGACGAACGCAAGGTCCGGGAGAAGCAGCAGGACAAGCTGGAAGCCACGCTGCACCGGATTGGCGAACTGGTCGGCACCATCAAGGAAATCGCCGAGCAGACCAACCTGCTGGCCCTCAACGCGGCCATCGAGGCAGCCCGTGCCGGTGAAAGCGGCCGCGGCTTTGCGGTAGTCGCCGACGAGGTCCGCAAACTCGCCGAACGCACCCGCGACACCACCTCGCGGATCGAACGGATGGCCAGTGAAGAACCCTGAGCGACAGGTGAAAAAAAGGCCTTGCCGGACTTCCATCCGGCAAGGCCTTTTCCGGTTCATCAAAACGAGTGGCTTATCCCGAAATCGAAACCGGTCGTGCCGTAGCCGCCGGCCGGCGTACCGGTGCCGCCGGAATCCACCGCCGTGCGGGCCGGGTTGGGCTGAATTGAGCAGATGCCGTTGGCACTGTTGTTGATCTTCGCCACGTCGGCATACACGTAGGTGCTGCGCTCGAAGAGGTAATACACCCCGCCGAGGCCCCACTTGCGGCAGCTGGCATCGAGGGACGTCTTGTCGTCCAGCACCACGTAGGACGCGCGGATCTTCGCCTTGTCGCCCAGCACCGGCGCGGAGGCGCCGAGCATCCAGCTGCGGTGATTCAGCAAGGCACTGTAGGTGGCGAAGCTGCCATCGAAGATGTCCTTGTAGTTGTCGGTCTTGATGCTCTCCCAGTAGGCATGCAGCTTGACCGGCCCGAAGTCATAGGCGCCACCGGCCACCAGGATGTTCAGCTTGTGCTCCTCGCTGCCCTTGGCCTGCAGTTGCTCGACGTCCAGAGTCAGGTCGAGACCGCCCTTTGAATAGGACGGGATGAAGGCCCACAGGCGTCCGTCACCCTTGTTGCCCGGGCTCTCCTGCCCCACCAGGCTGGTCGTGTAGGCGGCCAGGAAGGACAGGCCGTTCCATACCGGCGAGATGTAGGCCACCGCGTTGTCGGCCCGCGTGCCGTGCACCTGAATGGAAGCCATGTTGGCCACCGTGCCGTTGGCAAAGGGATCGTACTTGCCGGCCACGCTGTAACGCCCGCCGTCGATGCGGCCCATCACCACGGTGCCGGGCTGGCCCGTCAGGCCGATGAAGGACTTGCGCCGGAACACGCTGTTGCCCTCCCCGTCGCTGAGGGTGGACTTGCCGTCGTCGATGGCGAAGCCGGCCTCCAGCTGGAAGAAGGCCGTTACCCCGTTGCGCAGGTCGCGACTGCCCTTGAAGCCGAGGCGGCTTTCCGACTCGATGCCACTGGTCAGCTCCGACTTGTGCCCGGCGAACCTGGTACCGGCCTGCGCCGCATAGGCGCCGTTGTTCCCGCTGCGGCTCAGGAAGCCGCCGTCGAGGGTGCCGTAGATGGACAACTTGCCCTTGTCGCCGTCGACAAGCGTGAAGCCCTCTTCCGCCAAAGCCGTGACGGGCGACAGGCAGGCAAGCACGGCTGCCCCTGCGCACAGGGGCGCATTCATTTTGATATTCATGGGTTTTCCTGTTCTCGATGCGCCGCAGCGAATCAGTCGAAATGGATGACCGGCTTGATGATGCCGTCCGACTTGGTGGTCATCATGTCCAGCGCCTTCTCGATTTCCGAGAACTTGAAGTGATGAGTGGTGAGCTTCGTCGGATCGACGCGGCCGCTCTCGATAAGGCGCATCAGGCGCCCCATCCGCTCGCTGCCGCCCGGGCAGAGCAGCGTGGTGATGGTCTTCTCGCCCATACCGACGCCCCATTCGGCGCGGGGAATATTGATGGTGTCGCCGTGGCCGAAGTAGCCGATATTGGAAATGACACCGCCGGCGCGGGTCACCTTCACGCAATTCTCGAAAGTCGCCTGCGAACCCAGCGCATCCATCGCCGCATCGGCGCCGTGGCCACCCGTGAGGCGCATGATCTCGGCAATCGGGTCCTGCTCCCGGAAGTTGATCACCACGTCAGCGCCGTACTGGCGCGCCAGTTCGAGCCGCGACGGCACGCAATCCACGGCAATCACCAGCCCCGCCCCCAGCAGACGCGTACCGGCCACTGCCATCAGCCCCACCGGGCCCATGCCGAACACCACGCCCGAGCCACCCAGCGGAATGCGCGCATTCTCAGCGCCCTTGAAGCCGGTGGACATCATGTCGGTGGTGTAACAGGCGGCTTCGTCCGACACCCCGTCGGGAATCAGCGCCAGGTTGGCCTCGGCGTCATTCACATGGAAATACTCGGCCATGTTGCCGTCCTTCTGGGCGGTGAACTTGTAGCCGCCCAGCATCACGGTGCATTGGGAGGTAAAGCCTCGCTGGCAGTTCTCGCATTTGTAGCAGGGCGTGATCGCATTCACCGCCACCCGCTGGCCGATCCGGAATCCCGTTACCGCGCTGCCCAGTTCGTGGATCACGCCCACCGCCTCGTGGCCGAGCACGCGATCCTTCAATTCGCCCAGCCCGCCTTCCACCGTGTGGCAATCGGACGTGCACACCATTGCCAGCGTCGTCCTGACGATTGCATCGTTCGGCCCGGCAAGGGGAATCGGTCTTTCGAGTACAGCCACATCATGCAGCCCCTTCATGACCAGGGCCTTCATCGTCTTTGTCATTGTCTTCCTCCGCTATTCTTGTTTATGAACCCGGATACCCGGATCGGCTTGCAAGCCGCGATGCAGATTGCAACCGTCGTGCCAGATGAATAAAGAACCGGGATGGGCGGTGAATGCCGCGCCCGGAGCGGCTTGCCGGCAAGGCAAGGGGCAACGCGACACCACGGAGAACAACCGCTTCCGCGACGGTGGCGTTCGAACAAGTTCGAATTCCGCACGGACAACCGGATTGGAGAGGCACCGGGAGCCGGAAACCAGTGGCCTTGCAGATCAGGATCGTGCGGTCTCCCGGATCACGCCTATGTCGGGAACCTACACAGGCGTTAGCACTCAAAGGCCGGGAGTGCTAAGATTTGAATGAAGGAGGTTTTTTGTCCATGTCTCAAACCCTGTCGTTTCCCGTTCCGTCCGCCGTTGGCAGCCTGGATCAATACATCCAGAGCGTTAACCGCATCCCCCTGCTGACCGAGAAGGAGGAGTCCGATCTCGCCCACAGCTTCCGGGAGCAGGACGATCTGGAGGCGGCGCGCAAGCTGGTTCTGTCCCACCTGCGGCTGGTGGTGGCCATTGCACGCGGTTATCTGGGCTATGGCCTGCCCCATGCCGACCTGATCCAGGAGGGCAACGTGGGCCTGATGAAGGCCGTCAAGCGCTTCGACCCCGAACGCGGCGTCCGTCTGGTGTCCTTCGCGATCCACTGGATCAAGGCCGAGATCCACGAATACATCGTGAAAAACTGGCGTCTGGTCAAGATCGCCACGACCAAGGCCCAGCGCAAGCTGTTCTTCAACCTGCGCAGCATGAAGAGCAGCAGCAGCACGCTGCAGGGCGATGCCGTGCTCGCCGTGGCGCAGCAACTGGGCGTCAAGCCGGAAGAAGTCCGCGAGATGGAAACCCGCCTGTCCGGTCAGGACATGGCCCTTGAATCGGGTCCGGACGATGAAGAGGAGCGTTTCGCCCCCATCGCCTATCTGGCCGACCCGCACGCTGAACCGTCGGAAGTGCTGGCCCAGCGCCAATATGCCCGCCTGCAGGACGAAGGTCTGCATCAGGCGCTGGCCGGGCTGGATGAGCGCAGCCGCACCATCGTGCAGCGACGCTGGCTGGCCGAGGGCGACAGCGCCACCCTGCACGAGCTGGCCGCCGAGTACGGCGTATCGGCCGAGCGCATCCGCCAGATCGAAGTCAAGGCCATGCAGAAAATGCGCACCCAGCTCGCCGCCCTCGCCTGATACAGGCATCGCACGCTAAAAAAGGGCAACCCGCGGGTTGCCCTTTTCAATTGTGGCGCCGGGTTACTTGCCGGCGATCAGGCGCTTCAGGTCGGCCGCGATGAGCTCCGGCTTTTCACCGTGCTTCACATACAGGCGCAGCCGGCCTTGCGGGTCGAAAACATAGGTGCCGGTGGAATGATCCACTGTGTAGGCCTTGCCCGTTGTGTCGCCCTGCTTCTGGTAGAAAACCTTGAAATCCTTAGCCACCGCCTGAGTGGTCGGGATGTCGCCATACAGCCCGACAAAACGCGCATCAAAGGCCGGCACGTACTGCGCCAGCAACGCCTGCGTGTCGCGCTCCGGATCGACGGTCATGAACAATACCTGCACCTTGTCCGCGTCGGGCCCAAGCTGACGCAGCACTTCGGCCATGGTCAGCAGATTCGTCGGACACACATCCGGGCACTGGGTATAGCCGAAGAAAAGCGTCACCACCTTGCCCTTGTAATCGGCAAGGCTGCGCGGGGTGCCCGTGTGGTCGGTCAGGCTGAAGCCCTTTGCATAATTCGCGCCGGTGATGTCGGTGCTGGCAAAACCTGCGACCTCTTTGCCTCCCGCCCCGCCCTCCCCGGTCGGTGAGCAGGCTGTCAGCAGACCTGCAGCCACACAGACCCCAATGACGCACCGCAGCATTGAAATCATTTAAAAAATCCTTTTTTTTCAGATACTTGTTCGTTTTTCAAGTGCACTGCAAAACGCGGGGTCGATGCTACACTCCTTCCAGAATTTGATCTGCGTCAAAAAGTCGCAGACTGGGCCTGGAGGAGACGCCATGGCTATAACAACGATAGGAGCAGCGGGTGCGCGATCATGCATCGCGCGCCCCAACTGCTCAGTCATCCCGGCTGTCCGCCGCAGCATGATCTGCGGAGCACATGTTGCGAGCCATGCTCGTCAGCATGAATTTCTCATTTGCCGGTCTCAGGCAGCTTGTACCGTTTCCGGCCTCAAGCTCGCCACCCTTCTTTTGGCCCTGCGCATCCATTCGCCGCGAAGTCGATCACCTGATCCTTGCGGACCTGTTGCGTGCGCCTGCTGCACATCCCGCCAACCAGCTCGCCTCGCCGTACTGAGCCCGATCATCCCACGAAAAGAAGAGGTAGAGACTTGACCACACTCAACCCCCGCTCCCGCCCCGGCTTTCGCCCTCTCTCAAGGCTTTTCGCAGGACTTTGCCTCACGCTCGGCAGCGCCGCCGCCCTCGCCGATTACACCTGGAATTTCCCCAAACCGGTCACCCCCATCGGGCGTGACACGCTGTCGATGCACAACCAGTTCATGATCATCATCACCGTGCTTTTCGTGGTGGTGTTCGCGATCATGGTCTATTCGATGCTCAAGCACCGCAAGAGTGCGGGTGCCGAGCCGGCCAGCTTCAGCGGCCCCACCGGCGCCCTGCAGTGGTTCTGGGTGATGGTGCCGTTTGCCATGCTGCTCTTTATCGACTTCGTGCTGATGGGCATTCCGGCCTTCCACGCGGTGATCGACATGGAGGACACCCGCACCAAGGCCGACATGGTCCTGAAGGTGACCGGCATGCAGTGGAAGTGGCAATACGAATACCCCGACTCGGGGATCAAGTACATCTCTACCCTGACCACCCCGCGCGATCAGATCGAAGGCAAGGCGCCCAAGGGCGAACACTACCTGCTCGAGGTGGATAACGAGGTTGTCCTGCCGGTGGGCAAGAAGGTGCGCATCCTGCTCACCTCCACCGACGTGATCCACACCTGGTGGGTACCGCAGTTCGGCGTCAAGCGCGACGCCATCCCCGGCTTCCTGCGCGAGACCTGGGTGCGCATCGAAGAGCCCGGCACCTATCGCGGCCAGTGTGCCGAACTGTGCGGCAAGGACCACGGCTTCATGCCGGTGGTCGTGCGCGCCGTCCCGGAGCCTGAATACCTGGCCTGGGTCGACAAGAAAAAGGCCGAGATGGCTGCTGCCGCGGCCGGTGGCGACAAGACCTGGACCAAGGATGAACTGATGGCCGCCGGCAAGGCCGCCTACGAGAAGACCTGCGCCGCCTGCCACCAGCCTGAAGGCCAGGGCATGCCACCGGCCTTCCCGGCGCTGGCCGGCAGCAAGATCGTCAATGGTCCGCTGCTCTCGCCCGACGGCAAGCTGATTCACGACAGCCATGTAGACCGGGTCATGAACGGCAAGGCCGGCACCGCCATGCAGGCATTCAAGAACACCCTCTCCGACGCCGACATTGCCGCCATCGTCACCTACGAGCGCAACAGTTTCGGCAACACCAAGGGCGACATGATCCAGCCCGCCCAGATCAAGGCCCTTCGCTGAGGAGCACCGGATGAACACCGCCACCCACACCCTCGACCACCACGGCGCGCACGCCCACCAGCCGACCGGCATCCTGCGCTGGCTCACCACCACCAATCACAAGGACATCGGCACGATGTACATGACCTTCTCCCTGCTGATGTTCTTCGTCGGCGGGGCGATGATCCTCGGGGTGCGGGCCGAGCTCTTCCAGCCCGGCCTGCAACTGATGAAGCCGGAGTTCTTCAACCAGCTGATCGGCGTGCATGCGCTGGTGATGATTTTCGCGGCATTGATGCCGGCCGCCACGGGCTTCGCCAACTGGATGATCCCGCTGATGATCGGCGCCCCCGACATGGCCCTGCCGCGCCTCAACAACTGGGGTTTCTGGCTGCTCCCGCCGGCCGCCATCCTGCTCACCCTGCCCTTCATCCTGGCCGTCTTCGGCATCGGCGACGGCGCCGTGGCCACCGGCTGGACGCTCTACGCGCCGCTGTCGGTACAGGGCGGCATCGGGGTCGATTTCGCAATCTTCGCGATCCACATCCTTGGCGTCAGCTCGATCATGGGCTCGATCAACATCATCGCCACCATCCTCAACATGCGCGCGCCGGGCATGACGCTGATGAAGATGCCGCTGTTCTGCTGGGGCTGGCTGGTCACCGCGGTGCTGCTGATCATCACCCTGCCGGTCCTCGCCGGCGGCGTCACCATGCTGCTCACCGATCGCCACTTCAACACTCACTTCTTCGATGCCGCCGGCGGTGGCGACCCGATCCTGTTCCAGCACCTGTTCTGGTTCTTCGGCCACCCGGAGGTGTACATCCTGCTGCTGCCGGTGTGGGGCCTGATGCCGCACGTGCTGTCCACCTTCACCCGCAAACCCATCTACGGGCACACCGCGCAAGTGTGGTCCTTCATCGCCATCGGGGTGCTCGGCCTGGTGGTGTGGGCCCACCACTTCCTCACAGCCGGCCTGCCGGTGCCGGCCCTGCTGTATTTCATGTACAGCACCATGTCGATCTCGCTGCCGCTGGCGGTATTGTTCTTCTGCTGGATTGCCACCATGTGGAAGGGCTCGATGAGCTTTGAAACGCCGATGCTGTTCGCACTCGGCTTCATCGTGCTGTTCGGGATTGCCGGCCTCACCGGGCTGGTGCTGGCCGACGTGGCCGCCGACGCGCAGTACCACCACAGCTACTTCGTGGTCGCCCACTTCCACTACGCACTGTTTGCCGGCGGCATCATGGGCGTGATGACCGGGGTGTACTACTGGCTGCCCAAATGGACCGGCCACATGTACAGCGAGAAGCTCGGCAAGACCCACTTCTGGCTCACCGTGGTCAGCTTCAACCTGACCTTCATGCCCCAGTTCTTCCTCGGCCTGGCCGGCATGCCGCGGCGCATCCCTGATTACGCCCTGCAGTTCGCCGAGTTCAATGCCATCTCCACGGTGGGCGCCTTCATCCTCGGCCTGTCGCAGCTGATCTTCGCCTACAACGTGTGGCAATGCGTGAAGGGCGGCAAGAAGGCCACTGCCGAAGTATGGGAAGGCACCAGCGGGCTCGAGTGGGAACTCAGCTCGCCGCCGCCCTACCACTCCTGGGAAACCCAGCCGGTCATCAAGGCCGGCTGATCATGAAGGACGCCGCCATGCACCTCACCGATTCGGATCTTGCCAACCGCCGCCGGGCCTCGGCCCGCTTTGCCTGGATACTGGGTGGCATCGCCCTCGGTCTGTACCTGGTCGGCTTCTTCATCCAGCGCTGATCGCCGTGCGCACCGCCGCCCTTCCCCCGCCTCGCAAGCACGCCCGGCTGGTCGTCAAGCTGCTCTTGCTGGCCGCCGCCTTCTTCGGCTTCGGCTTCGCACTGGTGCCGCTGTACGACACCATCTGCCAGGCCATCGGTTTCAATGGCAAGACCCTCAAGGACGCCATTGCCGCCAAGGACATGCCGCCCAGCGCGGTGAATTACGCGCGCACGCTCGGCGTGCAGTTCACCGCCACGCTGATGCCCGGCCTGCCTTGGGAAATCCGGCCGCTGGAACCGGCCATCGAGCTGCACCCCGGCGAGCTGCGCACCACCCGTTTTCTGGTGCGCAACCTGTCCGACCGAACCATCATCGGCCAGGCCGTGCCCAGCGTGACGCCCACAGTGGCAGCCCGCCACTTTCGCAAGCTCGACTGCTTCTGCTTCAAGCAGCAAACCCTGGCCCCCGGCGAAAGCCGCGAGATGGCCCTGACCTTCATTGTCGATAACGAGATCGGCGAGGAGATCAGCGAGCTGACCCTCGCCTACGCCTTCTTCCTCGCCCCGAATCCTTCCTAGGGAGCACGCCTTGAACGCTTCGCACGCCACCACCGCTGCCGCACCCCACGCCACGCACTACTACGTGCCGCAGCCCAGCCTCTACCCGATCTTCCTGTCGGGCGGCATGTTCCTGCTGGCGCTGGGTTTCATCCTGCTGATGAACAAGTTCGCCCCCGGGCCATGGGTCATGGGTACCGGCGCGGCAGTCATCATCTTCGTACTGTTCAGGTGGTTCGGCGCGGTGATCGCCGAAAACCAGCGGGGCGACTACACCGACTGGGAGGACCAGTCCTTCCGCCAGGGCATGGTGTGGTTCATCGGCTCGGAGGTGATGTTCTTCGCCGCCTTCTTCGCCGCGCTGTTCTACTGCCGCACCATCTCGGTTCCGGCACTGGCCGGCATGGACCCGCTATTCACCCTGTACGAGGGCTACACCGGTGGCTGGCCGACCTCCGGCCCCAAGGGCGCCAGCTTCACGCCGATGGGTGCCTGGGGCATTCCGGCCATCAACACGGCCCTGCTGCTCACCTCCGGCGTAACCCTCACCTGGGCCCACTGGGGCCTCATGAAGGGCAAGCGCAGCCAGCTCAACCTGGGCCTGATCCTCACCGTGCTGCTCGGCATTACCTTTCTTTGCTTCCAGGCCTACGAATACCACCACGCCTACACCGAACTGGGCCTGACCATGGGCGCTGGTGTGTATGGCGCCACCTTCTTCATGCTCACCGGCTTCCACGGCTTTCACGTGACCCTCGGCGCCATCATGCTGGCCGTCGTCGCCGGGCGCAGCCTGTCAGGGCATTTCGACGCCAAGCGCCACTTCGCCTTCGAGGCGGTGGCCTGGTACTGGCACTTCGTTGATGTGGTCTGGCTGCTGCTGTTCGTGGTGATCTACTGGCTGTAGCCACCAAAACGGTAGGCCACCAGCAGTCCCGCAAAGAGCAACAGGGAGAGGGAAATGCGCCAGGTGAGCGCCCGCAAGACCCGGTCGCCGGCGCCCTTGTCACGATAGAGAAAGAGCAGACCCGAGAAGAGGCTGCCGATCACCATAACCAGCATGAGCACTACCGCCAACTTGAATAGCACAGCCCGCTCCCCGAATGTCGTGCGCCGATTGTGCGCCCGCGCCGGGGTGCTCACAAGCCAGCGCCGCTTCCGCCCGTCGGTGTGGGGCGGCGCCGTGGCACTGGTGATCGCGGCCGGCTGCATCCAGCTCGGCAACTGGCAGCACGGCAAGGCCGAGCGCAAGCAGGCGGCGCAGAGCCTGCTCGATCAGCGCGGCGTCGAAGCGCCAGTTTCCCTCGGCGGCGTAAAAGTGGATGCGGAATCGCTGCGCTCCCGGCCCGTCGTGGTGCGCGGCCGCTTCGAAACCGGGCGCCAGTTCCTCCTCGACAACCGCGTCCATCGGGAGCAGGCCGGCTACCACGTCATCACGCCGCTGCACATCGAAGGCAGCGACATGCGCGTGCTGGTGAACCGCGGCTGGATTCCCGCCCTCGCCAGCCATAGCGAGCAACCCCGCGTCGACACACCGGCCGGCATCGTCGAACTCCACGGCGTCGCCATCGTGCCGGGCAACCGCTTCTTCACCCTCGGTAGCGAAACCGCCGGCAGCGCCTGGCAAGGCGTGTGGCAGAACCTCGACCTGCCCCGCTTCGCCAGCCAGGCACCCTGGCCATTGCAGCCGGTGGTGCTGCAACTGGCGCCCGAAGCACCCGCCGGCTTTGCGCGCGAATGGCCGCGGCCCGATGATCGTCTGGAACGCCACCTGTCCTACGCCTACCAGTGGTACGGCTTCGCCGCCTCGGCCGTTCTGATCTGGTTCGCGCTCGGCTGGAGGCGCGCATGAGCAGCGCCGCCATCAAGGGCAAGAGCCCGCTGCTCCTGCTACTCACACTTTTCCTGCTGCCGCTGGTTATCGGCGGCGGGCTGTACGCCTACGGCTGGCACCCGTCCAAGCCCGGCAACAACGGCGAGATCCTGACCCCGCCGCGCGCCCTGCCGCCACTCGCCGACGCCAGTGGCAAGCAGCTCGGCAAGGCCGACTTCGACGGCCACTGGAGCCTAGTCGTTGCCGGTGCCGGCCCCTGCGACGCGGCCTGCAAGCAGTGGATCGTCGCCACCCGGCAGGTGCACGTGGCCCTTTACAAGCAGATGGGGCGGGTCCAGCGCACCTGGCTGTCCGACCAGCCTGCACCCGATGCGGCCCCGCTCCTCGCCATCCAGCCCGACCTGCACACCGCCGTGGCCAGCAGCGAGGCGGCCCGCACGGCGTTCGACCTGTCGCGCAGCGGACACCGGGTGTACGTAATCGACCCGATGGGCCAGATCATCCTGCGCTACGCCCCCGACGCCGACCCGCGCGGCATTCTCAAAGACATGGAACGGCTCCTGCGCTTTGCGTGGGCCGGATAAGAAACTCAAGCCGCGAAACACCCGGAGACTCCCGATGCCGACCACCCTCCGCAGCAGCACCCTGCGCCCCCCGCTCACCCTGCGCCTGGCGGCCTTTGCCACCCAGTGCAAACCGCGGGTGAACAGCCTGATCGTGTTCACCGCCATGATCGGCATGTTCCTCGCCGTGCCGGGCTGGCCGCCGGGCGGACTGATGTTCGCGGCCACGCTGGGCATCGCCCTGGTGGCCGGGGCGGCGGCGGCAATCAACTGTCTGGTCGAGCGCACCATTGACTCGCGCATGGCGCGCACCCGCGGTCGTGCGCTGCCGCTGGGCCTCATCAGCCCGGCCGAAACCCTTGGTCTCGCCTGCCTCACCGGCGGCGCCGGGCTGTGGCTGCTGAACGTGGCAGTGAACCCGCTGACCATGTGGCTCACGCTGGCCACCTTCCTCGGCTACGCCATCGTCTACACCGTGATCCTCAAACCGGCCACGCCGATGAACATCGTCATCGGTGGGGCCTCCGGGGCCATGCCGCCGGTGCTCGGCTGGGCCGCCATGACCGACAGCATCGGCATGCCGGCGCTGGCCCTGTTCCTCATCATTTTCCTGTGGACCCCGCCGCACTTCTGGGCGCTGGCCTGCTACCGCCGCGAGGAATACGCACGTGCCGGCCTGCCCATGCTGCCGGTGAGCCATGGCGTGCCGCTCACCTGCCTGCACATCCTGCTGTACACCGTGCTGCTCGCCGCCGTGTCCTACCTGCCGTGCACCCTCGGCCTGTCCGGCGGCGTGTATGCCGCACTGGTCACTCTGCTCAACCTTGGCTATCTGCGCGAAGCGTGGAGCCTGTGGCGCAATTATTCCGATGCCAGGGCCCGCCGCGCCTTCCGCTATTCGCTGATCTACCTGACCGGCCTGTTCATCGCCCTCTTTCTGGATCGCCTTCTGTGAGCCGGGCCTATCGACTCATCCTTGGTTCGGCGCTGATCCTGGCCCTGCTCGTCGTATCCCTCGGTGCCTACGTGCGCCTGTCGGATGCCGGCCTCGGTTGCCCCGACTGGCCGGGCTGCTATGGTCAGCTGGTCGGCGTACCCGAACAGGTCCACGAAGTGAACGCCGCCCAGTCGGCCTTCCCCGGCAAACCGGTGGAAGCGCACAAGGCCTGGAAGGAGATGATCCACCGCTACGCCGCCAGTGTTCTCGGCCTGTGCATCGCCGCCCTCGCCGCAATGGCCTGGCGGCAGCGCGCCCACCGTGCCCCGTGGCTGGAAGTCGCACTGCTGGCAGTGGTGGCCGGGCAAGGCCTGCTCGGCATGCTGACCGTCACCAGACTGCTCAAGCCGGTCATTGTTACCAGCCACCTGCTCGGCGGCATGAGCACACTGGGGTTGCTGGCCGTGCTCTTCCTGCGCGAGCGCCGGCCCGCGCGGCTGCCAAACGCCGCCCCTGGCCTGCGCATGCTGGCACTCGCCGCGCTGCTCACCGTTTTCGTCCAGATTGCCCTCGGCGGCTGGGTCAGCAGCAACTACGCCGCCGCCATCTGCGCCGACTTCCCAACCTGTCAGGGCAGCTGGTGGCCGGCAATGGACACCCACCACGCCTTCACCCTCGACCGCGAACTCGGTGCCACCGCCAGCGGTGCGCTGTTGCCGGGCGCGGCCCTGACGGCGATCCACTGGACCCACCGGCTGTTTGCCGGCGTGGTCCTGATTGTTGTCGGGAGTTTCGGCCTCGGCCTGCTCGGGCCCGGCGGACGGCGCGGCTACGGCATGGCCGTGCTCGCCGCCCTCGCCGTGCAGATCACCCTCGGCATTGCCAACGTGCTGCTGCAGTGGCCGCTGCTGCTGGCCGTTGCCCACAATACCGGCGCAGCGCTGCTGCTGTGCGTCACGCTGGCCGCCACGGCGCGGGTCTTCATCGGCCGGACGGCCCCGGGGAGCATGCGCAGGGCCGAGTTTCCCCGGCGCTTCGAGATAGTGCGCTGAAACGTCGGCGCGGATTCAAGCCTTGGGCAAGCGCCCCATCAGAAAGAACTCGTCGTTGGGGCGCATCGAGGTAAGGTTGGCCAGCCGGTTGCTCATGCCGAAGAAGGCCGTGATCGCGCCGATGTCCCACACCGCCTCGTCGTCAAAGCCGTGCGCCTTCAGTGCGGCGATGTCCGCATCATCGACCTCGGCAGAGTGCAGCGCGAGCTTCATCGCAAAATCCAGCATGGCGCGCTGACGCGGGGTGATCTCGGCCTTGCGGTAATTGGTGGCCAGCTGGTCGGCCACCCGCGGGTTCTTCGTCCGGATACGCAGGATTGCCCCGTGGGCCACCACGCAATACAGGCAGCTGTTGGCACCCGAGGTGGCCACCACGATCATCTCGCGTTCGGCCTTGGTCAGTCCCTCGTCCTTTTCCATCAAGGCATCGTGATAGGCAAAGAAAGCCCGGAACTCGGCCGGCCGGTGAGCCAGCGTGAGAAAGACATTCGGCACGAAGCCGGCTTTCTCCTGCACGGCGATGATCTTGGCGCGGATGTCTTCCGGCAGATCCATGAGATCGGGAACGGGGTAACGGCTGATGGAATGTTCGGTCATGCGGGTCTCCTGGTGTGTTGTTATCCAGAAAGTTTAGCCGCACAGACAGCCGCTTCGACCGCGACACGGCGGCGCACCCCAAAATCGGCGGAAAACGCAATCGGGATGACCGAATGCGCAAGACGACACCCGCTTCAGCCCTGCAGCGGCAGGATCACGCCGGCAATATCGAGCTCGATTTCATCGCAATTGGGCGCGCTGCCGCTGCGGTCCACCACCAGAAAATCGCACACGGCGTCGAGGGCCAACAGCGGGTGGTGCCACACGCCCGGCCCGTAATTGACGCCTTGTCCGCCTCTGGCCAGAAAGACCCGCAGATCGCGCACCGTCGGCGGCTCGCCAGCCGGGGCGACAACCACCAGATAAGGCCGCCCCGACATTGGAATGAATGCCTGGCTGGCCAGCGGGTGGCGCTCCATCATCTCGACCCGGAAGGGCAAGGTACGCGGCTGGCCACGGAAGATCGAGACGATCACGCGGCCGTCCGGCCCCGCCTCGATGCAGGCCAGATCGTGATAGCGCTCGGTGTTGCCGGCGTTGATGGTGAAGTGGCGGACGGCATCGGAGGCCTCGATGACCTCGCCAAAAGGCGCAAAGGCCTCCCGGGTCAGCGTTTCCGGCGTGAGGGTCGGCGTGGTCACGGCGTGTCCTGCCTGGCTACCCGGCCCCACAGACGCAGGCGCGACACCCCGCCGTCCGGAAAGACGTTGAAGCGCACGTGGCTCACCGGGCCGAGCGCTCGCAACTCGGCGGCAAAGGTGTGGATCGCATCCATGGACAGCTTCTGCTCGGGCAGCAGGGTGTGCCAGAACATGCTCTGGGTGGTGGCCGACTGGTCGGTGCCACCGCTCACCAGCGCCGCCTGAATCGAACAGCGGTCGGGGTAATTGCCCTTGAAGAAGGCCGTATCCACCTCGACCTTCTCGATCAGGCCCGGCGCCCCGAGGGCCAGCACGCACCAGTCGTTGCCCGGTTCGCGACGGCGGCGGGTCTCCCAGCCGTCGCCCATGTCGAGGCCGCGCCCGGGCAGCAGCAGATTGCTCACCGACGAGCCGAAGCTGGCGTCGTTCCACGCCACCGGACGCCCGCCGTTTTCCAACGCCACCAGATCCACCAGCTGGTCGCGGCCGGCCGTTTCCAGCCCGCCGACGGCCTGCCCGTACACCCGCAGGCGGGCAATGCCGCCGTCCGGAAAGATGTTCACCCGCAGGTGGGTCCACACGCCCTCGCTGGCGCATTCGAGGAGGTGGTGGCGACTCGGGCCGAGGGCAGTGGCGGGCAGGATCTCGGTCCAGCGGGCCGCCTTCAGCGCGTCCACCTCGTCGCTCACCGACACCGTGGCCTCGATGGACACCGCCGGCGGATAGTTGCCGGTGAAGTGGCTGGTATCCACGTCGAAACCGCGGATCAGGCCCTTCACGCCGAGCTTGACCAGCGCCCAGTCGTGCCCGGCGACGCGCTTGCGCCGGGATTCCCAGCCGTCCATCCACTTGCCATTGATGTCGTACTTGCCGGGAATGAACTGGGCCGGCTCCGGGTTGAGCATGCGCGCCACTTCGGCAAAGAAGTCATCCGACGCATGCAGCGCCTGCGCACCAAGGCGCGGGTTGGCCAGATCGACTGAACGGCGGGCCCACTCGGGCAATTCAGCGGGGGGGGCAATGACGGCGGGGCCGGGGGTGTGGGCCATGCTGGACTCCTGTTGTCTCAGGCTTGCGGGATATGGGGATGGCGCGCGATCCAGTGGCGGGCAACGTCGACACGACGGCACACCCACACGCGCTCGTGTTGCTCGATGTAATCGAGGAATCGCTGCAGCGCCTTGAAGCGCCCCGGGCGCCCGAGCAGGCGGCAGTGCATGCCGACGCTCAGCATCGCCGGGCGTTCATCGCCCTCGGCATACATCACGTCGAAGGCATCGCGCAGGTATTCAAAGAACTCGTCACCGTGGGAGAAACCCTGGGGCAGCGAAAAACGCATGTCGTTGGTGTCGAGCGTGTACGGCACGATCAGGTGCGGCACGCTGCTGCCGTCGGTCTTCGTCACCGTCGTCCAGAAAGGCAGGTCATCGCCGTAGTAGTCCGAGTCGTACAGAAAGCCGCCGTAATCGGCGACGAGGCGCCGGGTATTGGGCGAATCGCGCCCGGTGTACCAGCCCAGCGCCCGCTCGCCGGTGAGCCGCTCGATGATTTCCATGCCGATCTGCATGTGCTCGCGCTCCACGGCCTCGTCCATGCCCTGGTAGTGAATCCAGCGCCAGCCGTGGCAGGCGATCTCGTGGCCGAGCTCCTTGAAAGCAGCGGTGAGATCGGGGTGGCGTTCCAGCGCCATCGACACGCCGAACACCGTCAGCGGCAGGCCGCGGCGCTCGAATTCGCGCAGGATGCGCCATACGCCAACCCGCGAACCGTATTCGTAGACCGACTCCATCGACAGGTGGCGGGCCGGGAAGGCCGGCGGGTTGAAGAGTTCGGACAGGAACTGCTCGCTGCCGGCGTCGCCATGCAGCACGCAGTTCTCGCCGCCCTCCTCGTAGTTCAGCACAAACTGCACGGCCACCCGCGCCCGCCCGGGCCAGTCGGCATGGGGTGGGTTGCGGCCGTAGCCGACAAGATCGCGAGGGTAGGCTGACTGGGACGACATGCGTGGATTCCTTGCGGATCATCAAAACGTGACCCGGACTGAAGTTTAGGATGCCCGCCGCCTTTGCAGGCGGATCGCGCCTTATAAGCGCTATTCGGGATTCGATATCTCGCACCCGCCGGCCCGCTGCAGACACCGCTGGCCGGGCTCCGCAATTCCCTATAATAGCCCGCTCCAAGGCCCCCCACCCCGCCCATGCTCGCCACCCTCCAGACCACCGCCACCCTCCCCACCCCCGCCGCGCAGGCCGCACCCTCCCCACCCCCGCCGCGCAGGCCGCCATGAGCCATGCGCTGATCATCCTGCCTGCCGGTGAAGAAGCCCCCGCCGACTGTCCGGAACGCCCGCTGCTGCTGGCCACCCTGGCGCGCCGGCGCATCGATGCGGAAGAGCTGGCCGACGAAGCCGTGAGCGCCAACACGGCCGAGGGCGGCTTGCGCGCGTGGCTGATGCTCGACGCGAAGAAATCCACCTTCGAAAACCACGCCCTGCTGCGTGAAGGCCTGGCGATCCTGCTCGAAGAAGAACCCGCCACCATCGACGTGCTGATTGCCGCCGGGGCCGAGGCCAGCGGCTGGATGGCCGGGCTGGTTGCCTACGTTGCCCTGGCCAACGGCGCGCCGCTGCCCAGCCGCAAGCACAAGGACGACGCACCGCAGCCGCTGGCCACGGTGCACCTTCACGGCGTCGCCGCCCTGCCGGCGGAGGCCCGCGACCTGGCCGAAGGCAACCTCCTGGCCCGCACGCTCACCGTGCTGCCGCCCAATGACCTGACGCCGGCAGCCTACCGGACACGCATCGGCGTACTGGCGCGGGAGCTGGGCTGGGACCTGGAAGAGTTCGATCTGCCCCGACTACGTGAAATGAGCGCCGGCGCCTTCGTATCGGTCGCCCAGGGCAGCGAGGCCACCGACGCGGCGATTGTCCGCGTCTCGCTGATTCCGCCCGATGCGCAGGGCCGCGTGGCGTTGGTCGGCAAGGGCATCTGCTTCGACACCGGTGGGCACAACCTGAAGTCATCCGACTCGATGATCGGCATGCACGAAGACATGGCCGGCTCGGCGGCGGTGCTCGGCATCCTGCTGGCGGCCACGCGGATGAGCCTGCCGCTGCGCATCGACGCCTGGCTGGCGCTGGCCAGCAACGACATTTCGCCGCGCGCCAGCCGCCAGGGCGACGTCGTCACGGCACTCGATGGCACCACCATCGAAATCGTCCATACCGATGCCGAAGGGCGCATGGTGCTGGCCGACACGCTGGTCCTGGCCGGGCGCGACAAACCCGACCTGATGGTCGACTTCGGCACCCTCACCTACACGATGATCCAGGCCCTCGGCTGCCGTTACTCCGGCGTCTTCGCCAGCAGCGACGCCCTCGGCGCGCTGGCCGTACAGGCCGGTTCGGCCAGCGGCGAGCGGGTGTGCACATTCCCGATGGACGCCGATTACGAAGACGCGCTGGACAGCACCGTGGCCGATATCTGCCAGTGCAGCCTCGACGATGACGCGCCCGACCACATCCATGTGGCGCGTTTTCTCAAGCGCTTTGTCGGCGAGTTGCCGTGGCTGCACGTCGACCTGTCGGCAGCCAGCTGCGAGGATGGCCTGGGCGCCATCGGCACCGACCAGACCGGCTTCGGCGTGGCCTGGGGCGTTCGCCTGCTGCAGGACTGGGCCCTCATCAGGTAAGACCATAGCGCTGTGCCGGGTAACACGCCAAGCGCCGTCTCGCGTCCGCCCGTTTCCACTCACCAGCCCCGAGCTTTTCCGGCACGCCCGCGGGCAAACGAAATATAGATCATCGCCCTTTTGAACGGCGACAACAGCCCGTTGTCCAGTTCATCTGGACACCCTGCCGCGGAGACGCGTGGCAGGGTGAAAGGATGCTGTCCGACCGGGACAGCCAAAACAAGAGGAGCGCAAGCAAATGAGCCAGGAAGTCATGTGGAGCAACCGCTACCGGGAGGCCGGCGAGGCCTACCTGTTCGGGACCGAACCGAACCGCTTTCTAGCCCACCGGGTTGAACTGCTGCAGGACGGCCACACCGCGCTGTCGGTGGCCGACGGCGAAGGCCGCAACTCGGTCTGGCTTGCCGAGCAAGGCCTGGAAGTGACAGCCATCGAGATATCCGCTATCGCCGTCGAAAAAGCCCGGCGCCTCGCCAAGCGGGCACAGGTGGACGTGACTTTCATCCAGGCCGACATGCTGGCGCCCGCCTGGCCGCCCGCCGAGCTGCACGACGCCTTCGACTGGGTCGTCGGCATCTTCATCCAGTTCGTCGGCCCGGAATGGCGTGAACGGCAGTTCGACGTCATGAAGCAGCTGACCCGCCCGGGCGGCCGCATCCTGCTCCAGGGCTACACACCCAAACAGCTCGAATTCAAGACCGGCGGCCCCTCCGCCGTCGAAAACCTCTACACCGCAGAGATCCTTCGCGAAGCCTTCACGGGCTGGGAAATCGAGGAGCTGGTGGAATACGAGGAAGACGTAGCGGAAGGCAGCGCCCACCGCGGCCGCTCCGCCCTCATCGGCCTGGTGGCCCGCAAGCCTGCATAGCCGTCAGGCTGACACCGCGCAATGCCGGCGCGCCTCCATCACGGCCGGCAGGTTTGCCTCGATCCAGTCGGCCAGCGCTTCAACCCGCTGGCCGACTTCCCGCCCCAGTGGCGTCAGACTGTATTCAACGTGCGGCGGCACCACCGGATAGGACGTGCGCAACACGAATCCGTCGCCTTCCAGCCATTGCAGCGTCTGCGCCAGCATCTTCTCGCTCACCCCGCCAACCTTGCGCCGCAAGTCACTGAAACGGTGCGTCCCCGCCAGCAGCGCCACCAGCACCAGCACGCCCCAGCGGCTGGTCACATGCTTGAGAACGTCCCGCGACGGGCACTCGACGGCAAAAAGTTCACCGCGTTGCATCTGCGCAGACAAGGAGTCCGGGGCTGTCGGTATGGAAATTTCACTCATTGA
>APMI01012704.1_pt1 | contig 33775 bp, 31 predicted proteins | sample 667938 | NCBI WGS metagenome assembly APMI01 (sample SAMN01084076, study PRJNA167559) | wastewater metagenome | biome: Wastewater | place: Denmark: Ejby Moelle, Odense | collected 2011-11-28
ATGCAATAAAAGAACTGGCGGGCAAATACCCCACCTGTGATTTCGTTTATCCTGTTCATCTGAATCCCAATGTTCAGGTGCCCGTTAACAGCATACTTGCCGGAATAAGCAATGTGTACCTGATACCACCAGTTGATTATGTGCAGTTTGTTTCCCTCATGTCACGATGCTATTTTATCATAACTGATTCAGGGGGTGTGCAGGAGGAAGCACCGAGTCTCGGCAAACCCGTGTTAATCATGCGTACATCCACTGAACGGGATGAAGTTGTTAAAGCAGGTGCTGCAATATTGGTCGGTACCGATAAAGAAAAGATCATAAGCAATGCATCCCGTTTACTGGAAGATGAAACACTGTATAAAAACATGTCTGCTGTAAAAAATCCTTTTGGGGATGGAAAAGCTGCAGAGAGAATTGTTCATCAAACGCTGGCCGCTTTAAAGTAATATGCGATTACTCGTCCTGGATGAAAATTATCCGCACCTCGATAACTTAATGGGAGACGTATTCGTTCACGTAAGGGTGAAAGAATACATAAAGCGGCACGAAGTGGCTGTGTTTTCATATTTTCATAATTGCCGCAACCTGCAATATGAAGGTGTGAGTATCCAGATGTTTGATAACATTGATACGCTGGTTGAAGCAATTCGGGCGTATCGGCCCGACAAGATATTGATTCATTTCTACCAGTCATGGATGTTAGAAAGAGTTATCAAAGTATTAAAAGTACCCGTAGTCATTTGGGTACACGGCTATGAGGCACTGGGTTGGTATCGGCGGATGTTTAACTATACGCTCTATTCCAGTGTGTTTTTTAACCATATCAAACGTAACACCAAACAGCAATACCATTTCAGGCTCCTCATCAGGTATGCCAATCAAACCTCGGCCGTGCATTTTGTATTTGTGTCCAATTGGATGCGCCGGATTACCGAATGCGATACGCTCACTACTATAAAAGCATACAACATCATTGCCAACCCTATTGATGTAAATTTGTTCTCCTATGTTCCAAAGACGGCCAGCCTTAGAAATAAAATTTTATTGCTTCGATCGTTTGGTTCAAAAAAATATGCCAATGATATTTCTGTGAAAGCGATCCTTGCACTATCGAAAAGAAAATGTTTTGATCAGCTCTCTTTTACCATCATTGGCAATGGAAATTTGTTTGAGAAAACGCTGAGTCCACTCAGGCAACTATCCAACGTTACTATCAGTAAGGGGCCCATTCGCCATTCACTTATACCTGGCATTCATGCAGGCCACGGAGTATTCCTGTGTCCTACCAGGCAGGATGCACAGGGCGTTTCAATGTGCGAGGCAATGTCATCAGGATTGGTGCCTGTTACGTCTGACAATACCGCCATCCCTGAGTTTGTTTCAAATGGAAAAACAGGAATACTTACTCAGTCAGCTGAAGAAATTGCAGATGCATTGGAAAATATTTTCAATAACCCTGACTTTTTTTCTCAGCTTTCCCTGGCTGCAGCGGGATCAATCCGTGAGCGCTGTTCTATTGAGAATATAATCGAAAAGGAATTAAAGATAATTGAAGCTTAAATACAAAGATGTTAGCTGAAATTTGATATTGAAAAAATGCAGGTAGAAACAGAAAAACAATACCGCCAATGCACCCTGTCCGTAATGGATACCATTGCAGATCCCGACATTTCCTTTGATGAAAAAGGAATTTGCAATTATTATTACCAATACATTGATGCGGAAAAATCGCTGGTAAAAAAAGGAGCGGAAGGCGAAAAAGAATTTACCGGCATCATTGCTGCCATTAAAAAAGACGGCGTCAATAAAAAATACGATTGCATACTGGGTGTAAGCGGCGGTGTGGACAGCACTTACCTGGCCTGGCTTGCAAAACAGTCAGGATTAAAAGTTTTATGTGTTCATTTTGACAACGGCTGGAATAGTGAACTGGCCGTGATGAACATCGAAAATACCATTTCGAAATTAGGATTTGATCTTTACACCTATGTGATCGACTGGGAAGAATTCCGGGATCTGCAGCGGGCTTATTTTAAAGCCAATGTGATAGACATTGAAGCCGTCACAGATATCGCCATTTTTTCTGCATTGGATGTATTGTGCCGTAAGTTTGATATCAGGCACATCATTGATGGAAGGAATGTAGTAACAGAACATGTTTTGCCCCCCTCATGGATATGCAAGAATGCAGCTAATCTTCGTGACATCCATGCGAAATTTGGCAGCTTACCGTTAAAGAGTTATCCGCTCATTAGCCCGATCCGGAGGCGGATCGTTGCAAGAACAAAACCATTCACCAACTGGCCGTTGCTGAATTGTGTTAATTACATCAAACACGAAGCCAAGCAACTCATCATAGAAAAACTTGGCTGGCGTGATTACGGAGGCAAACACTACGAATCTGTATTCACAAGATTTTACCAGGGGTACATACTGCCGGAAAAATTTAAAGTAGATAAACGAAAGGCACATCTTTCCAATCTCATCTTTTCTGGACAACTTACCAAACAACAGGCAGTGGAAGAATTGGAACAGCCTGCATATCCACCCGAGCTCTTCCGTACAGACCATGAACTCGTGATTAAAAAACTGGGTTTCACCGAAGCAGAATTCGATGCTTACATAAAAGCACCGGCCCGGCCGCATTCAGATTTTGAAATGGGATTTTCCCTGTTTGATGATTACAAGATACTGCGCCCATTAAAAAAAGTGTTTAGAAAATAATTCGAGATGATAAAATTTGCGATCATAGGTTGTGGAAGAATAGCAGAGCGTCATGCGGAGCATATCAGCAACAAAGGAACGCTGGTAGCCGTGTGCGATACGGTTCCCCAAAAAGCGGATGCACTGGCTGCGAAATATTCGGTAAATAAATACTACAGTATCGAAGACCTGCTGGCACAGGAAAAGAATATTGACGTTGTGTCTGTATGTTCTCCCAATGGTCTTCATGCAGAACACAGCATTAAAGCACTCAATGCAGGTTTTCATGTATTGTGTGAAAAGCCGATGGCCTTAACCATACAGGATTGTACGGATATGATCAATACAGCCGAAAAAATGAACCGGCACTTGTTTATCGTAAAACAGAACAGGTTCAATCCACCGGTGATGGCTGTTAAAAAAATGATCAATGAAGGCAGGCTTGGAAAGATATACAGCGTGCAGTTGAATTGTTTCTGGAACAGGAATGCAGAATACTACAACAACCCCTGGAAAGGCACCCGCAAACTGGATGGCGGCACCCTGTTTACCCAGTTCAGTCATTTTATCGACCTTATTTACTGGATCGTTGGTGATGTAAAAGAAGTGAGTTCTTATATTGGCAATTATCATCACAAGGGAGTGATAGAATTTGAAGACACCGGTGTAGCATCGCTCCGTTTTTACAATGGTGCCATTGGCAGCATTAATTATACAGTGAACAGTTTTGATAAAAATATGGAAGGCTCTTTAACCATCTTTGGTGAAAAGGGCACTGTTAAAATTGGTGGCCAGTACCTCAATGAGATGGAATACCAGGCCATTGACAATTACGAGATCGTTGACCTTCCTGCAGGCAATCCCCCCAACAATTACGGCAGGTATTTTGGCTCAATGAGCAATCATGATAAAGTGTACGAAAACCTGTCGGATGTATTGCTCAATGGCGGTATCATTGCCACCAACGGATTTGAAGGATTGAAAACAGTGGAGATCATCGACAAGATCTATTCCGCAGCAAAAAATATAACAGATCATGAATAAGCCCGTATTATTTAAAAGTACCATCAGGGAAGATGTAGTATTTGGACAAAACGTAAGAGTTGTGCAACCCGTTAACATGTATGGTTGCTCCATTGGAGATTATTCTTTTGTGGGGCCATTTGTAGAGATTCAAAAAAAAGTTGTGATTGGAAAGCACTGCAAAATACAATCGCATTCTTTCATCTGTGAACTGGTAACCATCGGCAGCCATTGCTTTATCGGTCATGGTGTTGCCTTTATCAACGACACGTTTGCAACGGGTGCACCGGCCGGCGGTGACACCACCAAATGGAAAAGCACCCTGATAGGCAACCATGTTTCCATAGGATCCAACGCAACGATCCTGCCTGTAAATATCTGCGATCATGTTGTGATCGGTGCCGGAGCAGTAGTTACGAAGGATATTAAAACGCCTGGTGTTTATGCCGGCAATCCAGCAAAAAAAATAAAAGACATCGACAATAACGGAGCATGATGAAAGTACCATTTGCAGACCTGTATGCCCAATACATTTCTATCAAACACAGCATTGATGCGGCTATCGAAAAAACGATCGCATCTGCTTCCTATATCGGCGGAAAAGACATTGCTGCGTTTGAGCAGGCTTTTGCAGACTACCTGCAGGTGAAGCATGTGATCGGTTGCGGCAACGGCACAGATTCTATCGAGATCATTTTAAAGGCCATGAACATTGGTGCAGGCGATGAAGTGATCGTGCCTGCCAATTCATGGATCAGCACTTCAGAAGCAGTAAGTAGTACAGGTGCAACGCCGGTGTTTGTGGACATCGAACCGTTGTATTATACCATTGATCCGGCGTTGATAGAAGCGGCCATAACAGCAGCTACCAAAGCGATCATACCGGTTCACCTGTTTGGCCATCCTGCAGATATGAAGGCCATCAATGCCATCGCCGAAAAACATCAGCTAAAAGTAATTGAAGATTGTGCACAGGCACATGGGGCTACCATTGACGGACAAATTACCGGAAGTTTTGGACATGCCGCCAGCTTTAGTTTTTATCCGGGTAAAAACCTCGGTGCTTACGGCGATGCAGGTTGCATGGCCACCAACGATGCAGCACTGGCTGAAAAACTTCGCATGATCGCCAATCACGGCCAGTTGAAAAAACACCAGCATGTAATGGAAGGAAGAAACAGCAGGCTGGATGGTTTGCAGGCCGGAATATTACTGGCCAAACTGCCACATTTAAATGAATGGACAAACAGGCGGATAGCAGTGGCAGCGAAGTTCTGTCAATTGATCAATAACCCTGCTATCACCTTGCCAGGGGCAAAAGAAAACAATAAACATGTTTACCATTTGTTTGTGATCAGAACAGCGAACAGGGATGCACTGCAAATAAAGTTGAAAGAAAGAGGTATCGAAACGGCTATTCATTATCCTGTGGCATTGCCGTTTTTACAATGCTACAGCAACAGGGGCTACAGCGCTGCTGATTTCCCGGTTGCGGCTGAGTACCAAACGCAGATTCTTTCGTTGCCGATGTATGCTGAACTTACAGACGAAGCCATAGCCTACGTAGCATCCGTACTAAATGATTAACCCAGTTCATTTTGACTTTCAGCAATAAGACGATCATCATTATTTCGCAGCTCGACTGGGGCAATATGTTCATCTCCAAACATCACTATGCGCTGGAGTTATCGAAGCTGGGCAATACGGTATATTATGTAAACGGCCCTGCATCAAAAGAAAAATTACCCAGGGGTAAGATCGTGGTGGAACCATCGGGATATGAAAACCTCTTTGTGGTAAAGCACAGCATTTTCTTTCCATATTTCCTGGCATTCAAGGCAAGAGTTGTTTTTAACTGGCTGATAAGGATACATATCAAAAGGATTCTAAAAAAAATAAAACCAGCGGAGCCATCGGTGATCTGGTCGTTTGATCTTTCCAATACATTGCCCTTAAAATATTTTCCTTCAAAGAGCTTCAAGATATTTATGCCGGTAGATGAGCCCCTGGTAAAACGTGCCATTGATGCGGCAGAGGCGGCAGATGTTATTTTTTCTGTTACGCAGGAGATCGTTGATAAATACCATGCTTACCCGGTGCCGAAACTCTTTATCAATCACGGGGTAGGAAGGGATTTCATTAATCCTTCTATCAATACTACGATCAACAAACCTGTTCATGCCGGTTTATCGGGCAATTTTTTCAGGCCGGATATTGACCGGGAAACATTGCTTGAGATCATTCGTAAAAACCCTGCTGTTATTTTTGATTGCTGGGGATCTACCAGTATCAAAAATCAACATGCAAAAGGCACGCTGGATAGTTCTTTAGGCGGGCACAATAACAATACCGCCACCATTCAGTTCATAGAGGCACTGAATGCAATGCCCAATGTGGTAATGCATGGTTCGTTGCGCCCGGAGCTACTAAGCCAGGAACTCCGAAAGGTTGATCTTTACCTGATCTGCTATGATATTGAAAAGGATCAAAGCAAAGGAACCAACTATCATAAAGTGCTGGAATACCTTGGCGCAGGTAAGATAATGGTGAGCAATAATATCACTACCTATAAAGCATACCCCGGTTTGTTCCTGATGACGGAAAACCGGAGAAACAACGATGAACTCCTTCCTTTATTTGAAAAGGCATTGAATAACCTGGACGAATATAACAGTTACGCTAACCAGCAAAAGAGAATTCAATTTGCTGCGAAATATTTGTACGAAAACCAAATAAAAAGGATTGAAACATTTATCACTGAAAATATTGGTTAAGTGCAACGCACAGATAAAAAACATATCCTGTTTTTAACCAGTACCAATCTTTCCTCAAATCCACGCTGTCTTAAGGAAGTAAAACTTGCATTAGCGATGGGGTGGGAGGCCACGGTAGTAGCTTTTAACCTGCACAACTGGACGGATCTGCTGGAGCAGAGTATTAATGATGAACTTAGCGGAGTGCGATTTTACTACCTTGACCATTCAAAAAAAGATATACCTGCAGTTTTTTTTGAAAAGGCCGGTCGCCTTGTAACAGATTTTCTGTTTAACAGTGTTTTCTTCTCGGGCATGGGGGTAAGCAGGAGAAGCAGGATATTGTTGAGGTGGTGCAGAAAAGCATCGATAAAGGCGGATCTTATAATTGCTCATAATCCTGCAGCATTTTACCCGGCCTATTCGCTTGCAAAAAAAAAAAATATCCCTTTTGCAGTTGATATAGAAGATTATCATCCGGGCGAAGGAACAGATGCTTCTTCAAAAAAGGCCAATGAAATATTGATGAAAAAATTGTTGCCACTAACAGCATATACAAGCTTTGCGGCACCCCTGATCATGCAATATTCGCAGCGTTTATTTAAATCAACAGGGATGTGTAATTTATTGGTGAATAACTTGTTTTCTGCCGCCGAATTTATACATCCCCCGGGTTGTGATTTAACAAGCCCCTTAAAACTTGTTTGGTTTTCACAATTCATCGACTATGGCAGAGGTATTGAAAAACTATTGCCTGTATTGGATGCCTTCAGCGAAAACACTGAACTTACATTGATAGGAGACACAAGGAAAAGCTTTTTTGAAAATGAAATACAAAGCCGGTCTTACATAACTGTATTAAAGTCTATGCCGCAACCAGCGCTAAACAGGCAACTAAGCAAGTATGATATCGGCCTGGCATTTGAAGATCCGGAAGCTGATCTTAACAGGGATATCTGTTTAACCAATAAGCTGTGGGCTTATTTCCAGGCAGGGCTGTATATTTTAGGATCTGGTACGAAAGCCCAGTCCCAATTTCTGCAAACCCATCCTTCACATGGTAGCATCACGGCACTCGACCATCAGTCTATAGTGGAAAGTCTTAAACGATTGATATTAACAAAACGGCAGATCAAAAATGACCATGCCACACGATTTCATGGCGCTGCTCAATATAATTGGGAAAACGAATCCCTGCTATTAAAAAATAAATGGATCGAACTGCTGCAGTGAAAAAAATACTAATCATATCTCCTCATTTTCCACCGTCAAATCTTGCTGCAGTACACCGAAGCAGGTTATTTGCAAATCACTTGCCCTCATTTGGATGGCAACCGGTGGTACTTACTGTACATGAAAATTTCTATGAGGAAAAGCTGGACCATAATTTAGAAAAATTACTCCCTGGTGATTTGAGAATTGAAAAAGTAAGTGCGTTTAAGGTGACCAGTCCAAGACTGATAGGCGATATTGGCATCAGGGCCTTTTGGCAATTGTATCGCAGAGCAAAAGAGATAATAAAAAATGAGAAGATAGATTTTTTATTCATTCCGATCCCTTCATTTTATGCTTCGCTGCTGGGACGTCTTTTACATCGTTCTACGAAAATAAAATACGGCATTGATTACATTGATCCCTGGGTACATTACTTTCCCGGGAGTGAAAAAATATTTTCACGTCATTGGTTCAGTACAAAGATCGCAGCATTTCTTGAACCCATTGCCGTAAAGAATGCGGTGCTGATTACAGGGGTGGCGGAAGGATATTATAAAGGTGTGTCTGAGCGAAATCCTCATTTGCAAAAACAGGCACTGTTTGGTGCTATGCCTTATGGTGGCGAAGAGGCTGATCACCGGGCCGTGCCTGCACTAAACCTTGAGCCTTACCTATTTCGTAAAAATGCAGGAAAAATACAGTTGTTGTATGCTGGTGCCATGCTGCCAAAGGCCTACAGTGTTTTGGAAAAAATCTTTGGTGCCATCCAAAAAAATCCTGCAGTGTTCAGCAATACAGAATTTCATTTCATAGGAACTGGTAAGCTGCCGAATGATCCGCAATCATACAACATCAAACCGCTGGCAGAAAAATATGGCCTGTGGCAGACGGTAGTGTTTGAATATGCACAACGTATACCATACCTTGATGTGCTGGTTCACCTGGATGCCGGTGATGCCGTTTTTATTCTAGGAAGTACTGAACCACATTACACTCCTTCAAAAACCTACCAGGGAGTACTGTCGGGCAAGCCAATCCTGGCAGTACTGCATGAACAGAGTACCGCTGTAAACGTAATGGAACAATCAGGTGCCGGCATTGTATTGCCGTTTGCTGGTGAAGCTGACCTGGAAAATGTTGCACATCAGTTTGTTCCTGTATTCACGACATTTGTTAACTACATAAAGACATACGATTCCGCCAATATCAACAGGGAATTATTCAACCAGTACTCAGCCGAAAATGTTACCAAAACGTTGGCTGGACTACTTAACAGTTCAATGGAAGGCAGCGGGCATTTATAATAATGACAAATTTAAAAGACATAGAAAAAATAAGTAGTGAAAAAGTGTATTCCAATACAGGCAATGAAGATGTGATTGGATTGGTACCCGCTGCTGCAAAATATATTCTGGATATTGGCTGTGGAGATGGCTCCACTGCAAGAATACTGGTTAAACGTAACTGTGTCATAGATGGTATCACCCTTTCAGAAAACGAAAAAGCAATTGCACAAAAATCGATGAGGAATGTATATGTGCACAATGCAGAGAATGGACTACCATTCAGTGGTTCGGAACTATATGATGCAGTGATATGCTCCCACGTGCTGGAGCATATTTGTTATCCTGAAAAATTATTGAACGACATTTATCGCCTGCTGAAGAAGGACGGTGTTCTGATCGTTGCTTTACCCAATATCATGCACTATCGCTCAAGGTGGTCATTGTGCAGGGGCAATTTTAATTACCGTGATGCCGGACTTTGGGATTACACGCATTTCAGGTGGTACACGTTTGATACCGCACTAAAACTGCTGCAGCAGCACGGCTTTAATGTAGAAGTGGCAACAGCAACGGGCGATCTTCCCCTGAACAGCCTGTTCAAAAAAATATTTCCGGTTGCACTGAGTAAGACAATCTTTTCGGGCCTGGTAAAAATTTCAAAAGGCTTTTTTGGATACCAGCTTTTATACAGGGCGGTAAAAAAGTAGTGCGGCCGATGCAGAAAGTGTATGTGAAATTTCCGAAAGCCGGTTTGGGTAACCTGATGCTGATATGGGCGAGGGCGAGGTATTTTTCGATCCTGAACAACATTGAAATGGTGGTGGCACCCTGGTGGGGCCTGCGACCCGGCGCCTGGATAAGGAATGAAAAAAAGAAGCGGTTGTATGCAGGATATTTCAAGGAAAGCAGTTTGTTGCAAAGGCTGGGTATAAAAATATTTTCCCTCTTTGCGGACACAGCAAAAAATCCGCCGATCATAAAGCTGGATAATAAACAGTCGGCAAAACAGCTATTCGTATTCGATGCCATCAGCAGTAACAACGATATCTTTTCTGAGATCAGGGAGCAACATGATCTAATAAAAAATGAGTTGTATCAATTGCTTTCACCTGCCATGTTGCAGCAGTTACAGCAATATCCCGTTCCGGTGATCGCCGTGCACATTCGCCGGGGCGATTTTAGTATCGGCAATCAAACAACCTCGCTTTCTTTTTTTATCGATTGCATCATGCAGATCAGAGCGGCAACAGGTGCTGCTTTGCCTGTCACCATTTTTTCTGATGCCCGGCCCGATGAGATCAGTGAAGTATTACAACTACCACAAACATCAATGGCGGTTGACAAGCCTGATATTCTTGATATTTTACTCATGAGTAAAAGTCGATTCATTGTATTGTCCAAAAGCAGCACCTTTAGTTACTGGGCGGCCTTCCTTAGTAAGGCAATCGTATTGCGCCCTTTTGACGACTGGCAGCAACAGATCAGGAGCAACAGCATCAATGAACAATTTGCAGAGATATCCTGGAAGGAAAACGATGCGGCCTGCATCAGCAAACTAAATGAATCGCTGGTAAAACAGCTATCACATCCGAACGATATTGCCGGTTAACATGAAAAAAAAACTGGCCATTGTTACATCGCATCCCATCCAGTACAACGCACCCTGGTTCAGGTTATTAAATGAACGGGGCCAGGTACTGCCAAAAGTCTTTTATACCTGGTCGCAGGTTCAGCATGAACAAAAACATGATCCGGGTTTTGGAAAAGTCGTGCAATGGGATATTCCGTTGCTGGATGGATACGATCATTGCTTCGTTGAAAATATTTCTACTGAACCGGGCACACATCACTATAAAGGGTTGATCAACCCTACGCTGATCAGTGAAATCGAAGCCTGGCAGCCCGATGCAGTATTGGTATTTGGCTGGGCCTTTCAAAGCCATACCAGGTGCCTGCGCTATTTTCATAAAAAGAAACCAGTTCTTTTTAGAGGAGACTCTACGTTGCTGGATGAAACCGGCGGCATTAAAACATTTTTGAGAAGAATATTTCTTCGGTGGATGTACCGAAATGTTGATAAGGCGCTTTATGTTGGCACCAATAACAGGAAGTATTTTTTAGCACATGGCCTGGGTCTAAACCAGTTGGTGTTTGCACCACATGCTGTTGACAATAACCGCTTTGCTGTTATAGAACAGGTACATCAGCAAAAAGCGTTGGCTATAAGACAAAATGCAGGCTTTACAAACGAAGATGTAGTACTATTGTTTGCGGGCAAATTTGAAAAAAAAAAGGATCCGTTTTTTTTGATTAACTTATTGAAACAGGTTGACTCACCCCATCTCAAAGTACTCTTTGTTGGCAATGGCGTTTTAGAAAATGATTTAAAAAAAACTGCCGCTGCAGATAAGCGAATTGCATTTCTCGATTTTCAAAACCAGCAGGCGATGCCCGGCGTGTACAGGGCTGCCGATATTTTCGTGTTGCCATCCAGGGGGCCGGGCGAAACATGGGGACTCGCACTCAACGAGGCCATGGCCTGTGGACTTCCTGTGGTAGCAACTGATAAAACAGGTGGTGCTATCGATCTTATCGTAAATGGCGGCAACGGTTTTATTATAACAAACAATGATACTACCGGTTTAAAAGTTTTTTTAAAAAAGGTATTGAAAGATAAAACCTTCCTGGAGCCGATGGGCAGAAGATCGAGAGAAATCGTGAATGCTTTTAGCTTTGAAAGCATTATTGACGCAGTAAGGACAGCATTAAATTGAGTGGTAAAAAAAGGTCAGCTTATTAAAGATTATGTATCCAATATCCATCATCCTGCCGGTGTACAACGGTACCAGGTATCTGAAAGAATGTGTTGAATCTGTATTGAATCAAACCTTCACCAATTTTGAATTTTTGATCATTGATGATTGCTCTAACGACAACAGCTACGATTATCTTTCTTCCCTAACTGACAAAAGAATTACGTTATTTAGAAATGATCAGAACAGGGGGCTTTTTTACAATCTCAATTACCTGATTAAAAAGAGCAACAGTAAGTTAATAAAATTATGGTCGCAGGATGATATCATGCATACCTATTGCATTGAAGATATTATTCAGTTTCATACGATATATCCATTTCTTGGTTTTAGTTATACAGGAAGGGACTATATTGATGGAGATGGGAACCAGATCATACTTAACAAGCCAGATTCCACGCCGGCTCTCGTATCAACAGCGTTGCATGCCAAAATTGCATTTATCACCGGGTCTATCGCAGGTAATATTTCAAATGTTACACTTTCCAAAGCAGCGCTTGATAAGGTTGGCCTTTTTAATGAGCAGATGAAAATAAGCGGTGATTTTGATATGTGGGTGAGAATATCAAAAGAGCATACCATAGGTTTTATTAAAAAGCCATTGATTAAGCTCCGTAACCACAAAGGCCAATTAAGTAACCAGGAGGAATATTTTGTATACCATCTTAAGGAAGATATCAGCGTGTACAAATACCTGTTTTCGTACCTAGATGTTGCACAACGAAAGGAAGGAAAAAGAATGCTGCGTAACCAGAAGCTGCTGTTCTACTACACACTTATGCTAAAAGCATTTTTTAAGGGAAAGATCAGGCTGTCTTTTGAATTTCTTTCAAGCATCGCAAATTTTGACAACATCTTTATTCTTACCTGGTTTTTTATCAAGCACCGTATAGTAGGCATTAAGCCAAGATTTAATTAGCATCCTGCGTTTTCTAATACTACAGCCTAGAACTTACTATGAAAATACTGAAAATAAAGGTGGATGAAATGTCAACGCTTTTCATTGTGGGCACATTGCTGTTAAGCCTGGTATTTATGAATGGCTTCTACATCTTCCTCCCTCTGGCTACCTTTTTCCTGTTGATTTATTTTGTTCAGCAGCCTTACAAGCCAGGTGTTTTCTCACTTATAATTTTTCAGCATTATTTGCAAATTGCAGCAGGTGTATGGCTATGTAATTATCTTGAGAAGGATATTAACTACAATACGCCGTCACGGGCCACAGCAACAGTTGCATCCTGCATAGGCCTGGCGTTCCTGATGTTACCTGTAATATATTTCCAGGCGAAAATTCCGGCGCAGACTCAATCAAGCCTGCGAAAATCGGTAACCGAATTTTCTTCCAGGAAAGTGATGATCGCTTACATCATTTCGTTTTTCATGGCATCCTCAATGGGATCTGTAGCCTTCCTGTTCGGGGGGCTTACCCAGGTTATTTTCAGCTTTGTAAAAGTTAAATGGTTATTGTTCCTCCTCTTCGGGTACCAGTCAATTTTAAAAAACGAGAATAAATATATCTTTTATACATTCATCGGACTTGAATTTGTTTCCGGCTTTCTCGGCTTCTTTTCCGATTTTAAAACAGTAATATTTTTCCTGATTGTATTGGGATTAAGCCTGATTGAGCGTCTCGAATTTAAAAATGTTGTCACATTTGTTGTTGGCGGTATTTTCCTAGGTTTTTTAAGCCTTGGCTGGTCTGCCATCAAAGGAGATTACCGGAGTTTTTTAAACGGTGGAGAAAGGTCTCAGACGGTTGTGGTAGAGAATGACCAGGCGATCAATAAACTTGTTGATCTTTCAGCCAATGTTAACAGTGATCGTTTAAATGGTGCGGTGCTTGGCTTTTTAGACCGGTTGCAGTACACCTTTCACTTTGCTAAAACAATCGACAGGGTGCCTGAAGTATTGCCATTTGAATATGGAAAAAACTGGCTCGCCAGCATTGAATTTACCACAACCCCGAGGATTATTAACCCCGATAAGCCAACCTACGAAGCTACTGTTAAAACAAAAAAATATACAGGCATCAAATATGCAGGCGCAAAAGAAGGTGTTTCGTTCAGTCTGGGATATTTTCCCGATGCGTACATAGATTTTGGTTTATATGGAATGATGGGGATTTTATTCGCAGTAGGATTGATGTATGGACTGGTGTCCAATTACCTGATGCGTAATGCATCCAGGAACATCGTCTTCAACTACTGTACTGTGGGAGCATTTTTCCTTGAATTCAATGCACTGGAAATGGATAGTACCTACCTGCTGGGACGTTTTTTTGCTACACTTGTAACTTTTGTAGTACTAGTGAAGTTTATATTTCCGCCACTGGTCAGGTACCTGTCGGTACATCCAAAAAAATTAGCTAACCCAACAAGAGAAGCATCTTAATTTTTATTTAACGTCCATGCGATCTTCTTCTGTTTTTATCAGGTACCTGTTTAAATTTTTATTTACTTTTTGTGTATTGTACTATGGCACCATCGCAATGATAGGCATTACATCCCCGGGCGGCTGGTATCTTGCTTTCGCCGATAATTACCTGGATTATGTATCCGGCTTAAGATGGTTGCTGCTGCATTCATCAAAATGGTTACTCCTAATATCGGGTTATCCTGTTTACCTGAAAGATATTTTTACTATCAAACTGCAGAACGGGCTGGGAGTGCGTGTTGGGTACGATTGTATTGGTTACGGGGTGTTGATATTCTGGGGGGCCTTTATCTTTGCGAACAACGGAAGCTTTATCAAAAAAGCAAAATGGATGCTCGGTGGGTGGCTCGCAATATGGATCGTGAACGTATTGCGTATATCCCTGATGCTTATTGCGCTGAATAAGAACTGGTCTTCTCCTTTCAATCTCGACAATCACACTTTATTTAATATTGCCGCTTATATAGTGATCTTTTCAATGATCTATCTATTTGACAGGGCACAAAAAAAAGAGGCGGAAGTCAACAATACTGCCACAGGTAGTTGATGGCGATACAGGTGAAAAAGAAACTGCTGATACTGGTTGACTGGTTTTCGCCCGGCTACAAAGCTGGTGGTCCCATACAATCCTGTGTAAATCTATGCAGGGCATTGCATTCCAGCTATCACATTTTTGTATTGACAACAGATACAGATCATGGTGAAGTAACACCTTATAATGGCATTGTTGCCAACCAGTGGTTATGGAATGAGGAACTGAAAGTGACTGTATATTACGCTGAAAAAAAAACACTCTCAGCGAAAGTGCTGGCAACACAGATTGAAAGCGTACAGGCCGATTTTGTTTATCTTAATCACTTATTCTCACCTTATTTTGTAGTATATCCATTATGGTTAAAACTTACAAAAAAAATCAACGGAAAATTGATTGTTTGCCCGAGAGGCGCTTTGTACGACAGTGCTGTTTCTTTGAAAAGCTATAAGAAAAAACCGCTGCTCGGCTTGTATAAACTATTGGGTATACAAAAGAAAGTTGTTTTTCATGCAACCAACCAGAGAGAGCAGGAAGCCATTGAGCGATATTTCCCGGGAAGTACCATCGTAGTGGCAGACAATCTACCTTCTTCTAAACAGGATGAATTTAAAAGTTTACCGAAAAAACCGGGCAGCCTTTCCTGTATCTTCATCGCCAGGATTGTACCCATTAAAAATTTGCGCTACCTGCTTGGGGTGTTGCAACATGTGACACAGGATATTGAGCTGAGTATTGTTGGCCCGGTGGAAGATGAACTTTATTGGATGGAGTGTAAAAATGTTATTGATCGCCTGCCAGCAAACGTGAGTGTGCAGTATCTCGGGGCAAAAAAAAATGATGAATTGCTATCGTTGTTACAGCAAAACCACCTCTTCATTTTACCAACAACGGGAGAAAATTTCGGACACGCCATCTTTGAAGCATTACTTGCCGGGAGACCTGTACTCATCAGCAATCAAACACCCTGGCTGCATTTGCAGGAACAAAAAGCCGGTTGGGATTTACCCCTGGAGGAGCCAGCCGCTTTTGCAAAAGTGATCACTACCGTTGCAGATTTTGATCAACAGGAATTTGATGCCCTGGCGATGGGTGCATGGAATTTTGCAGCGCAGTTCACCAGTCACTCTAATAGCAAACAGCAGTACCTCACATTATTTTCATGAACCAGTTAAAAAAAGTAAATAACGCAACCTATGAGGCCAGCATCGTTATAGGGGCAGGTAAAATGAAACAGTTTTGCTGGTACTTTACCAATATCTTCTTTTTTAAAAATTCACTGAACATCAGTTCCGGTCTCAAGGTTTTTTTATTGAAATTATTTGGGGCAAGGATTGGTAAGGGGATAGTGATAAAACCAGCGGTCAATATTAAATATCCCTGGAAATTGCAGATTGGCAATTACAGTTGGATTGGCGAACGGGTATGGATTGACAACTTATCTGATGTGCTGATAGGAGAAAGCGTAACCCTCTCACAGGCAGCAATGATACTAACCGGCAGTCATGATCATACAAAAGAAAGTTTTGATTTTATATCACTGCCGGTTGTGCTGGAAGATGGAGCCTGGATCGGCGCAAGGGCGGTGGTGTACGGCGGTGTCACCTGTTACACTCATTCTATTTTGGGAATTAATGCGGTGGCTGAAACTAATTTGAACGCATATACTATTTACAAAGGAAATCCCGCTGTGCCTGTTCTGGCCAGACTAATTAACTAAGCTGTTGAATGAGTACAATTTATCTTGAAACGATGGGAGGCCTGGCTAACCGGATGCGGCTACTGGCTTCCGGGCTGTGGCTCAAGCAAATGGTAGAAAGCAGGTTGATTGGATTTTGGGAAGAGAATGATGCACTTAATTGTCCTTATCATTTGTTGTTCGAAAACATTGATGGGTTGGAAATGATTCCGAAGGGAAACAAATTCCGCTTTGTTCAATCCAGCAATGATCCTTTTTTTTTAAAAAAGCAAAAAACTTACTGGCTGAATAAATTAATTGGTGTGGATTATTGCCTGGAAGAACGCGACTTCGGCAGGTTGATATGGTCTGGAAAACTCGACATCGGGGAAGCAAAAAAAAAATATCCCAGGATGTATTTCAAAACCTTTGAGGAATTTGGCGACAACAAAGACGAGTTCAGAAAATTTAAACCTGTGGCACAACTGTCAAGTATCATTGATAACGTTACAGCCAATTTTTCGCCAGCTACAATCGGAGTACATATACGCAGAACGGACAATAAGGGCGCCATCGAAAACAGTCCGACCGAACTATTCATTGATGCCATGAAAAACGAACTCGAATTGGACAGCAGCGTTCGTTTCTTTTTATGTACCGACGATGCAACCGTAGAGAAGTCATTGAAAAATATCTTTGGAAGCAACCTCCTTACTTATCCAAAAGAACTCAGCAGGCAAAGCCAGAAAGGGATACAGGATGCGCTGGTCGACATGTTCTGCCTTGCTCAAACTAATAAAATATATGGTTCGTACTGGTCATCCTTTTCTGAAATTGCGGCAAGGATAAAAGGAAGCGAACTAAAATCTCTGAAAAAATGAAAAAAATAATTAAGCGGATTTTTAAGATATTCAACATTCAACTGATGGGAAAAACACAGTTGGAAAGGAACGATGCTTTTTATCACCTGAAAAAATTACTGGATGAAAACAGGCAGCAGGTTATTTTTGATGTAGGGGCAGCTACAGGTGATTTTGCAGCCGAAATGAAAGCAATATTTAAGAATTCAAGTATCCATGCATTTGAACCCCAGGAATCTTCTTTCAGTCACATTCAGCAACACTATTCCGCAGTTTGCAAACCTTACAAAATTGCCTTTTCTGATTCAGAAGGTCGGCAGAATTTTTTTATCACCACCAATGGTGTGAGTAGTTCTTTGTTGAAGCCATCCATTACAAATACCGGGCTTGACCAATTAACCCGGGTGGATGATTCAATTACTGTTGAAACAGATACAATTGACAACTTTTGCCGCATAAACAATATTGACCATATTAACCTGTTAAAACTTGATATACAAGGTGCGGAGTTAAAGGCGCTTAAAGGAGCCAGTGGCTTACTTGAGAAAAAAATGATCGACGTGATCTATACCGAAGTTGAGTTCATGAGCCTTTACGAAAATCAGCCACTCTTTCATGATATTGCCGCATATTTAAATGGACATGGCTACAAACTCTACAATATTTATAACACAGTTTACATAAAGCACGCCGTTATTTGTTGGGCTGATGCAATTTTTATTAAAAATGATTTATATGAAGCAAGCGTTGCGTAATTTTTTACAGAAGGCAGGACTGATGGTGCATCTCGATGTATTCAGGGAAAAGTTTTTTCCTACTGCCTATTACCGGCAAAGTATTCTTGACCAGGAACGATATGTTAAGTTCTACGAACAGTTCATCAGCAAAGGCGATCTGTGTTTTGATATAGGCGCCCATAAGGGGCATCGTACTTCTGTATTTTTAAAGTCGGGAGCTAAAGTAATAGCGGTTGAACCACAAAGGGACTGTTATAAATACCTGCAACTTAAATACGGCAAGATGGCTACAATTTTAAACTGCGGAGTGGGGGATAAGGAAGGAGTACAGGAGATGTTCATCAATAGTTCCAGTTCTCTTTCTACTTTTTCGAAAGATTGGGTGAAAGAAGCCGTGGAAGGTAGATTTTCCGATACCAAATGGGTGGCAAAATCAATGGTTGAAATTAAAACCCTTGATGCACTCATAAAACAATACGGGGTACCAACATTCTGCAAAATCGATGTAGAAAGTTATGAATACGAGGTGCTGAAAGGTTTGAGCGGAAAAATACCTTACCTGTCGTTTGAATTTATGCTCCCGGAAAACCTTGAGATCACCAAAAAGTGTATCGACCAACTTTTTAAAATTTACCCGGGCACAGAATTAAACTACTCCTCCGGTGATAACCTGCATCTGGATATGCAGGAGTGGATGGGGATCCAGGACAGGGAAAAGTTTTTTCAGCAAAAGATTTTCCAGGAACCTTCATGGGGCGACATTTATGCCCGTATGAAATAATTGATGCCAAATTTCTATTTAGTCATAAACTTTTTTTTTACGCTTTGACAGTTTCTGCTCTCCATCACCGGTTAATAAAACAAGCACTTACCATCCGTACTGTGGAGGAAAAGTTTTTGTCTTTATTCTCCGAAGGAAAACTCAATGGTACGGTGCATACCTGCGTAGGGCAGGAGTTTAGCGCACTGGCTTTTGCCGGGCAGTTAAAGAAAAAGGATTTTGTCTTTAGCAACCACCGTTGTCATGGCCATTACATTGCTTTTACGGGTGATGTGAGAGGCTTGCTGGCTGAATTGTTAGGCAAGGCAAGCGGCACCAGCGGTGGCATTGGCAGCAGCCAGCATTTGTGCAACAATAATTTTTTCAGCAATGGCATACAGGGTGGCATTGTACCGGTGAGTGCCGGTTATGCCCTCGGAAATAAATTAAGAAAGAACGGCGCCATCGGAGTAGTGTACATAGGTGACGGCACCCTGGGCGAAGGCGCTTTGTATGAAACCATGAACATCATCAGCAAGTGGGAAATACCCCTGTTGATCGTTTGTGAAAATAATTTTTATGCCCAGAGTACCCCCAGCAGCGTGAATCTTGCCGGCGACATACGGGCAAGGGCAAACGCTTTCGGCATCAAAACCTTTAAAGGTCATACATCTCAACCGGAACAATTGATGGACGATGCAAAAGCGGCCATCGACTATGTAAGAGGCGAAACAAAGCCGGCGTTTTTTTTGGTGGAAACATTCCGGTTGAATCCACATTCAAAAGGAGATGATGACCGTTCGCCGGAAGAGATACAGGGCTACCGGGAAAAAGATTATCTCACGGTGTTCAGCAAAGAACAGGTGGACTATTACAACAACTATGCAGGCGCCATCAGCCACGAGGTAAACGACATGGTGGAGCATATCCTCACAGAAAGAGAACAATCCATTGAAGAATATTACGATCCGCAACCTATAGCACACAGCGACCAGTGGCAAAGGGCAAAACCTGTTAACAAACGGCAGGTAGAATTGCTCAATACTTTCTTTAAAGAAAATATCGTTGCGCAGGACAATATGATCTTTTTGGGAGAAGATATTTTATCTCCTTATGGTGGTGCATTCAAGGTGGCAAAAGACCTTTCCTTCATTGCGCCGGAAAAAGTATTTTCAACACCCATTTCCGAATCTGCCATCATGGGTATTTCAAATGGCCTGGCGCTGAACGGCTTTAAACCTTTTGCCGAGATCATGTTTGGTGATTTTATTACACTGGCGTTCGACCAGATCGTGAATCATGCCAGTAAGTTTCACCACATGTTCAACAAAAAAGCCACCTGCCCGGTGGTGCTTCGTACGCCAATGGGCGGCCACAGGGGATATGGGCCTACGCACTCACAAACGCTGGATAAATTTTTAGTGGGTATCGACAATGTAACAACGGTTGCCATCAATACTTTTTTTGATCCGGCCATTGTGTACAATACCATTTTACAGGAAGCACACCCGGTGATCGTGATCGAAAATAAAACAGACTACGGTAAAAAGATTCTGCACCACCAGGTAGCCAATTTTGTGTACGAGATCAATAACGATGTTTACCCGGTTGTAAAAGTAAGACCGGCTGTATCGGTGCCGGATATCACCATTGTTGCGTATGGCGGCATGGCAGACCTTGTAAACAACTTGTTGGGAAACATATTTTTAGAAACTGATCTCAAACCCGAACTCATTGTTCCTTCGCTGATCTCCCGCCTGCCGGTAGACATCATTGCAAAATCTGTAGCCAAAACCGGAAGACTGGTTGTGATAGAAGAAGGAAGTGCATACGCCGGCATTGGAGCAGAGTTAATTGCACAGGTAACAGAATTGGTGGACGTAAAAATAAAAACAAAAAGGATCGCTGCACACCCGGTACCAATACCATCGGTGAAGTCGCTGGAGCAGATCGTGTTGCCGGATAAACAACGGATTTTAAAAGAACTAAAAGCCTATTTCGGATAATGGCAATACTACAGGAAATAAAAGTTCCCCTGATTGCAGTGAATGATACCTCGCTAACGGTGGTGGATATCTCATTTGCAGCCGGGGCTGCTGTAAAAAAAGGAGATGTGGTGATGGTTTTTGAAACTTCCAAAACAACTTACGAAGTGCAGGCAGCAGCAGATGGCTTTATCAGTTACCTCTGTGAACTAAACCAGGACTACGAGGTAAATGAAACGGTTGCCAATATTTACAGCAGCATAGAAGAATTGCCGGCGATCGCTGAAGTAAAAACACACAAGGCGGTTTCTGTTTCCGATAAAGAGCATGCTGAAGAAGCAGCCGCTGTGTGGGAAGGCAACACGCTTTTTTCACCTGCTGCCATTCAACTGATGGATGCTCATGGATTGAGCGCCACGGTTTTTGCAGGCCGGGATTTTGTAAGCAAGGCAGATGTCGAGATCAAACTGGGCATCTCCAAGGCACCGGTGAATAAAAAAACAGTTGCCGGCAGGTCAACGGAATTATTGCCGGTCGATACAGAAAAAGTGATCGTCGAAAAATTGTCTTCCAATAAAAAAAGGGAGATCGATTATTTAAGCAGCATCCAGCAAACCGGGCTCACGAGTACCATCAATACCGTGGTTGAGACGGACGGCATTTTTGTGCACATCAATCAATCGCTGCAATACCTTAAAAATTCTCTGTTGCCGGTGATCGTATATGAAACAGCAAGATTACTGGAAAAATACAAAGCGCTGAACGCCTATTTTACAGGTGATGCGGTTGCTTATTACAAGGAAGTGAATATCGGTTTTGCGATCGACATTGATAAGGGCCTGAAAGTGCTGAAGGTAAAAGACAGCGTACTTAAAACCATCCGGCAGGTGGAGGATGATATCATGGCATTATCCAACAAATACCTGGATGATGCATTGCAGGTTGAGGACTTGACCGATATTAGTTTTACCATCACTGATCTTTCATCAGAAAGTGTCAGTTTCTTCCGGCCGTTGGTCAATATGATGAACAGCGCCATTCTCGGTGTATCATCCATCGATGAAAAACTGAACCGTTGCATATTGAGTGTAACCTTTGATCATCGTGTTACAGAAGGAAAACTCGTGGCGCAATTCCTGCATGAATTGAAAGACCGGTTGGAATCTTACCAGTCAAAATACCATCCGCATCTCAACCAGGATATCACTTGTTTTAAGTGTTTTAAAATGCTGAAAGATGATTTGAGTGATGTAGGTTTTACAAAGTGCATTACACCCAAAGGAGCCGAAGCATATATTTGTCAAAGCTGTTTAAAAGGATTTTGATCAATGGAAGAACAGGTAAAGAATATCGTTTCAACTTATACCAGGATCCCTGCGGATCAGTTACAGGCATCCACGCTGGTTGACCGCTCGGCGGTGGCCAGTTCTATCATTCTCCACCGCATGTATGCACAACTGGCGGCTGCAGGCTTTGCTGCTGAAAACTATGCTTCCATCAAAACCTATGGACAGTTGTTAACAGCCCTTAATAAAAATGGCACTGCCGTTGCTGCGCCTCCGGCTACTACGACTGACTATGGGGAAACTCCAGGTGCAACTTCATCGTCTATCGGTATCGACATTGAATTGACCAGCGCTATGCCACCGGCAACTGATTTTAGAGAAGCCGCTTTTTACCAGCTGAATTTTGCGCCTGCAGAAATTGCTTACTGCATTTTACAACCCGATCCCATCGCATCCTTTGCCGGTCTTTTTGCTGCGAAAGAAGCCATCATTAAAGCAGATAACAGTTACCGAAATAAAGATTTTCACACCATTGTGATCGATCATCTTGCAAATGGAGCCCCGGTTCATCCGGGCTTCCAGCTTTCCATCTCTCATACCGGCGAAACCGCCATTGCGGTAGCTGTAAAAAATAATCCTCCCGGTACCGCCGTGCTGCCTTTTTCAATTCCCTCTTCCGGCAATTCTTCCATTGTTTTATTGGCTGCTGTAGCGGCCATTGTATTGTCCCTGCTTAGTTTGCTGCTGATTTTTACTAAACTCCGCTGATTTTCAATCCATTTAGCTTCACTGTAATTTTCCCATCTTAAAAATTATTCATTAATAAGCTCTAAACAGTTTCATCGTTCAAATGAAAAAAAGCACTATTTTGCCATGCGAAGCACTTCCGGTTTCCAGCAAAAATGAAAGTAACAATTATAACAGTCACGTATAATTCCGAAAAATTCCTCAGGGATTGTATTGATTCTGTTGTAAACCAGGCTTACCCCGATATTGAGCACATAGTAATTGATGCGGCTTCTACCGACAGTACCGTTTCCATCATCAAAGAATACGAAGGCCGCATTGCCAAATTTGTGTCTGAAAAAGACAATGGTATGTACGATGCCATCAATAAGGGCATGAGCATGGCCACCGGCGATGTGATCGGTATTTTGAACAGCGATGATATGCTGGCTTCCAAAGATGTGATCGGTGCCATTGCAAAGTGTTTTGAAGAATCGAAAGTGGATTCATTGTACGGCGACCTGGTGTATGTTGACCAGTTAAATACCCGTAAAGTGATCCGCTACTGGAAAGGATTTCCGTATAAACGATTCCGTTTTACGTATGGCTGGATGCCCGCCCATCCTACCTTCTACTTCCGCAAAGATCTGTTGAAAGAACTCGGCGGTTATGAATCGCATTATTTTACTGCAGCCGATTATGAATTTATGGCAAGGTACCTATACCGGTTCCGCATCAGCGCCAAATACCTGCCCATGTTGATTGTAAAAATGAGGGTAGGCGGTCAAAGCAACCGTAATATCGGCAGCAGGTTAAGGGCCAACCGGCGTGATTACCTGGCGATGAAAGTGAATAATATCCCGTTTCCACACATCGCTTCTATTTTAAAACCACTTATTAAATTGCGCCAATACTATTATACCCTGTTTCAAAAAATGGTAGATTAAATTGCCGGAACATCGTAATTTCACCAGCCAATGTTCAACTTTTTTGTGAAAAAATCCAGTCCCGCCAGCCCATTGCCAACGGCATTGCCCATACATACAGACATCCATTCTCATATTCTACCAGGCATTGATGATGGCTCGCCCGATGTGGAAACTTCCATACAACTGGTAAAGGGTTTGTACGCTCTTGGTATCCGTAAAACGGTTGCTACACCGCATATCATTGCTGACATGTTCCGCAATACACCGGCCACTATCAATGCAGCGCTTGACAAGCTGCAAACGGCCGTTGCCAAAGAGGGGATCGATATTGAGATCACAGCCGCGGCGGAATATATGCTGGACGATTATTTTTTAAAGATCCTGCGTACCGAAAAAAAACTGCTCACCATCACCGGCAATATAGTTTTGACAGAGCAATCTTATGCTACGCCAACCGGCAATTTGAATGAGATCGCTTTTGAACTGGTCACTGCAGGGTACAGGCCCATCATGGCTCACCCGGAGCGGTATCCCTTTTATCATGGTAAGTATGATGAATTTCATCATTTAAAAGACATGGGCTTTTTATTGCAGGTGAACCTGCTGTCACTAACAGGTTATTACGGTAAAGGAGTAGCGAAGGCTGCAAGGTATATTTTTGAAAATGAGATCGCAGATTTTGTTGGAACCGACCTTCACCACGACAGGCATATGGCAATGCTGCAGCACCCCACCAGTTTGAAATTGTTTGAAGAACATTTAAGATATCGTCAGTTCAATGACCTTTCTGTCCTGTAACAAAACAGTTCTTCATTGCCCGATTTCCTCCTTACCATTTCGCCGGTAATTAAAATCTTCGTAAAAATATTCATCCCACGTTTTTTCGGAAGGCACGCCATCTTTCAAAATGCGGTATACCATCCAAATTACTGCAAAGGGAGAGATGATGAACAGCGCTGCGATCTGGTTTTCGTTGGCACCTAAAAAGGGCAGGGCGTTGTAAAGCACAGCAAAGCTGGTGACGAGTATGATGGGGAATTGTATATTTTTCATACCAGTGTGCCAACAAACTATATGCCTGATGAAAACCTATACAAGTCTCACTATAACCTACGCAGGTATGCCGATCTTGTCCTGGTTAAATGGGGCAGAAATGTCACAGCGTTTTTTTCTTTTTCAAACTCCATCCCCAAACTCCATTGATGGCAAAATAATTTTTGTGTGCCGTGGTAGAAATACCTGTGCCCGCTGTTAAACCTACCTGCACATTTTTGCTGAAGGTATAAGTGAGGCTGATATCTGTATTGTGCTGCGGCGGACTGCCATTGATAAAACCAAACCATTCTGTTGTGGCCATCCACTTTTTAGTGAAGGCATAGGAAGCAGTGGCATTGTAAATAAAAGATGCTGTCGGATTGAAGCCATCCCAGAACGCACCCGAACTAATACCCAATATGCATTTGGCGCTCACCGGTTTTTGAACATCCACCTGTACCAGCGGAGCTAGATAGTTGGCTGTAAAGTTTTTGGTAGCTAAAAAAGGAATAGCCAATTGTGCGGACAGAATAACAGCCGGCCGGTTTTTTCCTTCGCCCATCAGCAGGTAATTGGCTCCCAGCAATACCGGCTCTGTACCGGTACTATTTTTGATCAAAGCAGTTTTATCGGTGGCAGTAATAACATTGATCTCTGCGTTTATCTCCAGTCTTTTATTGATGCCATACCGCACGGCCAAATTAGGATACACCGTAGTAGAAAGCTTATCTGTAATGGTTTCATGACCAAACTCCCAATCAAGTTCCAGGTAGCTGCTGTCAAGCATAAACTGGCTTTCCGGCTTGTTGCGGCGTCCACGTTTTATTTTTTTCTTTACCTGGGCTGCTGAGCTAAGGGTGCTGACGATGCAAAGCAGTATCAAACCATACCTGATCATACTTTGAAAATAAAAAGAAAAACCGAGAGCATATGCATGTAAAAACAAAATGGCTGAAAATTAATTCAGCCATTTTACCATGCGTTCTCCACAATAATGCTCACTTGCAGGTTAGAATTATTGATGTTGAACGTATGTATATGCAGAAGTGTATCCCAATTAATTCCACAAAGGTTTTTTGCCGGAAGGCTTTACCCCCGTCTTTGCAGATGACAGCCGCACTTTACTTTTTGGATCAGATTTGCTGGTTGCCTTTATCATTTCATGCTTATCCTGTGCCAGTAAAGGATCTTCTGCTTTTACAGCGATCGTCGGGCTTTTCTCTTCTACCGGGGGAAGATCTGCATTTACAGCCTCCTGCGCCAATACAACGGTATCTTCCGGTGGTGGTGGAATATTATCTCTTGATTGGGTTGCTTTTTTTACAGGAGCTTGTTTCCGCTGTGGTATTGGCTTAGCCCCGGGACTCTTTGACTGACCGGCAGGGGAAGCTTTTTTAGCAAGACTATTTTTTTTCGCCGCTGATTTTTTACCAGGCGCATTTTTAGGAACTGTTTTTTTTGCCGGACTAACTTTAGCCTGTTTTTTTACACCTTTTGAAGGAGCTGACTTCTTTGCAGGTGCAGCTTTAGCAGCTTTCTTGACAGTCCTGGCAGGCGCTGATTTCTTAACAGCCGTTTTTTTAGCAGGCACTTTTGCCCCTTTTTTCTTCGCCTCAGATAAACCGATGGCGATGGCCTGTTTTGGATCGGTCACTTTTTTCCCTGATTTGCCACTTTCCAGTTTTCCTTTCTCCATTCTCTTCATTGCGGTTGCAACACTTTTTTGAGCACCTTTAGAATATTTAGCCATTGGAATTTAATTTATGGGTTGGTAAAATGATGGTTAGTGTGTCGGAATAAAAGTGTGGCTGTTTGAATGAATGCCTTCAGCGAATTCTTCCAGCATCTTATCGTTAAAGGCTTCCAGGTCGGCTGGGCTGCGGCTGGTTACCAAGCCATTGTCTGTAACCACTTCTTCATCTTTCCAGATGGCCCCTGCATTCATCAGGTCAGTTTTGATGGAAGGAAAGGATGTGATCTCTGTTCCCTGTAGTAACCCGGTTTCGATCAGTAATTGCGGGCCATGACAGATAGCAGCTACAGGTTTACCGTTCTTGATAAAAGAAGCTGCAAAATTGATGTACGCTTCATGCCTGCGCATTTCATCCGGGTTTATTACACCGCCAGGTATGAGCAGTGCATCATATTCTTCAGGGTTAGCCTGTGCAAGGTCAATATCTACCGGCATTTCTATCGACCAGTGGTCATGATCCCATGCAAATACTTTTTTCTGGAGCGACACAACGTGCACAATTGCACCGGCTGCGATCAATACATCTCTTGGGCTCGTAAGTTCTACCTCTTCAAAACCATTGTCCGTGAGAATGGCGATCTTTTTATCTTTTAATATCCCTGTCATCGTCATTGATATTTGGTATTAAAAACTCAATTATCATACCAGCGGAAACACTACTTAATTGCGGTGAGTACAGCCAGTCGTTTAAAAATGGATCAATACCTCCAGCTTGATATTTTTTTTGAATGATGACAGTTTTAAAGATGGGCAAAAAGCTTCAAATAAGCCAGCAGCAATGTTTTTAGAGGTAATGCTACCTCATTCTAATTTGAATGTCCTGTGTTGTTTTGATGACTGGCTACATTTAAGAGTCTGCTTTGACAAATAACCAGCTTCAAAAGATCTGTGTATTAGATTCCTCATTCGCATTTAGAGCCGCTGACTTTATACCCCGTGAGTAAAGAGGGAATAAGAGGTTTTCAGGGTTTGATCAGAATAGGCGTTCCAACAAAGTGAATGTTGCAAAAGCCTAAATCCGTTAGTACCGGCGAACGTTTCTCAATAAAAGTAAACGGCTGCATACAAAGGATATCCACCGTGTATCAATTATTATATAATGCTGCTATCTTATGATAAGATCGCAGCAATTGTGTGAGTAGCTTTAAATGCTTTTTTTCTAGTACTCCCACTTTACAAAAGCCTCCATGGCCGCAAACTGCGTCATGCCCAACTGGGCATACAACTTAGCGGTATTGGCATTGCGTTCCTCCGCTCTTTGCCAGAACTCACGGGCATCGCTACCCTGGAAAGGAACAGTGTCTTTTTGCGACTGGTGAATGAAAATGCCATTGCGTTTTTTTATCACCTGGTCAGGACTCATCGGCACCGCCATTTCAATTTCAGTGATGTCCCATTCCTGCCAGGCGCCTTTGTACAACCATAGCCAGCAATCATTCACCCATGCAGCACCTGTCGCTTTAATGCGGTGCAATGCTTCTATCACCACATCAAAACAAACCTTGTGTGTGCCGTGCGGATCGGCAAAGTCACCGGCGCAAAAGATCTGCTGCGGCTGTATTTCATTTAACAGTTCAATGGTTTTCGCTACATCGGCTTCACCCATCGGATTTTTTTCAATGGTGCCGGTTTCATAAAAAGGAAGATTCTGAAAATGTATCTGTGCATCGGTCAATCCAACATACCTGCAGGTGGCGCTTGCTTCGCAGCGGCGGATCAATCCTTTGATAGCACGGATCTCTTCACTGTCTTTATCGCTGGTTCTTTTATGTTGCAAAAATGCTCTTGCCTCATCAAGTATTTTCTTACTCTTTGTGTCATCAATATCAAACATATTCTCAAACCCTACGGCAAAGTCGAGGAACCGGGTAACAAATTCATCGGTAACAGCAATATTGCCGCTGGTTTGGTAAGCCACATGCACTTCGTGGCCCTGGTCGTGCAGGCGCATGAAAGTACCACCCATGCTGATGATGTCATCGTCCGGGTGAGGGGAGAAGATGATGCATTTTTTCGGATAGGGTGTATGCCGCTCCGGGTGTGTATTGCGTAGCTCCGTGGTTTTACCGCCCGGCCAACCGGTGATGCTGTCACGCAGCAGGTAAAAAACCTGGAGGTTTATTTCGTAGGCATCGCCTTTGTCAACCAGCAGGTCGCTCAAGCCATTGTCGTTATAGTCATGATTGGTCAAACTCAGCACCGGCTTTTTCAATTTAAGTGCAAGGTCAACCACCGCCTTCTTCATCATCCTGTTTGTCCACACACACTCACCGGTAAGCCAGGGCCGTTTAAAGCGGGTGAGTTCGCTGGCGGCTGCTTCATCAATTACAAAAGTGCAGTCATCGTGGTTTTGAAGTAAAGAAGCCGGTACATCTTCGGTGTCATCCAGTTCTGTTGCCTGTTGTATCACCGGCGCTTTTGTTTGGCCCCAGCCCATCAAAATGATCTTCTTCGATCTCATGATCGTGCTGATGCCCATGGTAATCGCCATCCTTGGTACTTCACTCATATTGCCAAACTCATAACTGTTGGCGAGCCTTGTACTGTTGTCTAAATTGGTCAGTCTTGTTTTGGTGTAAATGCCGCTGCCGGGTTCGTTAAAGCCAATGTGACCGTTGATGCCAATACCGAGTATCTGCAGGTCGAGCCCGCCAGCTTCTTCGATCTGTTTTTCATACTGCAGGCAATGCTCTTTTACCTTATCCTTTGGCACCATTCCATCGGGCAGGTGATAATTATCGGGATCGATATCTGTTTGCTCAAACAAATTCTTCCGCATAAAATAATGATAGCTCTGCAGTGCATCCTTTTCCATTGGGTAGTACTGATCCAGGTTGAATGTGATCACATTCTTAAAGCTCAATCCTTCTTCCTGGTGCATCTTTACCAGTTGTGCATAGAGTGTTTTGGGAGAGGAGCCGGTGGCAAGGCCGATCACGCATTTTTGTCCCGCTGCTTCCTTTTCTTTAATGAGCGCTGCAATTTGGTTGGCGATGAACAGGGAACCTTCCTGTGAGGTTGGAAATATCTTTACAGGGATCTTTTCCAGCGAATCGGTGAGATCAATTTTATGCGGCATGCAATTTTTTTCTAAAGTTAATTTTTTTGATGGTATACAAACAGCTGTAGGGAAAAAATCAACAATGATCAAAATTGTGCAGATCCTGTTATTGCATGAGGTAGTGAGGTGCTGAACGGACGATACGGATGGTGAGATTGCAGGAAAATATACTGTTAATTATCATTCCGCAGTGACCTACCTGGTGGGGACATACTTTTCTTTGTACACGCCTTCAATGGCATGGTAGTCGATGACCAGTACGGTACTTGTTTGCTCACTGATGGTAAGCGTTTCCGTAACGGTTTGGCAACTTGAATTTTTCTCCAGCACATTGCCGGTAAGAATATGCCAGGTGCCAGTGCAGACCTGTGGAGAACCGCCCAGGTTATTCTTTTCATCAAAATGCCCTGTCGCTAAAAATTCAATTTGTTTTGAAAAATTTGCCGGGGTATTTCTCCATAAAAAATCGCCGCCATTAACATAGCTGCTGTTGGTCTGGATCAGTTTCCATTTGCCCACAATGGTTGTATTTTCCAGTACCGTTTCTTTTTTGCAGGAAGTAAAGAAAAACAATGAAAGAAGCGAAAGGGTAAATAGCTGTTTCATATAATGAAGGTTATTCTAAGCAACTGACAAGCTAAATGTCTGAAGGGTTGCACTAATGAAAAACATCCCTGTTTGGCAGGGATGTTTTTACTGGTAACTTATAGCCGATCACTCATCACTGCCCATCCTTCTTATTCAGTTTCGGCTTATCCATCGATTCTTTTAAGATCGCTGCTTTTACTTTTTCCTGGTATTGCGAATTGATATTTACATTGAGTTGCTGCGCCTCACCCAACTGCTGCTGCAGGCTCTGTATCCTGTTTACCTGCAGGTTGGAGGGTGGTGTTTCCTGGTTGCAGATGGCAGCATACACATCCGTGATGTCTTCCCTCAATTTTTTCTCGTCGGCAAAAATTGACTTCTGTTTGGTAGCAAGACATTTGCTGCGCAATTCCTCCAGCTTGTTATTGTATTCATCTGCCAATTTTTTCACTTTTGGATTTTTGATAGCAGCAAGGCTTTGTTTTAAAGAAGCCTGAACTATATTGATGCTGTCAACCAGTTTGGCCAGGCTTTCATGCATGTTGTACAGTTTCATGGCTGCATCATATTGCAACTGCATATCGTCCCTACTCATTTCGCTGTTAGGATCACGCTGCATCACAATCTTGTTCTCCTGTGTCTTGTCGCCCACTTTTATTTTTACCGTGTATTCTCCCGGTAACACAGTTGGTGCCACAAATCCTCCGAAGTCCATTTTAGAACCGCCACCAGCAACTTTCGGTGGCGTGTAACGCATATTCCAGTGTACAATATTCAATCCTTTTCTTTTGGTACCCGGCATACTCTGTACCAGCTTACCAGCTTTATCGTAGATCTCCACCCTCACATTACCCGTATTAAGGCGGTCTTTAAAATAATACATAATGGGTGCATCCTGCGATGAATTGGGGCCCGTATAACCATCGTTGTTGCTGGAACCTACATAGTATTTGCCCATGCTGATGTCGAATGGCTTGGGGCTGAATATCACTACATCTTTGTCTGCCACATCTTTGGTCATGTTACGCATTGGGGTAATGTCATCAACGATGATGATACCACGGCCGTGTGTTGCCAGTATCAGGTCGTTGGTTACGGGGTGTATCTGTATATCCCTTACCAATGCCTTCCAGGGAATATTGTTTTTCATGCGGAACCAGTTGGCACCAGCATCAATGCTTCCAAATAATCCCATTTCAGTTCCCAAAAACAACAGGTCTTTATTTACCAGGTCTTCTTTTATTTTATGGGCATAGCCGGTAAATTCTTTGCTGGTAAGCCTCGTCCAGGTTTTACCCATGTCTGTTGATTTGGCCACATAGGTTTTCATATCGCCATACATGTGGTTGTCAAAAGTGGCATACACGGTATTTTTATCAAAGGTTGATAACTGGATACTGCTAACCCATGTTTGCGCAGGAATGCCTGCTGCTGCATAATTGGCCGCCACATTCGTCCATTTTTTTCCGCCATCTGTTGTGTACTGGATATTACCATCGTCTGTACCTACCCAAATGATGTTTTCGTCAAAGGGAGATTCTGTCAATGTAAAAATGGTACAATGATTTTCTGCAGAAGTATTATCAGCGCTCAGTCCGCCGGAAGCTTCCTGGTTTTGTTTTGCTTTGTTATTGGTGGTAAGATCGGGAGATATCCTCGTCCAGTTCTTACCCATGTCAGTCGACTTGTACAAGTATTGTGCGGCCATGTAAAGATTGGCCTTATTCTTTGTGCCAGTTACGATCGGGGAGTTCCAGTTGAAGCGAAGTTTTTCTTCATCTTTTGTTGCCTGTGGTTTGATCGTGTATTGTTTGCCCTGTTTGAGATCGCTCCGGAAAGCTTCACCACCCTGTGATTCAGCATATACCATATCAGGATTGGTGCCATCAACCTGTACCCAAAATCCATCTCCGCCACCGAGGTTCTTCCAATCTGCATTTTCAATGCCACCGGCGCTTTGCGACGGAGCATACCAACTCTGGTTATCCTGCAGACCGCCATAAACATTGTAAGGCGCTTTCATATCGTACACCACATGATAGAACTGTGATACAGGCAATGCAGCCAGCATTACCCAGGAGCCACCCCGGTCGTTGCTCATGTACACGCCACCGTCAGTGCCGAGGTACATTTGATTGGTATAGTTGGGATTTATCCACAATGCATGATGATCGGAATGTACATTGCCGCTGCCATCAGCAAAGGATAAACCACCGTCATCGCTATAGCTGAATAAAAAACCGGGACGGTACACTCTTTTTGAATCTTTGGGATCAACCACCAGGCAGGAAAAATAAAAGGGCCTTGATTCAACACTCAGCGTAGTGGTCTGGCGTTTCCAGCTTTCGCCACCATCAGTAGATAAAAACAAACCGGTGGTTTCTGCTTCTACAATCGCCAGTATCCTGTTGGGTTCACTCGGTGCCAGGGCAAGGGCTGTACGTCCCATTGGCTTGTTGGGCAGGCCATTCCTCAACTCTTTCCAGGTTTTGCCGCCGTCAGTGCTTTTGAAAATACCGCTGCTCATTCCGCCTGAGTTAAATGAATAAGGAGTACGGCGAAAATCCCAGGTACTGGCATAAATAACAGCAGGGTTGGATGGATCGACCGCAATGTCAGCCACGCCTGTTTTTTCATTTACATACAATATCTTTTCAAAAGTTTTTCCTGCATCGGTAGATTTATAAAGGCCACGGTTTTTGCTATCGCTCCAAAGCGGGCCGGGCGCTGCTACATAAACGATGCTGGAGTTTTTGGGATCTACAATGATCTTGCTGATGTGCTCTGTGCTATCCAGTCCGCCCGTCTTTGTCCAGTTATCACCACCATCACTTGTCTTATACAAACCATCGCCGATGGAAACCGTGTTTCGCATATTGCTTTCACCGGTACCTACATATACGGTTGCAGGGTTTTGCTGATCGATGGCAAGGGCTCCTATGCTCTGGCAGTATTTATCAAAAATGGAACGGAAGGTAGCACCGGAGTTGCTCGATTTCCAAACGCCACCACCGGCAGAGCCTATGTACAATGTGCGTGGTTCGTTGTTAACACCTTGTGGACAGGTAATGCGGCCACCCATAACGGCGGGGCCTACCTGCCGGGCTTCCATCATGCCAAAAGTGGCAGAGGTAATTTGCGCCATGCTGCTGTTTGTTACAGCCGTAGCGGAAAAAATACACAGCAGTTGTACTATCTTTCTCATAAATATTTTGTTTGATTGTTGTTCAATGATGGATTACCTGGATGGCCTGAAAAGTTTGTCATCCAGCGGCACATTCACTTCTATTTTATCAAAGGTGATGTTGTCGAATGTGTGTGGGAACATGTAACCATCGGGCGTTTTTTTGAAGTCGTAATAATCGGTGCTGCCACGCTGCTGCTGCCCGTTGCTTACCGATACGGTTTTGATACGGATGATATAGTAGGAGGCAGGATCAATAAAGTAGTACAGTGTTTTATTGGGCGTAACGCTCACTTTTAACTGGATGGCATCCACGCCGTCCACGTCTTCATTCTCCAGTTGGTCCACCGCATACCCTTTTTCTTTATAGTTGAGTAAAATGCCCTGCTGATCGAGGTCGTTCTGTGCGTTCTTCACATCTTCGGCAGTCATGTT
>APMI01003505.1_pt1 | contig 33767 bp, 37 predicted proteins | sample 667938 | NCBI WGS metagenome assembly APMI01 (sample SAMN01084076, study PRJNA167559) | wastewater metagenome | biome: Wastewater | place: Denmark: Ejby Moelle, Odense | collected 2011-11-28
GCTTCCTGCGTCAGGGCCCTGGCCACCAGGCCCCCCCGGCGACGCCGGCTCCGCCGCGCCGCCTGGTTCCGGCCCGTCCCAGCCCCGAGATCGCGGGCAAGACGACCTTGCTCGATCTGAGCGACAAGATTTGCAAATGGCCGCTCGGCCATCCCGGCGAACCCGATTTCCACTTCTGTGGCGACACGGTGAACCCGGGCTTCCCCTATTGCGTCGCGCATTGCGGACAGGCGTATCAGGCGCAGATGCCGCGCCGCGACCGCCGCGCGCCGCCACCGCTGCCGTTCGGCGGGCCGCGCGTTCGCTAAGACGGGCGTCCGCTATTTCTTGCGGATGTTGACCATCACCTCTTCGGGGTCGGGCGTCGTTTCCATGTAGAGTGGCTTGCTCGGCCGCTTGAAACGGCGTTCGAACGCCTTGTCATAGGCCGCGTCGCCACCGCCCTTGTTGAGCTTCAGGTCGCGGGTGACGATGTCGCCGGTGAGCAGGTTCCAGCTCATCTCGAACCCGTCATGCGCGTAGGTGCGGCTGTAAAGCGTTGCGTCGAGGCCGATCAGCCGCATCCGCCCGCTCGGCGCATCGAAACGGTAGCGGTAAATGGCCGAAACAGCGGTGGTGCCGCCGGTCAGGTCCTCGATCTTCAGCACGCCCTTGGCGACCGACAGCGATGCCGGGCCCAGCGAATAGGGTTCGAGTTTCAGCACGCCGATGGGCTTGTAGGGCGTCTTCGCACCGGGCGGCTGCGTCGCGAGCACCGTCACGCTGCGTCCATCTTCGCTGGCGACGGCATAGGCCGTGTCGGCTGCCCCGTCACCGTTCAGGTCGCCATCGGCTCGCCCCGTGATCTCCTCACCCAGCGAGATCCCCTCGTTCAGGATCTTGTCGGTCAGGCGCGGCGGCGCGGCCTGTGCCGAACCCGCCAGCAGCAATGCGGTCATCACGGCCTGCGTCCACATCGAAGAATCCTCCCCTGTTTCCGGAATATGCTATGCCAACCCCGTGAGCGATATCGCAATACGGTTGGACGGACTTATCCTTGCCGCGTGCCTGGCGTTCGGCACGAGCGTATTCCTGGCGATCGCGGCGATTACCGTGTTGCTGGGTATCGCCCGGCGGCACCCTGCATCGGACGTTCTGGAAAATGCGCGCCGGCCGGCGCTGTTCGCCCTGCTGAGCGCCGCGGCGTTCGGGGCTGCGTTCCTCTATATGGAAAAGGGCGGACCGCCTGACGGCCCCGACTGGATCGACTGGCTGAGCCTCGCCTATTTGCCGTTGTTCATCGCCGGCTGCATCGCCGTCATCAGGCGGAGACGCTGAGGGAACTAGCGTCCGCCGCACCTCGTTGTCCTTTGTGCAAAGCCGCTTGGCGCGGTCAGGGGTCGATGTCCGAATGCCGAAAATCCTGCAGAAATGGACCGTGCTGCCCCACGGCACCCTCGACGAGATCGACGACGGCATCCTTACCGTCACGGGGGACATCCCCATGCCCCTCGGCAATTTTCCGCGCCGGATGACGGTCGTGCGCCTGTCGGGAAATCGCACCGCCATCTTCAGCGCGATCGCCCAGCCCGAACCGACGATGGCCCGGATCGAGGCGATGGGGAAACCGTCGATCCTGATCGTCCCCAACCCCGGTCACCGGCTCGACGCGAAGATCTGGAAGGATCGCTACCCTGACATACGCGTGCTCACCCCGCCGGGCGCGCGCGATGCGGTGATGGAGGTGGTGCCGGTCGATGCGACAACCGACGTGCTCGACGATCCCGATGCGGATTTCGTGATCGTGCCGGGCACGCAGGACCGTGAGAGCGCGATGATCGTGCGGCGGCTAAGGCGAACGACGGTCATCACCAACGACATTATCGGCAACACGCAACACGTCCACGGGTTCGGCGCGCAGGTCATGGCGCGCCTGCTCCGCTGGGGCGTGTCGGGACCGAGCGTGCCGCGCACCGCGCGCTTCTTCGTCAAGGATCGCGCGGCACTGGCATCCCAGATGCGCGAATGGGCCGCACTTCCCGACCTGCGCCGGATCATCGTTTCCCACGGCGATCCGATCGACGACGATCCCGCGGGCATTCTGCTACGCCTCGCGGACGATTACGCGCGCTGATTATTTCCCGACGAACAGGAAAGCGACGGCTGCCATGATGCACGCAAAGGCCGCCAGATGGCGCCAGTGCAGCGGCTCGCCCAGGAAAGCGACCATGAACCCGCCGAACACGATGAGTGCTATCGCCTCCTGCGCGATCTTGAGCTGGCCCGGCGACCAGCCCGACGCATAGCCGATGCGATTGGCCGGAACGGCAAAGCAGTATTCGATCAGCGCAATGCCCCAGCTGATCAGGATGACGAGCAGGACCGGCTTCGCCATGCCGCCCTTCAGGTGCCAGTACCATGCAATCGTCATGAACACGTTCGACGCGATGAGCAGCAGGACCGTCGGCATCGTCTAATCCCCAACCTCCGCCAGATAGCCGTGAAGCTGCGCCACGACCGCGGCCCCCTCTCCCACACCGGCCGCGACCCGCTTGACCGATCCGGCGCGCACGTCCCCGATCGCAAAGACGCCCGGAATGCTGGTTTCCAGCGGCATCGGCCGCCGGTCGAGATGCCACCCTGCCCCCTTCAACGCGACATCGTCGAGCGCGTCTCCGGTCTTCACGAAACCCTGCCGGTCGCGCACGGCATCGCATTCGCCGAGCCAAGCCGAATTCGGGTCGGCACCGATGAACAGGAACAGGTGGCGCGTGTCGCAGCCGAATTCCTCATCGGTATCGCGATTGCGCCAAGTGACCCCCGACAATCCTTCGCGGTCGCCGTGCAGCGCGCTGATCTCGGCACCGACGCGGATGTCGACATTGGGCAACGCATTGATGCGTTCGATCAGGTAGTTCGACATCGTCGCGGCCAGCGGACGCCGGACGATCAAATGCACCTTGTTGCAATGATTGGCGAGGAACACGACCGCTTGCCCGGCCGAATTGCCGCCGCCGACCAGCGCCACTTCCTCGTTTTGCACCAACCGCGCCTCGATGGGCGACGCCCAGTAGGAAATGCCGCGCCCCTCGTAGCGCTGCAGCCCCTGAACCGCCGGACGGCGATAGGCGGCACCACTTGCGACCACGACCGATCGCGCCCGCACGCGCCGGCCATCCCCGAGGACGAGGCTCGGCGTCTTGCGGCTGCAATCGAGCTTGTCGACGATGACCGGGATCGCGATCTGCGCGCCGAATTTCTGCGCTTGCGTATAGGCGCGACCGGCCAGCGCCTGTCCCGAAATACCCGATGGGAAGCCGAGGTAGTTTTCGATCCGCGCCGAAGCGCCCGCCTGCCCGCCATAGGCACGTGCGTCGAGCACGACGACGCTGAGCCCCTCGGATGCAGCATAGACCGCCGCTGCAAGCCCTGCGGGCCCGGCACCGACGATAGCGACATCGAAGGTGGTGTTCGTATCGATGGTGTCGAGGCCCAGGCAATGCGCCAGCGCCAGGTCGGTGGGATTGCGCAGCACGTCGCCATTCGGACAGACCGCGAGCGGCAGGTCGTCGTCGGATACATGAAACCGCTCGATCAATGCCTGCGCATCGGCGTCGGTTGCGGGGTCGAGCACCGTGCGCGGCATGCCGTTGCGCGCGCAAAAGGTTTCGAGGCGGACGAGGTCCGGCATCCCCTTTGTCCCTATCAGGATAGGCCCGCCCGCCCCGCGTTCGATGAGCGCCACCCGGCGCAGGATGAGCGCACGCATGACCGTTTCACCCATCGCGGCGTCGATGATGAGCAATTGCCGGAGCGCTTCGGGCTTGAGCAACAGCGCTTCGACCGCGCCTTTGGCACGCCCGTCGACCAGTGCCGGCCGTCCGCCCAACTGACCGACCTCGGCGAGGAATTGGCCCGGTCCCTGCTCGACGACAGTGACGTCATGACTGCCTGCGTCACGATTGGTGATGTGGACCCAGCCCGAAAGCAGCACGAAGAACCCGGGCGCTGGCTTGCCCTGTTCGAACAGGAAATCGCCCTCCGCGAACGACATCCGCGTACCCAGCCGTTCGATGCGGGCAATCTGGTCGGCGGTGAGCGCCGGGAACATCTGTTCGGCACGTTCGACCAGCGCGCTGTCATCGGCGATGACATAGCTGTCTACGGGATCGGGAAGGTCCATCGGGTGCCCCTTGAAGTCGCACCCGTTGGTGACGCCGGAACGTCCATGTTACAAGATATTTGGGGAGGGTTCTTTCGAACCCTCCCCGATACATCAGAAGCGATAGGTCGCGGTGACGCGCATGCTATGCATGTTGAAGTCGCGGTCGCTGCGGCGGAAATCGGTTCCGCCTGCGCCAGCCAGCAGGAACGGGTTGGTGGCAGGCGCCGTACCCGCGCCAACGTTGATCCGCGCTTTGTCGTCGCGCAGGCTAGTGTAGAGATATTCGAGGCCGACCGCGAACGGCCCGAACCGCTGTTCGACACCGCCACCGGCGCTATAACCCCAGGCATCGTCCTTGCCGCTGATCGCAAAGCTGTTGGCTGTGTTCGAAGTGGTGAAAGTATTGCGGATTTTCGCATAGGCAACACCGCCCGTACCATAGAACAGGGTTGTGTTGTTCGGCGTGAAACCCACACGTCCGCGGACACCGGCGTTCCACTTGATCTCGCGCGTCATGGTATAAAAAGCCGGTGTGGTGCTGAACGCCGAAACGCTGTCGCGCACTTCAGCTTTGCCGGCCTCAGCGACGACGCCGAAGACGATCTTGCCCATCTGATGATCCGCGCCGATGCGGCCCATATATTCCAGGCCGTCCTTGTCGCCCTGACAATTGATATTGGCGGTACTGGTTGCTGCTCCACCGCAGAATCCCGGCGAGAAAGCATTAGCGCCTGTCGAGGTCGTTACGGTGTCGCCAAAGGTTCCGTTACGGTCGCGATCGAACAAAATCGACGAAGAAGCACCATCGTTCGGTTGAAATGCGCCACCGAACGATCCGCCGACATATATTCCGCTGAAACCATCGGGTTCATCACCGCCCGTATCTTGAGCGAATGCTGGCGCTGTCGCGAGACTGAGACCAACCGCGATTGCCGCGAACGATGAAAAATTACCCTTTGTCATTGCAATACTCCGCTTTTGACTTGCGCGGCAGATACGAATGAAAGCAGATATGGATGCATTGCAACGCAACATATTCCATGAACTGTGGCCGGAACGTCACGACTTGAGGGGGCTTGCGTGGCGGACTCGGCGGTCCGTATAGCTGCCAACAATGTCAGATGACCTGTTCGCCGCCGCGCCGCTCTCCAACAACACCTACGACGCTTCTTCAATCGAGGTGCTGGAGGGGCTGGAGCCAGTGCGCCGCCGCCCCGGCATGTATATCGGCGGCACCGACGAACGTGCATTCCACCACCTCGCCGCCGAAGTGCTCGACAATGCGATGGACGAGGCGGTCGCGGGTCACGCGACCCGGATCGAGGTCGTGCTGGAGCCGGGTAACCGCCTGAGCATCACCGACAACGGACGCGGTATTCCGGTCGATCCGCATCCGAAGTTTCCCGACAAGTCCGCGCTCGAAGTGATCATGTCGACGCTCCATTCGGGCGGGAAGTTCGACGGCAAGGCCTATGCGACCTCCGGCGGTCTGCACGGTGTCGGTGTCAGTGTCGTCAACGCGCTGTCGAGCGAGACGGTGGTCGAGGTCGCGTTGAACAAACAGCTTTACCGCCAGAGCTTCAGTCGCGGGCAGACACTTGGCCCGCTCGAAAAGCTGGGACCGACGCCCAACCGGCGCGGGACGACGGTGACGTTCGTCCCGGATCATGAGATTTTTGGTCCGGACATGAATTTCAAGCCCGCCCGCCTCCACAGGCTGGTGCGGTCGAAAGCTTATCTGTTCGCGGGCGTCGAAATCCGCTGGAAGTGCGCGCCGGAACTCATCACCGATGAGACGCCTGCAGAGGCGGTTTTCCAGTTCCCCGGCGGCCTTAGCGACCATTTGCGTGAACAGGTCGGCACCCGCGAATGCGCGACGACGAACTTCTTCGCCGGGCGGCAGGACTTTCCAGGTGAAAGTCAGGGCCGCGTTGAATGGGCGGTCGCCTGGCCGCTGTGGAGCGAGGGCAGCTTCAGCTGGTATTGCAACACCATCCCCACGCCGGACGGCGGCACGCACGAGGCCGGCATCCGCGCCGCCATGGTCAAGGGCATCCGCGCGTTCGGTGCCCTTGTCGGGGTCAAGAAGGCGGCGGATATCCAGCCCGAAGACCTGATCGCCCCGTCGGAGATCATGCTGTCGGTCTTTATCCGTGACCCGCAGTTCCAGTCGCAGACCAAGGACCGCCTGACCTCGCCCGAGGCTGCGCGCTTGGTCGAGAATGCGATCAAGGACCATTTCGACCACTTCCTGACGGACAACATGGACCGCGGCCGCGCGCTGCTGACCTATGTCATCGACCGGATGGACGAACGCCTCGCGCGTCGGGCTGAACGCGATATCAAGCGAAAGACAGCAACTTCTGCCAGAAAGATGAGGCTTCCCGGCAAGTTGACCGATTGCTCGTCCGACGCGTCCGAGGGCACCGAACTCTATATCGTCGAGGGCGACAGCGCAGGCGGCAGCGCAAAGCAGGCGCGCGACCGCAAAACGCAGGCGATCCTGCCGATCCGCGGCAAGATTTTGAACGTCGCCAGTGCCACCGCCGACAAGATCCGCGCGAACAGCGAGATCGCCGACCTGATCCTCGCGCTAGGGTGCGGCGTGCGCGACAAGTGCGACGCGGGAAACTTGCGCTACGACCGCGTCGTCATCATGACCGATGCCGATGTCGACGGCGCGCATATTGCGACGCTGCTGATGACGTTGTTTTTCCAGGAAATGCCCGACATCGTACGCAAGGGGCATGTCTATCTCGCCCAGCCGCCGCTCTATCGCCTGACCGTCGGTGCGAAATCGCTTTACGCCCGCGACGACCAGCACCGCGCCGAACTGGAAGGCACGGTGTTCGCAGGGAAGAAAGTCGAAGTGGCCCGCTTCAAGGGCCTCGGCGAAATGAACCCGATGCAGTTGCGCGAAACGACGATGGATCCGAAGACCCGCACCCTGCTCCGCGTCACCTTGCCGCAGGAATATGAGGAACGCGCCGGCGTCCGCGACCTCGTCGACCGCCTGATGGGCAAGAATCCCGAGCACCGGTTCAACTTCATCCAGGAGAACGCGGCGCGGGTGGATGAAGAGGCGATCGACGCCTAGCTGCTCAGCGCCTCGACCAGCGCCTTGACCTTCTTTTGCCGCCATTGCGGCAGGGGCGCGACAAGCCAATAGCTACGCGCATCCTCGATCGTCGGTTCGGCACTCGCGAGCATCGCAGGCACGATTGCGCGACCGAGGCCCGCGAGCGCGGCATCCATCGCAAGCCCCGCGTCGGCGAGAACCAGTGCGCCGCCCGTCTCCGGACTGTCGGGCCAGCCGATGATTTCCCCTTCACCGACGCTGGCAAAGCCGCGCGGTCCGAGTTCGACGCCCTCATGCTCCCCCGCGCTCCTTGCAAAGCAGATCGCTAGGTCGAGGTTTGCTTCGGTGAAATCGAGTCCGGCATCGCTCGCGACCAGCGCGAACCGCAGTTCAGGATCGGTGGAGCGATAGGCGTGGAGGCGCGGCAACAGCCATTTGGCAGTCAGATCCCGCGGGGCCGCGATCGTCAGTGCCTTCGACGACTGACCTGACTGCATCGCCCGGACAGATTCCTCGAAACTCAGGAAGCCGCGGCGCAACTCTACCAGCCCCGCCTCGCCCTCAGGCGTCAGTTCCAGCCCCTTGGGCGTGCGACGGAACAGCACGAGGCCCAAAGTATCCTCGAGCGCGCGGATCTGCTGCCCGACTGCTGCAGGTGTCACCGCCAGTTCGTCCGCTGCGCGGGTGAACGACAAATGCCGTGCCGCCGCGTCGAGCACGCGCAGGCCATTGAGCGGAAGGTGTGTCCGCTTCATCGCTAGCCCGCCGTCACGGGTGCGGTGAGCGCGAATTTGGGGATCGCAACGGGGAACGACGATCCGTCCTCACCGACCATGTCATAGCTGCCCTGCATCCAGCCGGTCGGCGTAGTCAGCGGACAGCCGGAGACGTAATCGTACGATCCGCCCGGCGCGATCACCGGCTGTTCGCCAACGACGCCCTCGCCCTCGACCCGGTGACGGCCGCCCCGGCTGTCTGCGATCACCCAGGCGCGGGTCATCAATTGCACGGCCATCGGCCCGTCATTCTCGATGCGGACGTGATAGGCCCAGAACCAGCGCCCCTTGTCCGGTTCCGACTGTTCGGGGAGGAAGCTCACGGACACGCGCACCGTCACGCCCCGCGTCGTTTCCGAAAAGGGGAACAGCGCCTTCACAATCCGGTGCGGCTCAAGGCGCGGTCGAGATCCTCGATCAAGTCGAGCGGATCTTCGAGGCCGATATTGATGCGGATCATTCCCTCACCGACGCCCATCGCCTCGCGTGCTTCCGGACCGACGCTATGATGCGTCGTCGAAGCAGGATGCGTCATCAGCGAGCGCGAATCGCCGATGTTGTTCGAAATGTCGATGAGTTCGAGCGCGTTGAGCAGGTCCATCGCCTGGCGCCGCCCGCCATCGAGCACGAACGAGAAGATCGGGCCGCAGGCTTTCATCTGCGCAGCGGCAAGGTTGTGCTGCGGATGGCTGGCGAGGCCCGGGTGAAGCATCACCGGCACGCGGCCCTCGAGGAATTTCCCGACCTGCATGGCGTTTTCCGACTGGCGCATCGCCCGCAGGTCGAGCGTCTCCAATCCCTTGAGCACCACCCAGGCGTTGAACGGCGACAAGTTCGGCCCCGTGTTGCGCTGGAACGGCAACAGCTTTTCTTCCATGAACTGGTTCGAACACGCGACCGCGCCCGCAAGCACGCGCCCCTGCCCGTCCATCATCTTGGTCGCGGAGTAAGCAACGACATCCGCACCGAAATCCATCGGCCGCTGCAGCACCGATGTCGCGAACGCGTTGTCGACGACGGTCGTGATGCCGTGCGCCTTTGCGAGGCCGCAAACATACGCCATATCAACGATATCCATCGTCGGGTTCGCAGGTGTTTCGAAGAAGAAAACTTTGGTGTTCGGCTGGATCGCCGCTTCCCACGCCGCATTGTCTCGACTGTCGATCGTGGTCGAGGTGATACCCCACCGCGGCAGTAAGCTGTCGGTCAGCCAGCGGCACGATCCGAACGCCGCACGCGCCGCAACGACATGATCGCCGGTATTCAGCTGGCAGAGCAGCGCCGTCGTCATCGCCGCCATGCCGGTCGTCTGGCACCGCGCGGCCTCCGCCCCTTCCATCAGTGCGATACGCTGCTCCAGCATCTCGACGGTCGGGTTCTGTAGCCGTGAATAGGTCGGCCCTTGCTCCTCACCCGCAAAACGTGCCGCGACGGTTTCGGCGTCGTCATACGTGTATCCGGAACTCAGGATCAGCGCTTCGGATGTCTCACCCCATTCGGTGCGCGCCGTGCCGCCACGCACGGCCTGAGTCGCGGGTCGCCACTTGCGGGTGATGCTCTGGTCCTGGCCGGTAAAGCGCTTCATGCGTCGCGCTTAGCCGCGTGTCCCCGCGTCACGCAACCGCCCGCAGCAAGCGATCGACCAAACGCTCGCGCGCAGCAAGCAATATGCCGCGCCGATCGGTCAGGATCGTTTCCGCAAGATGACTTCCCGAACGGCGCAATTCCATTGCAAGATTGCCCTCGGGCGCGTCCTGATCCGCGCCATAGCCCAGCGCCGTCATCACGACGTTTTCGAACCGCGCCAGCGCCCAGGCCCAGCCCCGTGCAGACGGTGCCGCCTCCACCGCGTCGAGCAGCCCCGAGAGCGCACCGTGGATATGCGCGTAAGGCTGCCCTTCGGGAAGCGCGGCTGCCACCAGCGCCGTCGACCATTCCAGCGCCGTTGCCGCTAGCGGTTCGAGGATCAGCCCCGCCCGGCCGTGCACCAGTTCGACGGTCATTGCCGCAAGCTGCGCCTCCGTCCGTGCGCGCAGATCGACCTTCACGGTGTTTCCCGCCATCAGCACGGGCCGCAACTGCCGCGAGCGTCCCCCACGCACATATCCGGCGAGCAAACCCTGCTCCGCCGTCATTACCCGTACCACTGCGCCATGTTCCCCATGGACGCGAACCGCGACGACGATGGCCTCACCTGCAAAATGCATAGTTCGACAAGGGCCGCGTTGACGTTTTTGTAAAGCCCTGTCGGCAAAGGTGCCCGCTGCGGCAGGCCTGTGTTAGGCTCTGCGCGAAGGGAGCCGCGCGTGCACATCGACAAAAACATTGCCGATGCCCGGCTCGATGTCCCGCCCCGGCCCAGCGCGCGCCTTGCCCTGCCCGAATCTTTCGGGACGCGGTTTGCCCTTTTCGGCGATGCCGAAGAGGAATTCGACTGGAACAAGCCGTTCGACCGCAACGCGACCGGCACAACCACCATGTCGGCCCTGCCCGACGCGACGAGGCGCTTTATTGCGGCCGGAGTCGAACCCTGCTGGCTCGCGGACTACCCCATCGTCGACAACCCGCTCAGCGGCAGCATATTGCGCGCGCTGGTTGACGACGGGCTGTGCACTGTGGGGACACAATTACATCCTTGGGTCAGTCCGCCGTTTTCGGAAGAAGTCAATAAACGCAATAGCTACACGAACAATCTTCCCACAATACTGCAGGAAGACAAACTCGTCCGGCTGACCCGGAGGATCGAGGAAGTCGTCGGCGTTCGGCCGCGCATTTACCGCGCAGGCCGATACGGCATCGGCCGCGAAACCGCGCGCCTTCTCGCCAAGCATGGCTATGCGCTCGACGTCTCGGTCCGTTCCCATTTCGACTATCGCAATCAGGGCGGCCCCAATTTCACCGGCCACCCGCTATGGCCCTGGAAGATTTCGGAGGGGCTGTACGAGCTTCCCCTGACGACGGGTCATACCGGTCCGCTCGGCCGCTGGCCGCGCATCCATCTGGCCGAGTCGTTGCGCGGTACGCTCGCACGCACCGGCCTGTTCGCACGCGTACCTCTGACGCCTGAAGGAACGCCGCTTGCTGATGCGGTTGAGGCGATCGAAGCCCTTCTCGGTGAAGGGCATCGGCTGTTCAGCATGTCTTTCCACACACCGTCGCTGGTCCCCGGGCACACTCCCTACGTCCGCGACGCGACGGACTTGGCGAACTTCTGGCGCTGGTGGGACGGTGTGTTCGACCGGTTCGCCGCACGTGGCGCTACGCCCATCGGCGCGAACGCAGTTATCGACGCGTTCGAATCCGCCGGAACGGCCCCGTGAACGCGCCGCTCGCCCGGCCCGCCGCGAGTGCGAGCCGGGGGTCAGAGATCGTCCCACTGTCCGACTGGATCGCCAACCCCGACCCGGCATGGAGCGCGGTCGCGGCTCGCGCGAGCGAGCCCAACAGCTTCCTCGAACCCTGGTTCCTGACCGCGAGCGCGCACCACCTCGACGTGCCGCCGGACGCCCGAATCCTCACTGTGCGTGAGGAAGGGCAGTTGATCGGCCTGATGCCGATTTTCACTGCGCCGAACTATGGCCGCCTGCCGGTCGCGAACACCCAGAATTGGCTGCATTACAACAGCTTCTTCGGCGCGCCGCTCGTTCGCCGCAGCTTCGAACCGTTCTTCTGGTCGCGAGCCCTGGCATTGCTCGACGCGGAAATGAGCGCGCCGGCGCTGTTTCATGTGGTCGGCCTCGATGCCGAGGGGCCGCTGGTCGCTGCACTGTTCTGCGCGCGTGCGGGAACTGCGATCGTCCACCGGATCAAGCGCGCGCTGCTTGCCTCCGACCTGTCGCCAGCAGCCTATTACGAAGCGGCGGTGCGCAAGAAAAAGCGCAAGGAAATCGGGCGGCTTCAGTCGCGGCTCGCCGAACTCGGACCGGTCGAATATTCGCGGCTCGCCGGACGGCAGCAACTCGACGAATGGATCGACACCTTTCTCGCGCTGGAAGCCTCAGGCTGGAAGGGCGGAGATGGCGGCGCGGCGCTCGGCAACGACGCATCGACGGCGGCATTCCTGCGCGAGGCGCTGCACGGCGCATTCAATGCCGACCGGCTGGAAATCATCCGCCTCGATGTCGGCGGACGTACGATAGCGATGCTGATAAATTTCCTCGCACCGCCGGGCAGCTACAGCTTCAAGATCGCGTTCGACGAGGAGTATGGGCGCTATTCGCCCGGCGTGTTGATCCAGATCGAGAACTACAAAGTCCTCGAACGCGCGGGCATCCGCTGGATGGACAGCTGTGCGGTCGAGGGGCACCCTATGATCGAAAGCCTGTGGCGCGAGCGGCGCGAGATCGTGCGTGTCACCGTGCCGCTGAAGGGATGGAAGCGGCGCGCAACGTTCATGGCGTGCCGAGCGCTCGAGACGCTGTCCGCGGGCGTTCGGAAAGTCCGCGCATGACCGTCTTCCCCGACCCCGCATCTTTCGCCGCGCTCTACCCCGAGACGCCCGGCGTCGTCCGGCACAATCTTGCCGACCACCCGCTATTCACGCTCCCGGCGCTGGTAGACCTCTCGGGGACGCTCGACCCCAAGCATGTCGAATACAACCGCGGCGACTTGCCAACCGGGATCGACCCCGGCGACGTGCCCGCCAATGGCCTGTCGATCGCCGATACCATTCGCGGCATCGAGGAAAACGGGTCGTGGATGGTGCTGAAGTTCGTCGAGCGGAACCAGGCGTACAAGGCGTTGCTGGAAAAGACCTTGGGTGAACTCATGCCCATCATCGGCCCCGTCACCGGCGCAATGCACCAGCTCGAAAGCTTCATCTTCGTTTCAAGCCCCAATTCGGTGACGCCGCTGCATTTCGACCCCGAACACAATATCCTGCTGCAACTGCGCGGCACCAAGACGATGACCGTCTTCCCCGCGACCGACGCGGAGATCGCGCCGAACGAGCTGCACGAGCGGTTTCAGCTCGGCCTCGCCTCGCGCAACCTGCCGTGGGATGATGCCTATTCTGCACGCGGCACCAAACATGTGCTGGCGGCAGGTGACGGCATGCACGTGCCGGTGATGACACCACACTGGGTTAAGAACGGGCCGGAGGTGTCCGTCAGCTTCTCGGTCACCTGGCGCTCCGAATGGAGCTACCGCGCGGCGGACGCGCACGCGTTCAACGCGGTGCTGCGGAAGGCCGGGATGAAGCCCGCGCGGCCGGGGCGATATCCGATGCAGAATACTGCCAAGGCGTTTGCCTGGCGGGCAATGCGGAAAATGGGACGCTAAGAATTTCGTTCTACGTCGGCGAAAATTCCTCGACTGGTTCAACTATCAGACGACGAACCGTGTCTCTCGCCGCACTCAATGGGTAATGCTACGATATCGAAATGAAATGGGATTGGCCGAAATGGTTAGGCATTGTGGCAGCGAGTTTGGTCGGCGCTGCGCTATTCACCGTCGTTATCCGCATCGCAAATGACACATCTCTGCTGATCAATTCCGACGTAATAGGCGCTGCGATTGGGGCAAGCCTCACGATAGCCGGAACCCTCGCAATTGACGCGGGTCGACGAAAGGCTGGTGCGCAACGAAGGATCAAACAACTTCGTAGGTCGCTCGACGCTTTGAAGAGCATTGCTCAAATGGCGAATCAAGAACCTGACATGACACTTCCGCTTCAAGATCGAGCCATCGAAACTGCGACATTTCTCGGCGGATTTGGGGGTGGACTGGAAGTTTTACGCTACGCCCGCGGGCGTATCGACATCGAAGATGTCAACCTCTGGCTAAAGCTCGAGACACTCGACCGGCGCTTCGTACGGTTCAATAAGCAGCGTGAAATAGACAAAACCGCTCTCAATTCACCTGACATCGACGAAATAGGGTGGTCGAACGCCCGAAACCGTATGATCGTTTTTAACAACGATATAATTGGGAGGTTGGATCGAGTGATCGCCGCGCTCGATCAGAAAAACTAGGTCGGGCGCAAAAATCGGACGCGCTAAACCACCTGCCCCGCCGCCCAGCCGCTCGCCCAGGCCCATTGGAAGTTATAGCCGCCGAGCCAGCCGGTGACGTCGACCGCCTCGCCGATCGCGTAGAGGCCCGGCACTTTCCGCGCCGCCATCGTCTGTGACGACAGGTCGGCGGTGCTGATGCCGCCGACGGTGACTTCGGCCTTGGCAAAGCCTTCGGTGCCGTTGGGGTGGAAGGTCCAGGCCGCGAGGCGGCGCTCCGCGTCTTCCAGTGCCGCATCTTTCTGATCGGCGAGGCTGCCCGACAGTGCGAGGCGTTCGGCCAGCGTGTCGGCCAGACGCGCCGGGAGTGCGGAATTCAGCACTGACTTGAGCGTCGCTCTGGATGATGACCTTTTGGCATCGCGCAGCCAGCCACGTGCCGCGTCGGGCAGAAAGTCGATCGCAACCGCCTCGCCGTGCCGCCAATAGGATGACGCCTGCAGGATCGACGGTCCCGACAGGCCGCGATGGGTGAACAGCGCGGCCTCGCGGAAGGCGGCCTTCCCGGCGTTGGCGACGACCTCGGTCGACACGCCCGACAATTCGCGGAACAGCACCTCGTCACCACCGAGCGTCAGCGGCACCAGCGCCGGGCGCGGCTCGACGATCTTCAGGCCGAATTGCCGCGAGAGATCATAGGCGAAACCGGTCGCGCCGATCTTGGGAATCGACGGACCGCCGGTCGCGATCACCAGCGACGGCGCGGTCGACGTGCGGGAGCCGTGGCGCACGGTGAAGGCGCCGTCCGCATGGCCGACATCCGCGATGCTATCGCCGAACGCGAATGCCGCCTGCCCGACCGCGCATTCGTCCATCAGCATCACGACGACCTGCTTCGCCGATCCGTCGCAGAACAATTGCCCCAGCGTCTTTTCGTGCCAGGCGATGCCGTGGCGGTCGACCATGTCGATAAAGTCTTGCGGCCGGTACCGCCCAAGTGCCGACTTGGCGAAATGCGGATTGGCCGACAGGAAACGGTCGGGCGCGGTGTGGATGTTGGTGAAATTGCACCGCCCGCCGCCTGAAATCAGAATCTTCTGCCCCGGCGTCTGGTTGTGATCGACGACCAGCACCCGCCGCCCGCGCTGCCCTGCGGTCGCGGCGCACATCAGCCCCGCCCCGCCCGCGCCGAGGACGATCACGTCATAGCTGTCGGCCTTCACTCGACGGAAACCGTCGCGTGGAAATAATCATAGACCTGTTGCGCGACTGCCGCGCTGACGCCAGGTGCGGCCTGCAGGTCGCGCAGCGACGCGTTCTTGACCGCACGCGCTGTCCCGAAGTGCATCAACAGTGCCTTCTTCCGCGCGGGGCCGATGCCCGAGACCTCGTCGAGGCTGCTCGTCACCAGCGCCTTGGCCCGCTTCGTCCGATGAGCCCCAATCGCAAAACGGTGCGCCTCGTCGCGCAGGCGTTGCAGGTGGAACAGCACGGGGTGGTTCATCGGCAGGGTGATTTCGCGCCCGTCGGGCAGGTGGAACACCTCGCGCCCGGCGTTGCGGTCCGGCCCCTTGGCGACGCCGACGATCGGCACGTCCTCCACACCCATCGCGTCGAGCACGCCCTTCACCGCCGAGACCTGTCCCTTGCCGCCGTCGATCAGCAGCAGGTCGGGCCATGTCCCCGATTCGCGATCAGGGTCTTCTTCCATCGCGCGGGCAAAACGCCGCTCGAGCACTTCGCGCATCATGCCGAAATCATCGCCCGCGATCGTCTCCGGCCGCTTGATGTTGAACTTGCGGTACTGGCCCTTCTGGAACCCCTCCGGCCCCGACACGATCATCGCGCCGACCGAATTGGTGCCCATGATGTGGCTGTTGTCGTACACCTCGATCCGCGCGGGCGGTCCTTCTAGGTCGAACAGTTCGGCGATCTCAGCCAGCAGCTTCGCCTGCGTCGTCGATTCGGCGGCGCGGCGGTCGAGCGCTTCCTCGGCATTGCGCTTGGCCTGCGCGACCAGGCGGACGCGGTCTCCACGCTGCGGCTGGGTAATGGTCACCTTGCCGCCCGCGCGCTCGCACAAAGCCTCGGCGAGCAAATCGGATTCGGACACCGTGCGGTCGGTCAGGATGGTGCGCGGCGGCGGCACTTCGTCGTAGAATTGCAGCATGACGCTCGCCAGCGCCTCGTCCTCCGGCACGTCGGCGGTATGCTGCGGGAAGAAGGCGCGATGACCCCAGTTCTGCCCGCCGCGGATGAAGAACGCCTGCACACAGGTGACACCGCGCTTGCACGCCAGTGCCCAGATGTCGGCGTCTCCGACCCCGTCGGCGTTGATCGACTGCGTCCCCTGGATGAAGGTCAGCGCACGCAGGCGGTCGCGCAACATCGCCGCGCGTTCGAAATCCATTGCCTCGGCGGCTTCCTGCATGGCGCCGCCGAGCTTGGCCTGCACTTGCGTCTTCTTGCCCGCGAGGAAGTCCTTCGCGTCGCTGACCAGTTCGGCATAATCGGGTTCGGAAATGCGGCCGACGCACGGCGCCGAACAGCGCTTGATCTGGTAAAGCAGGCACGGCCGGTCGCGGCGGCTGAAGAAGCCGTCGGAACACGAGCGGAGCAGGAACAGCTTCTGCAGCGCGTTGAGCGTGGTGTTGACCGACCCTGCGCTGGCGAACGGTCCGTAGTAATTGCCCTTCGCCCGTCGCGCTCCGCGATGCTTCGAAATGCGGGGGAAGTCGTGGTCGGAGCGGAGCAGGATGAACGGGAAGCTTTTGTCGTCGCGCAGCAGCACGTTGTACGCCGGGCGATAACGCTTGATCAGCTGCCCCTCGAGCAGCAGCGCCTCCGCCTCGTTGTTGGTGGTAACGATGGTCATGCCGCGCGTCTGCGCCACCATTCGCTGGAGACGCTTCGGGAGACGCGCGACCTGGGTGTAGTTGGCGACGCGGTTCTTCAGCGTGCGCGCCTTGCCGACGTAGAGCACGTCGCCGCGCGTGTCGGTCATGCGATAGACGCCCGGTTTCGACGGCAGCGTCTTCAACACATTGCGGATCGCCGCAACGCCCGCCTCCAGGTCGGGCGTATCGCTGCCCTTGACGGTATAGGTCGCCGCGTCCTCGTTGAACCGGTCTGGGGATTGCGGGCGCGACATGGAGGGGATTTAGGGTCGGTTACGTCCGCGCGCCAGCGTGACGGCGCGTTACTTTACGGTGGCGAGTGCGGCTCCGAGTTTCACCAGCCCCCCGTCGGTGATCTTGCCGTTCGACATCGGCTGAAGCTGCTTCAGCGACATGCCCTTGAACGCATCGTACATCTGGTGCGTGGTCAGGCCGGGCATGTTGGCGTCGAGCACGGCCTTGCCAGCGGGATCGGCAACGATCGTCTCGATCGGGGTGTCGATAGTAAACTTGGCAGCTGTGGCCGGTGCAGTGGCCGGCGTTTGCGCCGTCGCCGTCTGCGCGGGCACCCATCCTGAAAAGGTCAGGACGGCAGCAGCAATGAGGAGGTCGCGCATGAAAAGCCTTTCGGGAAACCGAACGGCTTAGTTCATGCGCGCGATGGCGGTGTCAACCAGCGCCTTGTCGGTCGCGGCATTATGGTTGGACGCAATCAGCGATGCAGCAGCCGATGCGGCAGCCGACGCAGCCTTGGCACGAACTTCTGCCACAGCGGCGCGTTCCGCGGCCGCGATCTTGTCTTCAGCCATCGACTGGCGGCGTCCAACCAAGGTTTTCGCGTCGTCCTTCGCTTTGGCAATCAGCGCCTTCGCTTCGGCTTCCGCATGAGCCACGATTGCGGCGGCATCACCCGCGCTCGCCTCGTTCCGGGCTTTCGCTTTCGCCAGCAGGGCTTCTGCCTCGGATCGCAGCGCTCGAGCCTCGTCCAGCGTGCGACGCGTTTCAGCAATCCGCGCATCCAGCGCTTCGGCGATTTTCTTCGGTGCTTTTGCGACAAAGATAGCGATCAGGAAGAAAATCGTCAGGCCGACATAGACCCAACCCTCGGCCCCGAGGCCCAGAAGTACCGGCTCTACGTGCTCCGCCCCACCATGGGCTTCGGTCGTTGCTACGGTATGTTCAGCCATGACCTATGCCGCCAATGCGGCTTTCGCCGCTTCTGAAGCGAGCTTTGCATCGGGGCGCTTGCCCGTCAGCCGCTCAACAATATCGGCGACCGCGTCGGCGGCCGCCGTTTCGATTTCACCCAGCGCTTTTCCGCGTGCCACGGTCAGCGTAGCCTCAGCTGCCGCCGCTTTTTCCGCGATAGCGACATTGCCTGCCTTCACCGCGGCTTCGACACTTGCGGCAGCTTTGGCTTTGGCGGCGTCCACCTGGGCGCGCGCCGCCTGCTGGGCCTGTTCGATTTCCACCGCATGGGCAGCGGCCATCGAATCAGCCTCTGCCTTTGCGCTTTCAGCTGTGGCGATGTCCCCGGTCACCTGGTCCTCGCGCGCGGTCACGGTGCGCGCGAGTTTCGGCAAGGTCATTTGCACGATCCCGAAATACAGGACCGCAAAAAAGACCGCCAGCCAGACGAGCTGGGGAATGAAGTTGCCGAGGTGAAACTGGGGCATCGGATGATTAGCTGCTGAATGCCAGCGCCAGCGCGACGACTGCCGCGATCAGGCCGAGTGCTTCCGTCACGGCGAAACCGAAGATCAGGCGACCGCCCATCTTGGCGTCGGCTTCGGGATTGCGCAGCGCGCCATTGAGATACTGGCCGAAGATCGAGCCCACGCCGATGGCCGCGAGGCCCGCACCAATTGCAGCGAGACCTGCACCGATAACCTTTGCCGAACCGAGATCCATGATATTTTCCTTTGTTTAAAACGAGATATTAATGAAGGTTGACGGCGTCGTTGAGGTATATCGACGCCAGAAGAGCGAACACATAAGCCTGTACCACCGCGATCAGCACTTCGAGTGCCGACAGCGCCACGTTCACCGCGAGCGGCAGAATGCCGAACACATACGGCAGCGCCCCAAACGAACCGAGCGCGACGACGAAGGTACCGAATACCTTCAACAGCACGTGCCCCGCCGTCATGTTGGCGAACAACCGGATAGCAAGGGTGAACGGACGGCTGAGGAAGCTCAGGAACTCGATCGCGGCAACGAACACGGCGAGCGGAAAGAACGTGTTCTTCGGCCAGAACAAACTGAAAAAATGCAGGCCATGCTTGGCGAAACCAACAACGCAGACGAGCGCGAACACAAGTACCGCCAAACCAAGCGTCACCGCGATGTGGCTGGTCGGAGTGAACGCTCCCACCCAGGGAATGAGGCCGAGCAGATTGCAGGCAAGCACGAAGACGAAAACACTGAAGATCAGCGGCACGAACCGCCGCCCTTCCGGACCGACGTTCTCGTCCAGCATTTTTCGGACGAAGTCGTAAAGATACTCGACCGCCGCCTGCGCGCGGCCCGGCACCAGCTGCGGACGCGCAGTCCCGATGAACAGGAATGCAGCGACGCCGATCAGTGCGATCAGCATCCACAATGACGAGTTGGTGAAGGACACGTCGAGCGGGCCGCTTTGCAGCGGAATCGAAAGCTCTTTGAGCTTTACGATCTCGAACTGTTCCATCGGGTTGGCCATCGGGTCTCTCTAACTGTTCGGATCAGCGTCGAACTGCTTCGACGTTTGCAAGGCGCGACGCGTTCCGGCAGCGAAGCCGAGCAGCAGCATGACGATCATTGCCCAAGGCGCGGTGCCGAGTCCGGCGTAGCGGTCGATCAGCCAACCGATAAGCGCGGAGACCAGCACGGTCCCGACGAATTCGATACCGACCGCCCAGCCACGCCCTTCCGCCCGGCCGTCCGCTGCAGACGCGCGCGCCGACGCGGACTTCGCCGCCGCAATGCGGGCGTCGAGCGCGTCTTCATCAGGTGTGCGGTCGTCAGCCAAAAATCGCCCCAGAAAATGCGAAAACGCCGCGCACCACTTAAGAGCGGCGGCGGCTTGGCGCGCGTTTAGGAAAGTGACCTTTTGAAGTCAACACACGTGCACCATGCGATTGACGGTATCGGACGTCGCGTTAGGCAAAGGTATGACGACCGACGATACTGCCGGACACCGCGAACGCCTTCGCACGCGCCTGCTGGAAAGCGGGCGCGAGGCCCTCGCGGACTATGACCTGATCGAACATTTGCTGATGCTGGGCCTGCCGCGCATCGACACCAAGCCCCTGGCAAAGGAGCTGCTGCGCGAATTCGGATCGATCGGCCGCGTGCTCAGCGCAGCACCCGACGAGTTGACGCGCGTCAAGGGGTTGGGCCGTTCGGGGGCGGCTGCCCTGAAGATCGCGCAGGCGACCGCACTCGCCCTGCTCGCCGAGCCGGTAAGGGAGCAGCCGATTCTCGCGAGCTGGCAGGCCCTGCTCGATTATCTGCGCGCAGACATGGCGTGGCTGTCGATCGAACGGGTGCGCGTGCTGCACCTGAACAGCAAGAACATGCTGATCCGCGACGAGATTATCAGTGAAGGGACGCTCGACCAGGCGGCGGTGCATGTCCGTGAAGTCGTGAAGCGCGCACTCGAAATCGGATCTTCCGCGCTCGTCATCGTCCACAACCACCCGAGCGGCGACCCGAAACCGAGTCGCGCAGACATCCAGCTCACCCGCGACATCATCGAAGCGGGAAAGCGGTTGAACATCGCGGTCCACGATCACGTCATCATCGGCGCGAGCGGCCATGCATCGCTGCGCGAGCAAGGTCTGATCTAGCCGGAATGAAAAGCGGGCCGCACTCCCGGGGAGTGCGGCCCGCCCTGCGACCCGACAGGGCGATTATGCGCCCGCGGTCAGGTAAGTCTGGAGTTCGGCAAGGGTGAGCGACTTGCTCTTGTCCTTGTCGGCTGTCGCAAAGGCGCCGTCCGTCCACTTCGCCATTTCGGCAGCAGGCGTCGGCTTCGCATCGGTCTTGGCCTTCAGCGCCGTCATCCATGCAGCGAACTCGGTCTTGTCGAGCGTGCCATTGCCGTCCTTGTCATAGGTCGGGAATTCCGACGCGATCAGCGCCTTGGGATCCGACGGCGCAGCTGGCGCTGCCGCAGCCGGTGCGGCGGGCGCAGGCGCAGGTGCCGTCTGCGGAGCGGGTGCTGGCATCGTGGTGGCAGGCGGCGTCGTCGCGGGTGCAGCCGGTTCCATCTGGGCCAGGGCCGGAGTCGAAAGCGCAATGGCGCTTGCGGCGATCAAAAGGGTTTTCATGACATTCTCCACTCTGAAATTCGCAGGCACGGTGAATACCGTTCCACACAGTCAATGATCGGGAAACCATAGGGTTTCACAGCCGAACGCACGATGAACTCGCTTCGTCCCTGACACAGGCATTGGCCTTATGATCTTTGAGCACTATGGGCGCGCCCATGGTTCCCCGCTACTCCCGCCCCGCAATGACTGCGCTTTGGACGCCCGAAGCCCGGTTTCGTATCTGGTTCGAAATCGAGGCGCACGCGACCGAAGCGCTGGCCGATCTGGGCGTCGTGCCGAAGTCGGCCGCCGAATCGCTGTGGAAATGGTGGGCGACGAATCCGGCGATCGATGTCGACGCGATCGACGCGATCGAGGCGGTCACCAAGCATGACGTGATCGCCTTCCTGACCTGGGTTGCCGAACAGGTGGGCGAGGATGCGCGGTTCATGCATCAGGGCATGACGTCGTCGGACGTCCTCGACACCTGCCTGGCGGTCCAGCTGGCGCGGGCATCGGACATCCTGATCGCCGACATCGACGCGCTGCTCGCCGTGCTCGAACGCCGCGCGCGCGAACACAAGCTGACCCCGACCATCGGTCGCAGCCATGGCATCCATGCCGAACCTGTCACCTTCGGCCTGAAGCTCGCCGAGGCCTATGCCGAGTTCAAGCGCAACCGTTTGCGCCTCGTCGCGGCGCGCGAAGACATCGCGACCTGTGCGGTGTCCGGCGCTGTCGGCACCTTCGCCAATATCGATCCGCGCGTCGAAGCGCATGTAGCGGAAAAGCTGGGCCTGACTGTCGAGCCGGTTTCGACCCAGGTCATCCCGCGCGATCGCCACGCGATGTTCTTTGCGACCCTCGGCGTTATCGCCTCGTCGATCGAGCGATTGGCGGTCGAAATTCGCCATTTGCAGCGGACCGAAGTGCTGGAAGCCGAGGAATATTTCTCGCCCGGGCAAAAGGGCTCGTCGGCGATGCCGCACAAGCGCAATCCGGTGCTGACCGAGAACCTGACCGGCCTTGCCCGCATGGTCCGCAGCGCCGTCACGCCCGCGATGGAGAACGTCGCGCTGTGGCATGAACGCGACATCAGCCATTCGTCGGTCGAACGCTATATCGGCCCCGACGCGACGATCACGCTCGACTTCGCGCTCGCACGGCTGACCGGCGTCGTCGACAAGCTGCTGGTCTATCCGGTGCGGATGCAGAAGAATCTCGACCGCATGGGCGGCCTGGTCCACTCGCAGCGCGTGCTGCTGGCGCTGACACAGGCGGGTGCGAGCCGCGAGGATAGCTACGCACTCGTCCAGCGCAATGCGATGAAGGTATGGGAATCGGACGGCCAACTTAGTCTGGAAGCACTGCTCAAGGCCGATCCGGATGTCACCAAATGGCTGAGCGATGCGGAAATTTCCGACAAGTTCGACCTCGGCTACCACCTCCGTCACGTCGACACCATTTTCGATCGGGTATTTGGTTGACCCCGTAACGATCGAGGCAAATACTCCCGTTCGAAACAGTGGGAGTGAAGGCCAATGCGTGCAGTGAACCTTGCCGCCATGTCGGCGATCGTCGTGTCCCAACTCGCGGCGACGCCGCTGATGGCGCAGGACAACCGCAACCTTCCCCCGCCCGGCTATGGCGACCAACAGGAGTTCGAGGGGACGCTGCGCTGCGCAAGTCATAACAACCGCCCGCAAAACTGCGCGGTGAATACCGAGAACCGTGTCGTCCTGCTCCAGCGTGAAGAGGGCAATTGCCGCCAGAATTATGACTGGGGGTACGACCGCAGCCGCATCTGGGTGAGCAATCGCTGCGTCGCCGTGTTCGGCTATGGTTATGCCCGCACGCGACCGCAGCCCCCTTCGGGCAATTGGGGCGACCGCAACTTTGCTGGCACGCTGCAGTGCGCATCGCAGGGCCGTCAGCAGCAGCGCTGTTACGTCAACACCGAGAACCGGGTCGAATTGCTGCGTGAGGACAGCCGCTGCGTCGCAGGACAGAGCTGGGGCTATACCAACGATTTCATCTGGGTCAGCAATCGCTGCTCTGCTGTGTTCGGATACGGCAATGCCTATCGCCCGCAACCGCAGCCGCCGGGCAACAAGGGGCCGAGCGCCGGTGCCATCATCGGGGGCGTCATCGTCGCAGGCGGCCTGTTGGCGCTACTCGCCGGCAGCAAGAAGAGCAGCACCCCGACGACATCGCAGCCCACCAAACCGCAATTCCCGCCGCAACCCCCGGCCGCCATCTCCGCAGACCTGACCAGGATCCAGGCGGATGCCCGTCCCACGGTGCAGAACTGCCTGTTCGAGGCTGCGCGGCAAGTCGGCGCGACCGGCGGCTCGCGGCTCAAGTTCGATCGGGCGACGCAGCTGGAAAAGGGCAATGGCGGATGGCGGCTGACCGCTGCGGCGTCGGCGACCTATCCCGATGGCGATCGGAACACGCCGTTCTTCTGCCGTGCCACGCCCACGCAAGTTATTGAATTATCGTTCACGGGCTGATTGCAAATCCTGCATTTGCTGCAGCGCACAATGCGATTGCGAAACCCCACTAAAATAGTAGGGGAGCCGCGTCGCAGCACTGGTTGCGACCGGCATCCGGACGATCCGGAAACAGGAGACTGCACATGCAGAATATCGAATCGGCGCTGTTTGTCGTCGTCGGCATTCTCGCCCAGGTGCTGGTCGCAGGCGCGGCTTACGCGTTCTAAAACTACCCGGGCGAACCGCCCGCCCCCGGCTGAAACGCCCCGGGGTGGGCGGATAGCCGGTCTCCCAGACTTACAAATTCACCGACATTGCGAGCGGAGCGAAGCAATCCATTCGCTCTTGCGGTAGCGTGGATTGCTTCGCTGCGCTCGCAATGACGGGATTAAGACAGCGCGGATCGCAGCTTGTCGAAGAACCCCTGCGACTTCGGGCATTCCTTGCCAGTTTCGGTCTCACGGAATTGTTCGAGCAACTCACGTTGCTTTGCCGATAGATGCGTCGGTGTTTCGACTTCGACCTGGATCACCAGGTCGCCATGCCCGCGCCCGTTGAGGACCGGCATCCCCGCCGCACGCTGGCGAAGCTGCTTGCCCGACTGGATACCGGCCGGAATGCGGATCTCGTGATGCTTGCCGTCGAGGCCCGGCACGTCGAGCGTGCCGCCGAGGGCCGCTGTCGTGAAGCTGATCGGCGCGCGCGCGAACAGGGTCGTGCCCTCGCGTTCGAAGATCGAATGCCGCCCAACATGCAGAAAAATATAGAGATCGCCCGCGGGAGCACCGCGCGCGCCCGCTTCGCCCTCGCCCGAAAGGCGGATGCGTGTACCTTCGTCGACACCGGCAGGAATGTTTACCGACAGCGTCTTCGCCTTGTCGACGCGGCCTTCGCCGCGGCATGACGGGCACGGGTCGGCGATGACCTGGCCTGCGCCATGGCAGGTCGGGCATGGCCGTTCGACCACGAAGAATCCCTGTTGCGCGCGCACCTTTCCGTGGCCGCCGCAGGTCTGGCACTGTTTTGCCGAAGTTCCCGGTTTCGCGCCGGAACCTCCACAAGGTTCACACGAAGTTGACACCTCGATCGATACTTCGGTCGCCTTGCCGTGGAATGCTTCCTCGAGCGTGATCTCGAGGTCGTAGCGCAAGTCGGCACCACGGCGCGGGCCGCCACGCTGCTGGCGCCCGCCGCCCATGAATTCGCCGAAGATATTGTCGAAGATGTCCGAAAAACCCTCGAACCCCTGCGCACCGCCACCTCCGCCCATGCCGCCGTTCTGGAACGCGGCATGGCCGAAGCGATCGTATGCCGCGCGCTTCTGTGGGTCCTTCAGGCAGTCATAGGCTTCGGAGATTGCCTTGAAGCGCGCCTCCGAATCGCCGCAGCCCGGGTTCTTGTCCGGATGGAATTTCATCGCGAGCTTGCGATAGGACGACTTGATCGTCCCGTCGTCGGCGGTCCGTTCGACCTCCAGCAGCTCGTAGTAGTCAACGTCGGCCATAATACTCCCTCTCCCCTTCGGGGGAGAGGACCGGGGAGAGGGGCAGTGTCCCGGCCCGGCATCTAATCGCACCGGAGAGAGCCGTCCCCCTCTCCCCGACCCTCTCCCCGCAAGCGGGGAGAGGGAGATTCAGCTTACTTCTTGTCGTCGACTTCCGAGAATTCGGCGTCGACCACATCATCGTCGCCCGCACCCGCCGATGCCGTCTCGGCACCCGGCGAAGCCTGTGCGGCCTGTTCCTTTTCGTAGATCGCCTGACCCAGCTTCATCGCGACCTGCGTCAAGGCATTGGTCTTTTCGGTCATCGCATCGACGTCGCCGCCCTCGACCGCGGTCTTGGCTTCGGCAACCGCCGCCTCGATCTCGGCCTTCAGACTCGCGTCCACCTTGTCGCCGTTGTCGGCAAGCTGGCGCTCGGTCGAATGGATCAGCGATTCGGCGTTGTTCTTGGCTTCCGCCGCGGCACGACGCTTCTTGTCCTCTTCGGCGAACTGTTCGGCGTCCTTGACCATCTGGTCGATGTCGGAATCCGAAAGACCGCCAGAGGCCTGGATCTTGATCTGCTGTTCCTTGCCGGTGCCCTTGTCCTTGGCGCTGACGTTCACGATGCCGTTGGCGTCGATGTCGAACGTGACCTCGATCTGCGGCACGCCGCGCGGCGCCGGCGGAATGCCGATCAGGTCGAACTGGCCGAGGATCTTGTTGTCCGCCGCCATTTCGCGCTCGCCTTGGAAAACGCGGATCGTCACCGCCTGCTGATTGTCATCAGCGGTCGAATAGGTCTGCGATTTCTTCGTCGGGATCGTCGTGTTGCGGTCGATCATGCGCGTGAACACGCCGCCCAGCGTCTCGATGCCCAGCGACAGCGGAGTCACGTCGAGCAGCAGGACGTCCTTCACGTCACCCTGCAGGACGCCTGCCTGGATCGCCGCACCCATGGCGACGACTTCGTCCGGGTTCACGCCGGTGTGCGGTTCCTTGCCGAAGAAGTTCTTCACGACTTCGCGGACGCGCGGCATGCGCGTCATGCCGCCGACCAGCACGACCTCATCGATCTTGTCGGCCGAAAGCCCCGCATCAGCCAGCGCCTTCTTACACGGCTCGATCGAACGCTGGACCAGCGATTCGACCAGCTTTTCGAGGTCGGCCCGGGTCAGCGTTTCGACCAAGTGCAACGGCGTCGTCGCGCCGCCTTCCATGCGCGCCGTGATGAACGGCAGGTTGATTTCGGTCGTCGCTGCCGACGACAGTTCGATCTTCGCCTTTTCTGCCGCTTCCTTCAGACGCTGCAGGGCGAGCTTGTCGCCGCGGAGATCCATGTTCTCCTTCGCCTTGAACTTGTCGGCCAGCCACTCGACGACCTTGGTGTCGAAGTCTTCGCCGCCCAGGAACGTGTCGCCGTTGGTCGACTTCACTTCGAACACGCCGTCGCCGATTTCCAGGATCGAGATGTCGAACGTGCCGCCGCCAAGGTCATAGACCGCGATCGTCTTGCCGTCGTTCTTCTCGAGGCCATAGGCGAGCGCAGCAGCCGTCGGCTCGTTGATAATGCGCAGCACGTCGAGGCCGGCGATCCGGCCGGCGTCCTTGGTCGCCTGGCGCTGTGCGTCGTTGAAGTAGGCTGGAACGGTGATGACCGCCTGCTCGACTTTTTCGCCGAGGTAGCTCTCGGCGGTTTCCTTCATCTTCTGCAGGATGAACGCGCTGATCTGCGACGGCGAATAGTCCTCGCCACCGGCCTTGACCCATGCGTCGCCGTTCGCTCCCTTCACGATAGTGTAGGGAACCAGCTCGGTGTCCTTCTTGGTGATGGGATCGTCGAAGCGGCGGCCGATGAGGCGCTTCACCGCGAAAACGGTATTGTCGGGGTTGGTGACCGCCTGGCGCTTGGCCGGCTGGCCGATCAGGCGTTCGCCGTCCTTGGCGAATGCGACGATCGACGGCGTGGTGCGCGCACCTTCCGCATTCTCGATCACCTTGGGCTTGCCGCCCTCCATGACCGCGACACACGAATTGGTCGTGCCGAGGTCGATCCCGATAACTTTAGCCATAACTCAATCTTGCCCTAGCGTGTTGGTGAACACGGCCCGAAAAGGCACCGCGTCCGGTGAAGTGTTGTGGGCGATATAGGGAGGCGTTCTCTTGCCGCAAGAACCGGCCGCGCCTAGCTATCGTTACGAAACCGGACAGGAGAGTAGCGATGCGTGCTTTAGGCGTTCTGACGATGGTATCGGCGGTGGCGCTGGCGGGGTGCGCGAAGCCGGACGGGCTTCAGGTCGTGGACCCCATTATCCGGCTGGGCGCGAGCCAGCGGGCACCTGCTGTCCTGTACTTCACGATCAAGGGCGGCCCGACCGACGACCGGTTGCTGAGCGTCTCGTCGCCGCTCGTCATCCGCATCGCGCTGCATGAAAGCATGACGAAAAACGGCATGGCGACGATGAAGGATCTCGACGGCGGCATCGACGTGCCCGCGAACAGCACGATCAAGTTCCAGGAAGGCGGCAAGCACGCCATGCTGTTCGACGTGAACCCGGGCGTGAGTGCGAACGAGAAGGTGCAGCTGAACTTCACCTTCGCCAGCGGCACGATCCTCCAGACCTTCGCGCCGACCCGAGCGCCCGGCAGCTAAACGGCCCATGAGCAGCCGCGCGCTGACCGACGGCGAGACCGCCCTCGCACGCAGCGTGTTCGGCGATGCGATCGATTATGCACGCGTGCGCATCCACCAGCGCAAATGGGCGTTCTTCCAGCCGCGCGGCGTCGTGATGGCGCCCGATGGCGGCATCTGGTTCCATCCGCACGGCGGTCGCTACTGCGCCGACTTCTGCGCGGGCAGCATCGATGCACAGGGCCTGTTCATCCACGAAATGACGCATGTCTGGCAGCGGCAAAAGGGCATCTACCTGCCGCTCGCCCGCCATCCCTGGTGCCGGTACGATTATGCGCTGAAACCGGGACAGCGGTTCGAGAAATACGGGCTTGAACAGCAGGCAGAAATCGTCCGGCATGCCTTCCTGATACGCGAAGGGCACACCGTTGCCGGTGCGCCCTTGCTCGACCAATATCGGTCGATCCTGCCGTTCGGCATTATTTGATGAACACCTCGACGCGGCGCGCTTCGGCCTTGGTCGCCGTGGTGTCGGTGACCGCTTCGGGCTTTACCAGCGCGATAGCGGCATCCGGAATAGACGCCGCGACCAGCGCCGCCTTCACCGCCTCTGCCCGCTTTTTCGACAGGGCAGCATTGGCCGTCGCATTGCCGGTCGGATCGTTAAAGCCCGATACACCGATTCCGCTGCCGGGATGGGCATCGAGGTATGTCTTGAGCGCGAGTGCCGCCGGTCCGAATGCCGGAACGACTTCAGCCTTCGCAGTGTCGAAGTAGACTTTTACCACGGGCTTGCCGTCCAGCACTTCGCTGGTGACGCCGGCACCGTCAGGGACGGCAACGGTCTCCGGTGCAGTTGCAACCGCCGCCGCGACATTCTCGTCCGTCGTCGCAGGTGCCGAGACATCGGTCGCTACGTCGGTTGGAGCGGGCGGCGCAACCGGTACCGGGCGCAGGAAGAACCACCACAATAGACCCAGCAACAAAGCACCGAGAATCAACCACCAGAGCCAGCCAAGAACCCCCTTGGGTTCGTCATCGGCCACCTCATGCGAAATTGGCGACGACATTACGGGTGCCACATTCGGCGTTTTCTCGAACGCCGACTTCATCGTGTCCGCACCGACCGAGATGGTATCGCCGACACTGTCCGCAATGCCTTTCGCGGCATCGACCGACGTTGCCGCACCGGCTGCGATAGCCGCGCCTGCTCCGGCAGCCAAGCCAAGCGCTGCACTCTTGTCCGCGGCGATGGGTGTCGCAGCCGCGGTTCCCGCCTTGGCGAAAAGATGAAGCAGCCCGAAATGTTCGAGCAGCATGTAATATACCGTAACGCGGTTCTTGAAATTCACGCCCTTCAGCCGCTCGCCAACCTTGGCGATAGCGCCGTCCAGTTCTTCGTCGGACTGCATCAGTCCTAACTTCTTCTTCAGGAAATTTTCGCGGACACGGCCCAGTTCAGCAGGGTCGGTATACGATACTAGCGACGAATCTGCCTTCTGCAACGCAATGCCGCAATAGCGTACGATCCCAGCAATGACGCCATCATCGGCATCAGGAACGAATTTCTTGACGTCTGCCGCCCAATCCTTGTCCATCTGGTCCTCCAGCATCAATCATCCGCACCGCGCGGGCGTCAAAAGCTACTCCCCGGAGAACCAAACGCAAACTCGAAAACGAGAGAAGGGAGGATGACGCTTCAGGCTCGTGCAACCCCGACCATCGCGGCGCGCAGCAGCCGATCCTTGATCATGTAGCCGGCCTGCATTTCCTGCACGATGGTGCCTGGCTCTTGGTCGCTCGGCAGTTCGATCATCGCCTGGTGCTTGTTGGGGTCGAGCTTTTCGCCGACGCTCACAATACGGGTGATGCCGTTGCGTTCGAACACCTTGTCGAGTTCGCGTCCCGTAGCTTCCAGGCCGGTGACCAGTCCCTTGAACTTGTCGTCGGCACGCAGATCCGCAGGAATCGCGTCGAGTGCGCGCGCCAGGTTATCGGCAACCGACAGCACGTCGCGCGCGAAATTGGTCGCGGCATAGGCGCGCGCGTCGGCGGCTTCCTTCTCGAAGCGGCGGCGGACGTTCTGCGTCTCGGCCTGTGCGTAGAGCACGGCGGCCTTCGCTTCGGCGAGTTCGCCTTCCAGCAGCTTCAACTGGCCTTCCGTGTCCGGTTCGGCCGGTCCGCCCTCGGCCACCATCGCCTCTTCGGCATGCAGGTCTTCGACGCGGGTTTCTTCTTCGCTCATGTTACTCAATCTCGCCAGATCTTGGTCAGGGTTTGTGCGGTGAAGTCCACCATGGGAACGACCCGCGCATAGTTCAACCGTGTGGGTCCGATGACGCCGACGACGCCGACGACACGTCCGTCACGGCCGTGATAGGGTGCCGCTATCACCGACGAGCCCGAAAGGGCAAACAGCTTGTTCTCCGCACCGATGAAGACTTTGGCGGCAGAGGCATCGTGCGCAGAGCCGAGCAATCCCGCGATCGCCTCCTTGCCTTCGATCTCGTCGAGCAGCTGCCGCACACGATCGAGATCGGTCATGGCGGTGTCGTCGATCAGGTTTGCAGCACCGCGGACGATCAGCACCGGCCGCGCTGCGCCATCTTGCGACCAGATCGCCAGACCGCGTTCGATCAGGTCCTGCGATGCCACATCGAGCGCCGCGCGTTCAGTCCGCAGTTCACCCGCGATCCGCACCTGCGCTTCGGTAAGCGTCAGTCCGGACAGGCGGGCGGACATATAGTTGCTCGCTTCGGACAGCGCGCTCCCGGTCAGCGTATCGGCGACGGCGATCACGCGGTTCTCAACGGAGCCATCGTCGCCCACCAGCACTGCCAACGCCTGCCCCCGCGCGAGCGGCACGAAGGCGAATTGCCGGACCCGCGTCTCGCGCGGCGGTACGAGCACCAGCCCTGCACAGGCCGATAGCCCCGAAAGTGCTGCCGATGCGGCAGCCAGGGCCTCCTCTACCGGTGCGGACGCGGTCAGCCGTCCCTCGATCACCGCGCGTTCCTGCGGACTGGGCTCCGCCGCTTGCATCATCCCGTCGACGAAAAGGCGCAGGCCGCTTTCGGTCGGCATTCGCCCGGCGGAGGTATGCGGATGACTCAGCAGCCCCGCTTCCTCCAGGTCCTGCATGACGTTGCGGATCGATGCGGGGGAAAGGTTGAGGCCGGACAGTTTCGAAATCGTCCGCGAACCGACCGGCGCACCCGAATCGAGATACTGCTCGACGACGACGCGAAACACGTCGCGCGCGCGGGTCGTCAGTTCGGAAACGGGGGCACTCATGCTGTCGATGTAGGGCGCTGCACCCGAACCCGCTAGCGCCGCCGGGAGATGACGAGCGCGACGATGCCAACCATCGCGAGAACCGCGCCCCAGACGATCCAGATATGCTGGTCGAGCATGAAGCTCGACTGCGGCCACATGACGAGGCCGCTGCCCTGCCCCATCCACAACAAGCCCATCAGCAGCGCCGCCAGACCAAGAACTCTCAAAAGCCGCTTCATTTCCGCTCTCCCCATTTCGGCTGGCGCGTTTTGACCTGCAAAGCTAGATGCCCGCTTCCCGAACGAAAGGACACGACAAATGCGCCCATCAGGCCGCGCCCCCGACCAGATGCGCACCATCAGCATCGAACCCGGCTTCACCAAGCATGCAGAGGGCTCATGCCTGATCTCGTTCGGCGAAACCCGCGTGCTGGTGACTGCGAGCCTCGAAGAGCGCGTCCCTCCCTTTCTGCGCGGCAAGGGCGAGGGCTGGGTGACGGCCGAATACGGCATGCTGCCCCGCGCGACGCATACCCGCGGCAGCCGCGAGGCCGCCAAGGGCAAGCAGTCGGGCCGGACGCAGGAAATCCAGCGCCTCATCGGCCGCTCGCTGCGTGCTGTCATGGACATGAAGGCACTGGGCGAGCGCCAGATCACCATCGATTGCGACGTCATCCAGGCAGATGGCGGCACGCGCACTGCCTCGATCTCCGGCGCATGGGTCGCGCTGCGTATCGCGATCGACAAGCTGATGGCCTCGGGCGCGCTGACGGTCGACCCGATCAAGGCGCAGGTCGCGGCGGTCAGCTGTGGCATCTACGAAGGCACGCCGGTGCTCGACCTCGACTATATCGAGGATTCGAACGCGCATGCGGACGCGAACTTCGTGCTGCTGAGCGACGGCAATATCGCCGAGGCGCAGGCGACGGCCGAGGGCGCGACCTATGATGAGGAAGCCCTGCTCCGCCTGCTCCGCCTCGCGCGCATCGGCTGCAAGGACATCTTCGCGGCACAGCTGGCGGCAACCGGTCGGTGAAGAAGCTCCAGCCGGGCCGGCTGGTGATCGCCAGCCATAACGAGGGAAAGGTCGCCGAATTCCGCGCGCTGCTCGCACCCTATGGCATGGACCTGATCTCGGCGAAGGTGCTCGACCTGCCCGAGCCGGAGGAAACCGGAACGACCTTTTCGGCGAACGCGCTGCTGAAGGCTGTTTCGGCGTGCGACCTGTCCGGCCTGCCCGCGCTTGCCGACGACAGCGGCCTCTGCGTCGAGGCGCTGGGCGGCGATCCGGGTGTCTACACCGCGAACTGGGCCGAGACCGAAGACGGCACGCGCGACTGGAATCTGGCGATGGGCAAGGTCGAGGACAAGCTGAAGGCGCTGGGACCGAACGTCTCGCGCGCCGCGCATTTCACCTGCACGCTTACGGTCGCCTGGCCCGACGGCAGCGATGCCGAGTTCGAGGGCCGCATCGAAGGCACCCTGACCTGGCCGCCGCGCGGCGCGCTGGGCCATGGATACGACCCAGTCTTCGTGCCGCTCGGTGAAACGCGGACATTCGCGGAACTAAGCGCGGACGAAAAGAACGCGATCAGCCATCGGGCGATGGCGTTCAAAAAGCTGGTCGACGCGCTGTTTTAGCGCATCGCGACGCTGATAACATTTCCTGCTGGCAGGTACCGGCACACGAAATAATCGTCCTGCGCGTTCGACGCGACGGCGCAGCCGACTTCCTTGGTCGAGGGCCAGACGATCTGGGTGTAGTGCCCGACATCGCTCCAGTCGCCGGTACGGCTGACTTCGGGGAAACGGCCGGGCTTGAAGTCCTTCTTTTCCTCGATCAGCGGCTGCATCATTTCCGCAAAGCTGAACGCGCCCTTCGTCCCCATGAACAGGTTCTCGCCTTCGCGCGGATAGGCGCCCGATTGAGGGTCGTGATCGAACACCCGACTCGCCGCGAGCTTCTTCGCATAGACGAGCGCCGAGGCCGCGAGTTCATCGTTCCACACGAGCGGCGCCGAACCATAGGCGGCACGCGTATCGTTATGCGCCTTCATCACCACATCACGCATCAGCGAAGCGCTGCGCGGTGCTGGCGTCGTGTCGTACCAATAATCGACACGTTGCTGCGGCTGGGATGGCGCAAGCGTTGGCACGAGCACCAACAGGGCGATAAGGGCTGTCCTGATCATGAGGACAGACTTTGGCCCAACGCACTTAACGGTCGGGAACCGGGAATGTTTAATGCCGTGCTAAGCACGATGCCGCTGGCGCTCTACATCCACTGGCCGTTCTGCGTGTCGAAGTGCCCTTATTGCGACTTCAACAGCCATGTCCGCGCGTCGGTGGACCAAGAGGCATGGGCCGACGCCCTGCTGAAGGACCTCGCATACGAAGCGGCCTTGATGCCGGGGCGGACGCTGGGGTCGATTTTCTTCGGTGGGGGCACGCCATCGCTGATGCCACCCGCAACGGTCGCGGCATTGATCGACGCTGCGCGGCGGCACTGGCCGGTCGCCGACGATCTGGAGATCACCCTGGAGGCTAACCCCTCGTCGGTCGAAGCGGCGCGGTTTGCCGATCTCGCGGCGGCGGGCGTGAACCGCGTGTCGCTCGGTATCCAGGCACTCGATGATGCGACGCTGGGGTTTCTCGGCCGTGCACATTCGGTGAAGGAAGGGCTTGCGGCGCTCGATACGGCTCAGAGGCATTTCGGGCGGGTCAGCTTCGACCTGATCTA
>APMI01004309.1_pt1 | contig 33663 bp, 22 predicted proteins | sample 667938 | NCBI WGS metagenome assembly APMI01 (sample SAMN01084076, study PRJNA167559) | wastewater metagenome | biome: Wastewater | place: Denmark: Ejby Moelle, Odense | collected 2011-11-28
GCCAACCTGCACCTCTTCATGCAGCAGATGGCGGTCGAGCACAGCGGCAATGTCCGTACTGTTGGCCCCAAGCCGCCCATGCTGGCCATCCCCGACCGGCAGCCGATCAGCGAGCGGCAGCAGCTCGCCTTCCAGGGGTTTATCCAGCAACTGCTGCTCGACACCGGCTGGCAGCCGGGCGCGCCGACCAATCTCTGGTTGGTGGGGTACGACGCCAATGCGGCCATCAAGCCAACCACGCCTCCTGCCTCCAGCAACGGAGCGTCGCAGCCCGTGGACGCCAAGACCAAGGCGCAGCTCGAACAGGCGCTGGGCTGCGCGGCCATCGGTCCACGATTTGAATTGGCTGAGTCTATGCTCAAGCAGTCGGGGTGGAATCCAGATCAAGGCGTCACGCCGGTCACGCTCGCCGAGCCCGTCAAGGTCTATGGGTTCAGCGTCCGCAAGGTGGCGGTGTCACGTGACGGAGGTGAGCAAACCTACCGCAGCTACTTGCCCGGCCTCACGGTCCAGCAGCTTGCGAAATCAGCTTCGCTGAGGCTGGGCAAGGACGGCAAGACCTATGGCCGTTTGACCAAGGTCGGCGTGTTGTCGGCGGGCATGGAGGGCGGCGAGGCCACGCTGACCTGCACAGTCAACACCGAAAGTTTGGAGGGCTGACCATGGCGATGCAATGCCCCAGCTGCGGCAGCACACACATCCAGCCTATGGCCGTTGTGCACGCGGGCGGCACGCAACAGTTCCACGCAACGCACACGGCGGTTACGTCAGATGGTCAGTTGGTTCAAGGCAGTAGCCAGGGTTCCCAGTCCACGGCGTTGGCCCAGCACTGCGCCCCGCCCGCGCCGCCATCACCGCTTCCGTTCATCGGGGCCTATGGGATTGGCGGTATCGTCATCTACATGTCGATGACGGTGTGCCCGTTGTTGGCACGTGAGTGCGTGTACGTCGGTTTGGCGGGCCTGCGCTACAACTGGAAGCAAGCCGCAGTCGGCTTGGGGCTCATCGCGCTGGGCTGGCTGCTGATGAAGGGCTGGCGTACCCAGGCGAAGGTCTACAGTGCCGCGAAGCGCCAGTGGCAGAGCACGTGGTTTTGCCATACGTGCGGGCAGGCACATCTCAGAAACTGATCGGCACACGCCCATTATCGTAGTTACCGTAATTACGATAATCGCCGGGGACTGGTAACAAGCAGTTGCTATCGCGGCCGTGCGCTGAAACGCTCACACGCCAGCGGTTCGCTCGCCTTCCCTTGTGTTAGGCCATGAATCCAATCCCGCGGCGCGAGGGGGCCAAGATGGCGGGCAGATCACTGGCGCGAATGTGATCCCGCTCATCACGGGCCGCGCGACCCAGCGCCCGGCGTAAGGCGAGCCCCAGGGTGCGTGGAGGCAGGTCTTTCAACTGGTTCACGACCTGATCATCTAGCTTCGGGGCAAAGACTGCTCCCCAGGGGCTCTCAGCCCGCATGCGGCCGTAGACTTGCTGCGCGATGTGGGCGACCTGCTGCGGCGTAGGCGCCTGCACTTGCAGCACCGCCATGCGCGACAGCAGCGGCGCTGGGATGCCTTCGATGCTGTTGGCCGTGGCGATCCAGTTCACGTGGCTGGCGTCGATGGCGAAATCGCGGATCGACAGGTCGATGAAGTCGCGGGCGCTGCGCGGTTCCAGCAGGGTGTATAGCGCAGCGAGTGGGTCGTACTGGCGCTGCTGATCGGTCTTGTCGAGTTCGTCCAGCACGATCACCGGATTGGCTAGCGGTTGGTACGCGAGCAGCTCAAACACCACGCCCGGTTCGGAGTTGGACCAGAACGACTCGGAACCAGCCAGTGGCGAGCTGGACTGCGTACTGGCCATGTCGATCACGCGGAAGGGCAGGCTCAGCCGGGCGGCCAGCCAGCGTGCTGCCTCCGTCTTGCCGATGCCAGCAGGGCCCACTAATAGGATGGGTGACCAGGCCACGCGACCGTCGCCCATCGCGTGCAGGGCGAAGTGGTCGTGCAGTACCTCGGCCAGTTCTGCGAAGTTGGGGAAGTCGCGCTGGAAGTCCTCAATCAACTGCGGCCAGTCGTCAGGCAGTTCCCCTAACTGGCGACGCTCATGGCCTGCGGCACGGATGCGCTCGGCGATGTACTGCGCCCGCTTGGCTTTTTCGTCGGGCTTGGCCCGGTGGCGCTCCACAAAGCTGCGCAGGCCGGCAGCGTCAAGAAAGGCGATTTGGGGCGTCATCCGTGGCGCCAGGAGGGCGGGCTGTTCCAGCGTCGATGTGGTCGGTTTCATGTCGGGCAGGGACTGCACCAAAGCGTGCACGGCATCGTCGATGGAGGGATCGAGCGGCTCACCTCGAACCGACTTTTCGGGCCTGGTGGACGCCGGTAGCAACCCTTGCGCCACCGCGAGCTTGTGGTTGCGCTTCAGGTCTTCTGCCAAAAGTCCGATGGTGGCTTCGTGCTGTTTGCAGCGCACACCCTGGCCTGCGTTGGCATCACCGCCGATAACGGGGGCCGCGCACACTGGGCAGTGCTGCTGGGCGGCATGTCGGGCGGCCTCGATCAAGTCCAGCAAGGCTCGGTCGCGGTTGATGCTCGCCCCCACCAGCTCCACCCGCAGACTGAGCTTGTCGCGCTGGTTGGTGGCGCAAAAGAGTGGCAGGTGCCGGTAGTCGGCAGGCTTCATCAGCAACTCGCACTGGGCCACGAAGTGTTCCAGCTTTGCCAAGTGGCCGGGTGCCGGCTCCACCACTTGCCTGGCCAGCCAGGGGTGCTTGGCTCTCAGTGCTGCGACGGCAGCCAAGTATGCGGCGCGGCTCATGGGGCGGTGGCGAGTAGAGCGTGACATGACAGCCTCTTTTGTTTAACTATAAATCACTATAACACTGTAAAGGGCGGCAATTCAATCTCGCTTGCGCCGCTTCATTTGGTTATAGTGATTTACTGTGATTCAGCCCCAGGTCTGTCATGCCCCCACTGAGCAACGAGCAACTCCCCATATTGGCCGGTGCGCTACTGCGCCTACGCGGTTTCACGCTGGCGACCGTGTTCAACGCCACAAGCATCCGCGTTGCCAACCTATCCGCCTGGTTGAAAGGCAAGCCGCAGGTGATTTCAGCGGGGCGGGTCATGGCGCTGATGTACCACCTGGGCGTGCAGGGCGGCCAGCTTCGGCCAGACATCGTGCACACCTGGGCGGACCATGGGGACTGGGCACACCTACGCACCGTGTTCACCCTGCTGCAGGAACCGATGGCGCCGCGCACCCTGTTTCTCGACGAGCATCCGGGAATGAGCCAGACGAGGTTCATACAGTGGGGCGAGGCATGGGTTCGGCTGTCACTCACACCGGGGGTCACCGCTCAGGATGATTTGGTTGCAATGGTCAGACCTGACAGGATGATCGTGCTGCCCGTCGCGCTAGAAGGCATCCCAACCCAAGACCCACAAGAGACGGGTTCAGCGCTGCTGAGCCTCGCCGAGCAAGGCGGACAGGAGATTCCTAGCGGCGAGCTGGCTCACGGCTTCATGCAGCGTCTGCGGGCCCCTGGCACACAGGGTTTTGTAACCACAAGCGCCGATGCCATCGGCTGGACCATGCTGGAGGCCACTTTACGAAATGCTATGCGGGCGGGGATGAGCCCGGCTGAGTTGGCGTTGAAGATTGAGATGAAGGTGCTGGGCTGAGCAAGTCCAGCATCTGGCAGCCAAGAGGACGCAGCCTCAGTCAGTTGCCGAACCCGCCTACAGCGCAGGCAGCCAGACCGCTTCCTGCTCCAGCGCCAGACCTAAGCGCTGCATTTGCACCGTGAGGTCGCGCATGTATGCCGGCAGATGATCCACGGCCCCGGTGAAGTGGCGCAATGTGTCCCGCCAGAGTGGGTTGCTGCCATAGCGTGCCAGCTTGCTCTCCCATTGCGGCATCAGCCAGCACTCGCACGCATCCCCCAGCATTTCGTACAGTCGCGCGAAATTGGCCAGGCCCACACCGTCGTAATCCGGGAAGAGGATGACGCGGCTCGCGCGCGGTCGCTGGGACAGCCACGTCAGCAGCCGACCGTCGAGCTGCCCGCCGTAGTACAGCAGAGTGGCATGCGTGCCTTCAGGCAGCCAGTCTGTGCGGTCAAACAGGGCCTGGTTCTCGACCAGCCAGAGGACTTGCTTGGTTTGCCAGGCATCGTTGGGCTGAATGCAAACGGTGGCCGCGCCGAAGTCACGGGTTAGTGCGCTCAGTGCCAACTCGGCGCCATGTTCCCCCTCACGCCAAGTCACTGAGTCGCCGACCGCCTTGAGCAGCGGGTAGTAGCTGGCGTGTTGATGATGCCGGGCCTTGCTGTTGCGGGCATGGGCCACGTGCTGCGCACGCAGTGGTAGCTGTTGAGCGGCCGAGGGCTCAACCTGCGGGGACAGCCCAATCACATGGGTCTCAAACACAGCCGGATCGCAGATGCAGTAAAGGTCTCCGCGACCTTGACGTTGGCAACTCACGGCACCCGTTTGCCTGGCAAAGCGATTCAAGGCGTTGCGCTGTGCCGCGGTGAACTGGCTTGCAGGCACCGAACCTTTGCCCTGCAATTTCAGCAGCGCCGCGCGCAGAGTCTGATCCGTCATCGGGCTTCCACGGGTTCGATGATCTGCCAGCTGAAGCGGCTGATCTGGTTGCTGCCCTGGCGATGGTGGATGGGCACGCAGTAGCGCACGGTGGTCAGCGGTGCGGGAGAGGCAAAGATCAGCGAGAAGCCGAATTCGGCAGCGGTCTCGATCAAACTGCGCTGGTTGCGTGCATCCAGGGCCAGGGCTTCGTCCAGGTAGCAGATGCCTTGAATCGGCCGCCGTTGATCCTGCATCAGGTGCAGCATCGCCAAGCCCGTCACCAGCTTGGCCATCAGCACGGTGCCATTCGAGGCCGCGCTGTCCAGGTCGTCGAAGGCTTCCGGCTCACGATCTGCCTTGCCCACCCAAAAGCGCAGACGGAACAGATCGGCCACGCGCAAGCCGTGGCGGGCGTTGCCTTCCTCAATGAGCAGGGTCTTGGCGCGGTTGAGCTGATCATCGTCCAGCACGCTCTGCTGGTTGAAGAGTTCGAAGGTCTCGCCATTACCGACCGTGGCGGCCGTGCTGATGAGCAGCTCGATGGCCTCGACCAGCGCGGTTTCGTCTTCGGGTTCGATCTTGAACACTGCCAAGTCGGAAAGCTGACGCCCGCTGAGTTTGCGATTGAACTCGCGCATCCGGCGTTTGAAGGCAGCCAAACCGTCGCGCAGTTCGCGCAAGCAGGCCGCCACGTTGACCACGGCCGAGCGCACCCTCTTCTCCAGCGCTTCAGCTTCCTGAGGCAGGTGATGGGCGAACTCCACCAGGCGGGTGATCTCAACCTCGGGCTCGCCCACGAACTGGTACTTGGTCAGCCCGCCAGCGTGGATCTCACCGAGCAGTCGGCGGATCAGGTCGTCCAGCTCCAGCAGCTGTCGGCAGTCGGCCTGGTAGGTCTGCAAACGCTCGGCCAGCTGGTCCAACGCAAACTCCGGCTGCGCCAACCAGGGTTGATGCGGCAGGTCTGCCAGCCAAGTGAAAGGGCCTTCCTGATCGATGCGCTGGTTGCGGCGTTGCTCGATCTGCCGGTGCTGCTGCTTCAGGGTTTCCAAATCCTGCTGCCGCTTTTGACGCTGCTGATCCAGCGCCCGGTACCGAGCGGCCGATTGCGCCAGGCTGGTCGTCAGCTCGGCGAGTTTCTGATCGAGTGCCACAAGCCGTGTTTGGCGCTCAGCGTCGCTGCCCAGCAGAGCCTGCATCTGGGTGTAGTCCCGCAGCTCTGCATCCAGCTGCCCCAGTTGCTGTTCCAGCGCATCACGCTCGCGTTTGACACTTTCCAACGCTTGCGCTGTCGCCAGCTGCTCTTTCAATTGCGCCTGTTGCTGTTGCAAGTCCCGCAGCACCTCGTCCAGCTCCGCCAGGCTGCGCTGCTGATGCTGTTCGAGCAGGGTGCCAATGCGCAATTCAAGGCCGGGTAGACGGAACATGTTGGCATCAGCACCACCAAGTGCGGCCAACAGAGTCTGACCATCTAGCTGGAAGTCCTCCGCGCCAAGAGTCAACACAGGCTTGGCCAACACCCTATTCAGCGCATCCAGTTGCGCGGCCGGCAGCACGCTCGCCAGTTGCTGGTAGAGGTTGTGGCCTTGGGTGCGCATCTCCTGCGTCAGCTGGGCCAGCTCCCTGTCCACGCGGGCGATTTCGCGTTCGATGGCCGCTGGCGGGCGGCTTTGCGCCTGGCTCAAGCGCACCACCAGAGCATCGCGCTGTTCTTGCACGTTGCGGCGGCACGTCTCCAGAACCGACCGGCTTTCCACCAGAGCGAATCGCTGTTGCAGCGCCTGCAGTTGTTGGCTCTCCTGGCGAAGTTGCTTCTGATCCAGCTCCCACTGGCTCTGCTCCCGCACGGCCTGACGATCCTGCTCTCGCAAACGATCCAGCTCGCCATCGCACTGCTGCAGCTCGTACTGAAGGGCTTGCTGGCGTAACTCGAAGTGCTCCTGCCACTGGTCCAAGGCCTCGTCAATCATGGGCCGCCAGCACAGCAGCTTGCCTCGCAGGGTCAGTCGCGTCTCGTGCTTGCGCTCCAGCTCAGCCAGGGTGCTTTTCATGCGCTCGGCGGCAAGGTATTGGCTGCGTTCGGCGTTGAGGTCGGCGAAGGCCTTGTCCCATTCCGCCTTGAAGTCGATGCTGGCGTCAGGCAAGTCTCGACGGAAGATTTGCAGCAGGTAGTCTTTCACCTCGCTGGAGCGCAGCTTGTCCAGCCGCAGCGTCCGGGTGAGCACGCGCTGGAAAACGCTGGCGTCACTGGCGTGCTCCAGGCGGAACACACAAAAGTCTTGTGAGCCGCTGAGCTTGCGGTTGCGGCCGCCGTACACCATGTCGGCGAACTCGCTGCCGCTGTAGCTGAACACGCAGCGCCCATGGGTGGCCAGATGGCTGGCCAGCTTCGGCTGTGCCACGAGCGAGCCATCGGGCAGGCAGAACTCTTTGACCTTGAGTGGGCCGGCGTAGGCGAAGTACTCGTACTCGAAGCTCACGCCCTTGCCGACGCAACCGAGCACCACGGTGCCCGACTCCGGCAACGACACCTCCAGCAGCACATAGGCACTGTTGTTGGGGAAGTAAAACCGCCTGCTCTTCTCCACGTCGTGTGCACCAAAGTCCATGCGGCGCCGGTCAATGATCAGCAGGAACTGCAGAGCATTGATCAGGCTGGTCTTGCCCGTGTTGTTGGGCGCCACCAAGGACACCGCGCCATCCAGCGGCAGTTCGGCGCGGGAGTAGCCCGCACTGCCGAGCAAAACCAGGCGTTGAAAGCCGTGCTGCATCAGTCGCTCTCCTCGTCGTTCAGCACGTCGTCGGCGTTGTCTTCAGGGTCAGCGTCCGTCTCGTTGTCGTTATCTCGGGAGGCTGCTGCCAGGCCCTCAAAGTGGTCCAGGTAGCGGCAGACGGCGGGCAACAGTCGCCAGCCTGCAGGCTCAGCCACCGCAAAGCCCAGCGTGCTGGCGCGCCCGAGTAGGTCGATTAGCCCATCGGGTGACAGCCCTTCCGCGTCCAGAAGGTCTTTCTGCTGTTCGTGCACCTCGGCCAGCCATTCCCGGTCAATGAGCCAGTCGGTGAAGCGTTGCAGTGCTTTGCCGGCATTGGCTTGGGCGTCGAAGATGACCATGAACAGCAGGGCCAGTTGACGGCTGATCTTACCGATGTTGCTGCTCGCATCGGTGCTGTGGAACCAAGCAAAGCCTCGTGCATCCACGCGCAGCTCAAAGCCCAGCGCGGCGAACAGTCCGGCATAGCCCGCCTCCTGCTTTTCAAGCTCTGCCCAAAGTGCAGGCTCAGCCATGCGGTTCAGGTGCTTGCCAGACAGGAACAAGCGGAAGAGCTCGGCCAGTGCTGGCATCTGTGCCAGTTGCGAAGTCAGTGGATGAGGCGTCGTCATTCCGGAATGCTCACTCGGTGAGGATGGTGCAGCACGCGGATGGCCTGCAAAGTGGTGGTCTCAGGATGCTCACTGGCTTCGATCTGCCAGCTGCTCTCGTGCTGCAGCTCGTGGAAAAGCCGCAGCAGGGTGGCATCCTGCAGATGACCATGATGGGTGTGCAGCCAGTCCAGCAGGCTCTCCACCGGCAGGCTGCTTCTCAGCTGTTGCCGGATGGCCGCCTCGTCCACTTGCTCCAGCAGCGGTGGGGCGTTGCCGGGGTCATCCTGTGGGAAGGCCACCGACTGCGGCTGGTACTGCTGCGCTGCGGCCATGACCGTACGCACCTCATCGCCCAGCTGCAAGCGGAAGCCCCGTTCATTGCGCCAAACGGGCATTGCGGTGTTGGCGGTGTGCCGCGACAAGGCTCGGCGCAGGCCCCGCTTGCGCACCTGACCCAACAGCAGACTGACCGCACTGGTCAGCGCATTGTGTTGCCGCATCTCCTCGCGCAGTGGCAACACCGTGTCGGCGCATTGCTGTGCGATCAAGCGGCCGAAACGCCGAAGCTCCTTGGCCTGGTGCGCCACCTGTCGAAGCTGCAGGCGATGCGAGTACAGCCCGCCTTGCACCGACAACTGCTCGAAGGCCAGATCGAGCGAACGCTCGGCGTCTTCCAGGTAGCGGTAAAACGTGCCCTGCGGGCCGGTGTCCATCATCTGGTTCATCGGCTCGACGTACTGGTCGTAAGCCTCCAGCACACGCCTGTAGCGCTGCGCAATAGGCATGCTGGAGTCGGCACTCTTGGCGTCTTCTGCCAGTTCCAGCAGCGCATGCCGGTCTTGGTCCAGTTGCAGGCTGATCTGGCGAAAGAGCTCGGCCAGTTTGTTGGCCGCTCCGCGCACACGATCCATGTCTGCACCCAGCATCCCTTCGTTGAGTGCTTCGGTGGCCTCACGGATGGCGGTGACGCGCGCTTGCAGTACGGCGGCCAAGCCCAGTTCATGCTCACGGGTAAGCCCACGCACGAAATCCAGCACGTAAGCGTTGAGCTGCAAGTCGCTGCTGCGTGCACACGGTTGCAGGATGTCTGTATTCACCATGGCGCGTAGCGCCGCACCCTGGGCTTCGGTATCCAACTGCGGGGCCACCTTGGCAATGCAGCCCAGCACTTGATCGCTGGTGAGCACTGCAAACTCGCGCGACAGCCGCACCAGCACTTCGACGGTGTCCCAGTGGGTGTAGAGCGCGTAAACCAGCGAGCGAGGATTGGCCATGTCAGTTCAATCTCGCTGGGGAGCTGGCAAGGCCATTTGACTGCGATTCCATGCTGTGCGCTGTCGCCCACGGCCGCGCGTGGCGGCATCTCGGCCCCTGGCCGCAACGGGTTCTCAGCTGACACACGGTGCTGGACGCAGCATGGGCTTGCGTTGTCCCCATCCGCCGCTGCCCGCCAAACCTGCCGGTTTTGCACTCAGCGGCCACATTCTTTGAGCTTGAAGAAGCTAACTCAAAGAATGTGCCGAATGCGGTGGGGACAGCCTGCTCATGACCGTGCGTCCAGCATGAATGTGTGAAAAACGGTGCCAACCTCAGTGCGAAGTCAGGTGCAAGCTTTGCGCGAACCAAGTGGGTGCAATGTGTGAATCTGGTGGCAACAGCATGCCTGTAACCGCGCGAAGACAATGACGAAATCACTCCGCAGTTTGTGTGAGCACTATGGCGCTCACGGTGTGAGAAAGATACCGTATTGGTTTTCATTGCGTTGTCACACCAATGACGTGACATCGTTACAGTTTGCGCGGTGCCATGCGAGGTAGGCCCGGTGCGCGTCGGTCAACCAGCGCAGTGACATGCCTTCCACCAATCCCAGGCAGACCAGTTCAGCATGCTTAATTCGCGACGACACCAATAGACGTCCCTCGTCGTCAAAGCTGATCAGGAAGCGATCAAAAAGCGCGTCCAGGTTTGCTACGAGTAAGAAGCCATTGAATACGTCCAGCCGCTCCGCATTGCTTTCACACTCTGACCAGGGTTTGGCATGACTCGCCCGAAGCACTTCGGGTAACGCTAGCCCCGTCACCGCGCACGCGCGGCCCCAGTAATCGAGCATGGCCTCGCGGAACTTCTGCTGACCGACGCGTTGGCGTACCAACCTCTCGACTTCTGTGCCACCGATGCCTGCAGGCAATTGCGCCAACTGGCTAGCCGCTGACACCTCGAAGTCTTGGGCTGCCTGGCTGGGCAGAGCGCGTGCCAGACCTGCTGCTCGTCGAAGCAAAGTTGCCAAGGCCGCCTCTGATTCCGCAAGAAAACCATCGACACCGCCCTGCTGAGGGAACGTGCGGCTCATCTCAGGCAGGAGCGCTGGCGTGTCAGTCAGCAACTGCAACGCATAGCCAGCGATGGGCTGTGCCACTACTATCGCGCTTGCGGAATGGCGTGCAGAGGCCAGCACCACGCCGCGCGGGTCACTGGCCTGCACGTGTTCAAAGCCATTGTCGTGGCCGAGCTTTTCGATCAGGGCGCGCTTAAGCGGGTTCATCGCTGAACGCCCTTCGCGAAATCCACCCGATTCCATTCGATAGCACGTTTGCGCCAATGGGTGTCGATGGATTGGGTGAAATCCGCCCGAACGAGTTTGGCCCTCGACTCACACCACAGAGGAGATTCCTGGCGGATGACCACGCCTTCCAGTGGCCCCTGTCGATAGTGGCTGGAGCGAGTGGCTACCAGCGTTTTTAGCGAGGCGATGGTGTGACGCCCATGAGCGACCTGAGGCACCGTGGCCAAGCCCGCCGACGCGGCCAGCGCGTTGCGGCGCGCACTGCACCAGAAGCGGCCTTCCTGCCGGTCATACACATCGAACAGCAAAAACCAATCGGGCAGCGCAGCGTAGTCCAGCGAATGGCGCGCGGCGCACCACTCGCCAAACACCATGAGATCGGGTGTCAGAACGCTGCGAAGCGCGTCGCCATGCTGGGCCAACCATGCCGGCAACCGGGCAAACTGCCCGGCGTGGGGGGCGGCCAGATATTGCCCCCGGTTTTGGGCGCGCAGGCTGCCATCGGGCGAAAGAGAAAAGCCCAGATTGGCACCATCGAGCTTTTCTTCCACCACCACGTCCGCCACCAGCAAGGCTTGCGCCTCGGTAGGGGACAGCACCTTGTCGTCACGCGGCGTGTCGTGGCCCAGCCATGCCAAATGCGGGGTGTGGGGGAAGCGGAAGAAGTTTCCATCCATGTCATTCAGCCCGGCAAGCGGGGTGCAGGCTTTCCTGGAAACTTCTTGCCGTAGAACGCGCAGGTATCGGCTGGGCACAAGAAGTCGACCTCAATCCCCTTGGCCTGAAGCGCGGGCCACCAGTCCAACCATTTGCAGTCAGCTGCCTGCCAGATCGCAGGCTTGTGCGGATGCGCATGCGCTACGGCAGCGAACTTTCGATCCGGTGCATCAAACAGGGGCTCCAGCGTGGTATCAGGGAACTCGGCGAAGCAGTTCTCTGCGGTTTCGTTCAGTGTGACCTGTTCGACCTGCTGGGTGCCCGATTGCCGAAGCAGCCACTTCAGGAAGACATCCCCAACCCCTTTGGGTGGGTTGAGGCTAGTCTTGTGCTGGTACTCGCCCAGGATTCGAAAACCATCGTCAATGACGGTGATGCCTCGCTGCTGCATGGCCTGAAGCCGCATGACGCATTCGGCCACGCAGTCAGGCGAAACATCGGCATGTTGACCATTGGCGACTAGGAGCACGTTGGTGTCGATCACTGCTCTCACTGCACACTACCTTGCTCTTTGATTTCCTTCTTGCGCTGCATGGCGGCCAGGGTGCGCCCTGCGATGTCGGCCATTTCATCGCCGAAAAAATTTTCTGGCCAGTTCTCGATCTCGCCAAACATGTTCAGACTCAATGGTTCCAGCTCGGTGGTCGATTCGGCGCGGCGGCAGAAGTACACCGCTACGTCTTCTGGCTTGACCACGCCCTCTGCAATACGGCGTTGCAGCCGGTTCAGGAAGTGCTCGGAGTGACTCTCCACAATCAGCTGCACATTACGCGGCTTTCCGCCTTCCCGGGCCTGGGTGGCGGAGATGAAGACGTCTGCCAGTTCGGCCTGAACCTGGGGGTGCAGGTGGATCTCGGGCTGCTCCATCCACACGGTGGAATGCGGCGGGCAGTAGAAGACCTGCACCAGCGCCGGCAGCACCTGGGAGATGCCAAAGCCCACATCCGTGATCTTCACCTCGGGTGCCCTGGCGTGGGTCTTTACTAGCACCTCGTATTCCTTGCGCCCCTCCGCCACGGGGCGCACAGAAAAGTCGTGGATGACGCCCAGATCCTTGAGCCACGCCGCAATGAATTCGGCGAAGCCCTTGGTGGGGTGCTTAACCTGCCGGTTGAGGCGGCGGCCTTCACTCTGAGCCGCCAGGATGGCCGCGATGGCGTACTCGCCCATCTGGCCGACGCTGGCTGGCGTGTCGCCTGACCACTGGTAGATGCGCTGGGGATGGCTGCGCAACGGCCCCAGGTAGGAGATGCGCTCCAGCATGCCTTCGGTGGCCAGCGCAAAGTCCGTCAGAAAGCCGGCGTTCTTGTATCGGGCCATGCTGATGTCGGACAGGCGGTAGAACTTTTCGGGCTCTTCCAGCGGCCATTTGCGCCCGTCGGCCATCTTGAAGACATAGTGGTCCGAGGTGAGGTTCAGCTTGCGCTTCTCGTCGCGCTGCAGCGCAACGTCGAGCACCTCCTGCTCGCCCATCGACAAGGCGTACCGCAGCGCCTGAACCTCCGGTTGCTGCGCCTTGCTGGCCGACAGCGTCACGTCCAGCCGCATGCGGTCACCTTGGTAGCGGGACGCGGCTTGCAACGGGTCACGCACTTCCAGGGCCTTCGGCAGCGTCCACCCTAGCTCGAATGCGAGCGACTGCTGAAGATCGTGTCCGTGCAGGCAATCCGTGAACGTGCCCAGATCGATCAGCGAGGAGGCATCCCCCAGATGCAATGCGCGCTTGCGGTCGGTCGAGCGCGCAGTTTGTTGCAAAGCCAGCAGCAGGTGCCCCAGGCTGCTCTTGCCCGCGCTGTTGGCACCGAAGAGCACGGTGAGCGGCGCCAGGCGAATCGGGCCCGTGTCCTTCCAGGCCTTGAAATTCTTGATGTGCAGGTGGGTGAGCATTTATGCGATTCTCCTGAGTTCGATTTTTTCTTTGCGGCGGACGTGCCAGTAGTCTGAGCGCGCTCCAATGCCTCATGTCAACGGTCTCTGCTCCTCCCCCACGCGGCGGCGAAGCAGAAGGCCGTCCTCGCTGTCCGAAGAAAGCCTGAGACGCTCAAAGGGCTTGAACGCCTCGGCGGGCTCTGTCGAGGTGGTGACGATGTACTGAAAGGCATCGCTTTCGCCCGACGCCACGTGGCCCAACAGTGCCCACAGCATGGATTCGCTCATCTCCGCCTCTCGGGGCGAATCATGCAGAAGAAAGCCTGGATGAAAGCTCTCCGGAGAGGTGCTATCGATCAGGCAGGCAATGTCTCCAGCCAGGATTTCGAGCACCTTGAAGGTTGTCGAGTGCATGGGCCCCATCTGGAATGGGCGATTGCGGTGCTTGTTGTCGTCGCTGAGCACACCCCAGTGAAACGAGGGCAGTGACTTGGCGACGGCCTGCATGGCGGTGCTAATGACGTGGTGGCGCCCTGTCACCGCGTCGCGCTCTTTAACAAGTTGGATTTGAAGCTGGCCATGGCGGCGTTGGATTGATTCCAGTTGGCGCTCCAGCGTCGCGATCTCCGGTGAGGATGACTTGCCCGTGGCGATGTCTTCATAGAGTTCATAGTCCTCGATGGCATCGCTGAGAAGTTGGTCGGCGGACAGGGACTGTGCGTGCCTCGTCGTCAGCGCGTCGGCCCGTTGGTCGATGGCTGTCAGTTGTTCATTCATGGGGGCCGCTTCGGCCTCCAGTTCGGCCAGGCGGCGACGCAGGGGCAGCAGTTCGCTTTCAAGCGTCTCTTTGGCGCGCTGATGCTGTGTGATGCGTTGCTTTCGATCAATCTGCGTCTGCTCGATCCGCTCCATCACGTGGCTGCAGTCCCTGAGCAAGCGGTTTCCTGCATCGCAGCGGGTGGGTAGCTGATGCTGTAAGGATGAAGCCTCTTTTTGCAGCCTCTCTACCTCTTGGATGTCACCGGCCGCCAATGCTTCCATTTGCTTGATCTCATTGGTCAGAAGATCAATGCCCGCTTTCAGCGGCGCACGCTTTTCCATCCATGTCTGGCGCTGTGCCGTGAGTTCTTGCCGCTCGGCATCGATGGTCAACAGTTCCTGTTGATAGGTGTCATGCCGCTGCTTGGCGAGACCGATCAGATTCGGCTGTTCAAGCAAGCCATCTTGCCGGAACGGCGTTTTGACTGAGACGTTCAGGCGGCGGGCTAACTGACGGCGCACGTGTTTCAGCAAGCGCCCGGGCTCCTCGCGCAGCGCTTGCAAATCCGTTTTGTGCTTCTCCAGCGTTTTAGCTGTGCCGTCCAGCTCGCGCAAAGCGGTGCCATCGGGCAGCAGGCCCAGCACGATCTGTATCAGCGCGGCAGGTGATTTGGCGGGCCAACTGAATCCAGCGCCGTCCGCACGCCACTGGTAGTAGTTCTGATAACGGGCGTTCTGGTCGCGCGAGCACCAGGCCAGGATCTGATGCCATTCGATGGGCTGCTCGGAGCCAGGAAGCTCCTGTACGGGAAGTACCTCCACCAGATGCCGCCGCAGCGCGGCTTGGTAGGCGGCGAATTCGTTTTCGGCGTCATTTACGGCCAGTTGCCGCCAGTCCGCCGTGCACGATGCGCGGTAGTGCTTCTGGTGCAGCCAGGGCTTGAGCACCGTCCAGGTTTCACCACCGACATGCACGCGCGCGGCTGCGGCTCCTTCCTTCAGCTCGCGGCTGTGCAGCAGTTCGTCGCGCAAGGTGGAGCCATCGGACCAGAGCGGGTCGTCCAGCACAAAGCGCAGCAACTGACAGAACGCAGTTTTGCCCACGCCGTGCCCGGAGCTGCCCGTGCCTGGTGGCGACACGATCAGGTTCAGCCCACGCCGCAAGGGGATTTCGCGCAAGGGCTGGGTAGCTGTGAGCGAATCCAGCAGCCACAGCGTTTCCACCCACAGACGGGGCTTAACTGGGTTTAATGCAGAGATGCTGACGTCGCTCATAAGACTACCCCTGCTTGCGTAACTCGTGGGACTGCACGGCCGATGTCGAACCGGCCAGCGTCTCTTTCAGCGCCGCCTCCCGCTGATCGCGGGCCTGGATCAAGGCGGTAGCCAATGACTGGGTGCGGTGATCGCCAATGACGTTGGCCAGCGCCTCCGGGTTGCGGACGGACAGGGGCGCGGTGACAGGAACGCCTAGCAGGTCATGCAACCAACCACGCATATGCCCCCAGCGCTCCGTATTCACGGGTGCCAGCCAGGAAGGCAACACCTCGACGGATGGTGTGTTGTCGGGCAGCGGGGTCAACAGGATGCGCCGCAGGCGGTTGTCATCGCACGGGCCGGCCTGCATGAGCACGTCGCACACCAGGCCAGCCAGCCAATCCTCGGCTTCGCAAGCCGGTGTGCCACCCTGCGCATAGATGGGAAGCGGTGCAGTGCGCCGCATCGGTTGGGATGCCGGAATGGTGACTGGGGGTTGCGCCTGCTGCGCGTCCCACGCCTCCAGCACCAGCCGCTGGGTGCGGTATTCGCCGAACTCGCGCTGCTCCTTGTCTTTCAGCACGCGGAAAGTCTCTGACGGGTAGTCTTTGCCCATGACCTCGGCGGGGTCGAGGATGTAGCGCAGTTCGTCGCGGGTCAGGCCGTAGAGGCGGGCGTAACAGGCGTCGAGTTCGGTGCGCAGTTGGGCGCGGCGGGCAGGGTCGAAGGCAAAGGGTGGGCCGTCGTGCCCCAAGTCCTGGGCCCACGCGGACATGTCGTGGGCGGTGTAGGTCAGTTCCAGCACGCGCGGGACGATGAAGGCGAGGTCGGCTTCGGCGTAGAGGTCTGGCGGCAGCACAGGAAACTGCTTGAGGTAGCCATACGTCAAGTGAGTGCCGCCAACTTTGACTCGGGCGCAGTAGTCCAGTGTCAATGAACACAGGTTGCCCAAGAGCGCCGCTGCAAGTGTGCTGGCACTTGTCGTCGCAAAAAGTGGCATGGTGTGCCCCACGCCCACCACGGATGTCACTGTGGCAATCACCGTCCGCTCGTCCGTCGCACGGCAGATATCCCTCCACCCCATCAACCATCCCTGCGCCCAGCCCTTATCGCTCAGGCGTTGTTCCACCTCCGCTTTGCTGACCCAGTAGCGCGGGGTCACCAGCGTGTCGGGGTTCTGCTTTTCGGAAAGCGTCATGTCGCGGCAGTTGCCATCGGGCGTGTAGGTGGCCCAGCGGTGGTCAAACTGGTGGATGAGCTTGGCTTCGTACAGCGGCAGGCGGTCTGGGGCTGGTTCGTAGGCGAATAAGTGGCTGTCGTTCGACATGTGGAGCATGGCCATGAACGAGATGCCCCATGGATTAACAGCAGGCTCCAGCACGCGCGCGTTCTTGCCTTCGCCCGCCACCACGGCGTCCTTCATCAGCACGGGGGCGGCGCGGTAGAGCTTCTTGGTCAGTTCGGCGTCTTTGCTGCTTCGGAACACCGGGCAGGTCAGCGTGTTGGGGTTGATGAGCCGGAAGTCGTCGGGGCTGAGGGTGAAGCGGCGCCGTGGGTCGGAGAGTTGGTCTACCTGACTGGCAAAGCACACGAACTCGGCCTGTGTGGCGGCACCTAGTGTCAGCAGGCAGAACTTGTAGCTGCGGTGCACCGAGGGGAACACCGCATCGCGGTTTTCGATGTCGTACAGGCTGACCAAGTGGCCTTGCTGGGTGATGTGGCCAAAGAAGGCCTTGGTGCTGTCGTCGGTGGCGATGCCGGTGGGCACGATGAAGCCTGTGCGGCCCGTGCTGGCATGGATCTGCAAAATGGTTTCCGCAAACAGCGCGTAGGTGTTCACGTCGCCCACGCCGGTGAGCGGGTAGCGCCCGCCGTCTTCACCGCCCACATGGGCGAACAGGCTGGTCGCCTCGGCGGTGCGGCGGGCGGCGATGAACTCGGCGTAGAGGCGCTTCTCGGCTTCGTCTTCGTGGTCTGCGTGGGCCAGCTCGGGGTAGAGGTGCCGGGCCAGCATGCCTTCGCTGAGCCACTGGATGCGCTGCGCCCGCTCGGCCTTGTTGCGGGCATCAAACACGTCGCGGTGGCGGGTGGCAAAGAACTCCTCCTCTTGCAGCTTGATGCGCTCCCACGGCGGGTTGCCCAGCACGCAGTCAAAACCGCCTTGGGCAAACACCTGGGGGAAGGCCAGCGGCCAGTGGAACACCCGGGCCTCGTCGCATGCGGCCTGGGCGGCGGCCGGCGCATCGTGCTGGTCGGCTGGCAGGGCCACGCCTTGCAGCGTGAGGTAGAGCGTGGCGGTGGTGGGAATGCTGCCAGCAGTTTCGGCGTGTTTGGGTAGCAGGTAAGCGCCCAGCAACAGGTTGGCGGCCTGGGCGAGGCTGCCGGTCCGGGCTTGGCGCAGGTAGGCGCTGTAGGCCTCGGCCTTGGCGGCAATCTGCGCGGTGTTGTCTTCGGGCAAGGCTTCGAGGGCTTGCAGTTCGGCCAGACCGCTGCCGCTTTGGTGGGCCACATCCATTTGGCCGAAGGCGTGGGCATCGCGTTTTTTGGTCAGGTCTTTCAGTGCGGCGGTGTTGGCCTTGGCCAGTTGCTTGCACACCTCTTTGTCGTCGCCAGAGAGCGGGTTGAAGGCGTCCTTGGCGATGCCGAGTTCCAGCGCCTTCAGGTCGGTGAGGCCCAAGAGCGCATCGCCCACTTGCAGGTGGTGGTCGAGGAAGCCCAACGGGCGGCCTTCTTCAAAGCCTTCCAGCCACAGGGCGGTGCGGGCCAGCTCGATGGCCATGGGGTTGCGGTCCACCCCGAAGATGCAGCGGGCCACCACCTCGCGCAGGGCGTGGCGGTAGTCTTGCGGGCGCACGGCGCCTTCTTGCCCACCCTCCACGCTGCGCAGTTGGGCCAGCTTCTCGGCCAGGCGGCGCGCGGCGGCCAGCAGGAAGTGGCCGCTGCCGCAGGCGGGGTCCATCACGCGGATGGACAACAGGGCGTCGGTGGGGTGGTCGGGGCGGGCTTGCAGGCGCTCTTCAATGACGGGGTCGAGCGCGCTTTTGATCAGCGCTTGCACTAGGCTGTCGGGCGTGTAGTAGCTGCCCGAGGTTTTGCGGGCGTTGCCGGCGGTGCTGCCTTCCTCGGTGATGCCGACAAAGCCGAAGCGGCGCGCGGGCAGGTCGATGGTGGGCACCAGCTCCAGCAGGCTTTCGTACACGCTGCCCAGTTCTTCCGGCCCCATGTTGCGGTAGTCCACCGGGGTGAGGCTGCTGGCTCGGCCTTGGGTGGTCACGGCCCAGCGCAGGTGCTGCAGGGCGGCCAGCAGGTGGGTGTTGTGCAGGCTGGCGGCGTCCAGGTGCGGGCATTGGTCCACGGCAAACTGCCCGCCCAGGGCGGGCAGGGCCAGCCGGGCCTGGCCGTCGGCTAAGCCACGCCAGACGATGCGGATGGCCTGCCAGCGGTCGTCAAACCGGTTGCGCGCGCGGCGCTTGAGGCACAGTTCGCGCAGGCGGCCCAGGGCATAGCCTTCGGCATAGGCTTTGCGGGCGGCCAGGGCTTCGGCGCCATCATCCAACGGATGCAGCACACCGCGCTCTTCCACGGTGAACACGAAGATCAGCCGGTAGATGAGGCGCAGCAGTTGCTGGAAATAGGCGTCCTGGCTCAGGCTGCCGTCGTTGAGTGATGCGCGCAACGCATCGTTGGCCGAGTGCTGCAAGAAACCTTCGCCGAAGGTGAGCAGGGCTTGTTCCACGCCATGGCGCAGGCCGTCACGCACGCGGGTGCCTTCGGCTTTTCCGGCTTCGCGCCAGCGTTCCCACACCGAGGGTTGGCCCGCGGCACCGCCCGTTTGCGGTGCGCGGCTGGCGTGCAGCAGGCGCCACACGTTGGCGAACTCGGCATAGCGTTGGCCGCCCAGCAGGTCGGCCAGGTCAAATTCCAGGTAGGTGGGGCGGGTGAGCGAGGCCGCATCGCGCAGCAGGCGCAGTTGCTTGCCGTTGCTGACGATGCCCCAGGTGTGTTCGGGGCTGGCGTTGAGCAGCTCCTGCATGGCCTGGAAGGCAGACTTCTTGCGGTTGCCCCCGCCTGCCACGGCGAAGCGCGGGTCGGCGTCGTCCAGACCCTGGGTGTGGGGGGCAACCAGCACGGCCACATGCCCGGCGATCAAGCTGATGGGGTAAGCCATGGTTCCCACGGGCACCGATGCGGCAGGCTGCACCGGGGCATAGCCCAGGGCGTCGCGCAGCAGTTCGCTGACGAAGCCGATGGTGAGCCGGTGGGCGTCCACGTCGGCGCGATCCATCTGTGCGGCGAAATGCTGCCACTGGGCGCTGGCGATCTGGAAAGCGCGGCTGTACTCGTCCTTGAGCTTGACGCCCTTGGGCACGCCGTAGTCCACCTCGGTCTGGTGCTGGGCGCGACCTTGGGCAGCTTTCTCCAACTGGTCGGGCAGAAACAAGCTGCCTTCGAGTTGAATGGTGGGCAGGTTCAGAGCAGCCTGGCGTTGGTTGCGCGTGCGTTTCATGTTGTTCTCGGCTCAGGCTTACAGCGAATCGGGCAGCAGCACGTACACGCCCATCACATCCACGGGCAGGCATGGCTTGACGTTGTACTGGCCCACATCACGGGCGGCTTCTCGCACGCGCTTGTGGTCAGCCAGCAGGGTGTCGGCACGCTGCTGGGCAAGGGCCTGCAACTGCTGTGGGTGGTCGGCCAGAAAGCCGATGGCCTGGTGCACCTCGCGCTGCACCGCCTCAGGGGGCAGGTTGCCGCTGGGTGTGCATTCAATCAATCGGGCGGCGTGCTCATCGAACAACCACTCGGGGTTGGCTCGACCACGCACGGCCAGGGCCACGGTTTCTTCGGCCATCATCTGAAAAGGCTCGCGCCTGCGCACGTAGCCTAACTGGTGGCGAACGCGAAGAAGGTACAGCGTGGTGGCTAGGTCCACATCATTAGTCAGTGTGGCCGCGCAGCGGGCGGCCACCGGCTGGGTGTTCCCCAGGGCATCCTCCAACAGGTGCTGAGCCAATGCGCCCACCAGTGGGTGGCTGCGATGCAGCTCGTCGAAGTCAAGCAGTTGAGCAGCGTCCAGCCCTTCGTCGGCCAAGCGCAGGCGCAAGGCTTCAGGCAGATGCTGAGGTGTAAAGCGGGCCTGATTGAGGCGGCGGGCGCTCTCCAGCGGAGACCCCAGACGTACGCAAGCGCTTTGCAGGAAGCGCTTCACGTCCGCTTGAGTACCCAGGGCTTGCTGTTGCTTGTGCCATTCGGGCAGCACTAGCTCCGGCTTAATCGGCCCTTGCCTGAATACTGTTCGATTGGCCTTCGCGCTCTCTAACGCATCTCGCCATTTGACTTGCAGTGGAGCCAGAAGTCTCTCCGGCTCCTCAAAGTCAAAAAGCTGCCCTTGCGGATCGGACACCTTATCTTTTCGCACCCGCTTCATCAGCGCGGCCTTGACCAAGGCCTGGTTGATGCGGGCATCGTCCTCGGGCAGGGGCACCATCACCCCCAGCTCTTTCTGGATGGCTTCGCCCTTGCGCAAGATGACCTTCAGCACAAAACCGTCAATCGGGTTGTCTTGCCCGTAGAGCATGGTGCAGCGCACCTCGGGGGCCTGCTGGCCGAAGCGATCCACCCGGCCTTCGCGTTGTTCGTGGCGCGTGGGATTCCAGGCCAAGTCATAGTGAATGACGGCGGTGAACAGGTGCTGCAGGTTGATGCCCTCTGACAGGCAATCAGTGGCCACCAGGATGCGGCTGTCCGCTTCGCCCATTTCTTCCACCCGTTCGCGACGCTCTTCCGGCGTAAGTTCACCGGTGATGGCCTCGATGGTGGTCTGGGGAAACTTGGCCTTGAGGTGCTCTGCCACGTAGTGCGCGGTGGCGATGTAGCGGCAGAACACCACGGGGTGGTAGCCGTCTTTGAGCAAAGAGCCGATGTGCTGAATCAATGCAGCCAGCTTGGGGTCGCCGGATTGGCCGGAAAGGCGCTGGGCCGTGGTGATCAGCGTTTGCAGACGAGATGCGTCTTGCATCTGGGCCGGCGGCTCCAGATCGCTGGCCGACAGGTCGTCAGCGCCCCCGTCGTGCAAACGCTCGTCAGTCAGCAGGTCTTCTTCGGACTGGGTACCTTCAAGGCGGGTAGTCAAGGCTTTGACGGCTGCGGCAGGCGAGGAAGCCACGCAGCGCAACAAGGCCAGGGTGGCGTACCACATGAGGCCGGAGCCACCGGCCACGCCTTCGCGCTCGGCGGTTTCGGCCAGCTCACGGCAGTAGTCCTGCACAGAATCGAAAAAGCCGCCCCATTCGCCATTGAGCTGGTAGGTCAGCTCGGTTTTCATGCGTCGGGCAAAGCCGCGACCGTCTTGGGTTTCGGCTTGCCATTCGGCGATGTCTTTGCGGCGGCGTTGAACGAAGTGGCGGGCTAGCTCTTGGCGCAGCGGGTCGCTGGTTGACATGCGCCCTTGCAATGCCAGGAAGCGCTGATCCAGCAGGGATAGCAGGTTGTAGAACGCCACTTCGTCGCCGGAGTGGGGCGTGGCGGTGAGCAGGATCAGGTGGCGATGCTCATCCTTGGCAAGGCGCAGCAACAGTTCGAAGCGCAGTTGCTTGCCCGCGCCGCTGCTGGCGCAGGTGTGGGCCTCGTCAACGACGATGCATTCGGGGGCCGTGGCGAGGAACTGCTCTCGGTTGCGCTCGCTTTTGATGTAGTCCAGGCTTACGACGACCACGGGGTGGTGATCGAACAGGGCCACGCCGTGGGGTAGCTCGCGCTCTACCCGCGCTGCCGAGGCCGCCGTGAGGGCCACGGCGAGCAGATTGAAGCGGGACTCCAGCTCGGATTGCCACTGCTCGACCAAGTGCGGCGGGCAGAGCACAGCCAAACGGGTGACCTCGCCACGGTCCATCAACTCTCGGGCAATCAGCCCGGCTTCGACGGTTTTGCCAATGCCCACGTCGTCGGCGATCAACAGTCGAACGGTGGACAGGCGCAAGGCCATCAGCAAGGGGACCAGTTGGTAGCCACGGGGCTCCACGGCAATGTTGCCGAACGAGCGGAATGGGCCCGCACCGGCGCGCAGTGTGAGGCGCAGAGCATCGCGTAGCAGGACAGCCGCCGCATGGTTCCCCGCCAGGGTTGGATCTGGCAGGTCAAAAGTGGCGTGTTCAACCGGAGCCAGTTCCAGTTGGGGGATCAGGGCAATCGTTTCATCTTCAGCGCCGCCCAGCGGACGCAAGCGCAGCCAGTCGCGGTGCGAGTCGGTCTGCACTACCCATTCGCGGCCTCGGGCGCGAACCAGGTTGCCTGGCAGGAAATCGTGTTCAAGTGTGGTCATGGGAGTCGTCTGGGGCGTCAGCCGGTTACTCCAAACACGGCTGGGTGTTCGGCAAAGCGGGCAGGCCAGGATTCGTGGTCAGAGAAGTCCAGCACCTGCCAACCTTTGTCTTGCAGCGTGGCGGCGGTCGTCGCGTCGAGCGGGCTGAGAAACACCAGAGCGCGCGCCGCTTTGTATTGGGCGGCAGCGACGGCTGCACCTTGATTGACCGGGACGTTCAACGCATCAGGCGCGGCCAGGCCCGCTTGATGAAGGGCAGCCAACCAGCGTGCCTCCGGCGTGTCGCCGGTGGAGGTCGCCACTGTGACCTCGTCTACTGGGCGTAGCTTGACTTGAGCATTGGCCATGGCCACCAGCAGTTTTAGCGCTTCCGGATTGCGGCGGTTGATGTGCTCGTGGTCTGGCTGATTGAAGTATGAGAGCAGGCACTGGTAGCAGCCTGCCTCGCAAATGTGGTTCCCGATGTCGTCGGTCTGTTCCAGTTCGGGCAGGCTCTCCAAACGCCAAATGCCATCAGCAGGGTCTTGGTGATGCAGAAGGCGCAGTGCGTTCTGTGCCACCAAAGCCAAGCTGGCAGCGTTGTTGGCCAAACGGGTTAGCACACCCGCGCCACCCTCGGCGGCCTCGTAGAACAATAGCGCGCGACGTTCGTCCAACTTTGGCAGGGGCTCGGCAACCAGCTCCGACTCTTCTATCTGGAAGGTCATCTCGATGCCGCGCTTGAGCGCTGCCTGCAAGGTGGCCATGGCTTCCAGCGACAACGGGTGAACGGGCGCGAGGATCAGCAGATTGCGGTGGTCTTCAACAAAGGGGACGATGCGCTGGTTCGGCACCTTGTCCATGAGCGCATCGTCATTGCCGCTGTCTTCGCCCGCGTCAGGGGCATCCTGCTTGCTCCAGGTCCCCGTGATGGGGTTGATGTAGAAGCCCAGTTGCTCTTTGTCCTTGCGGCGGCGCCACCCCCGGTTGATGCGCCAGATGCGTGCGGCTGGTGCGTAGCTGAGTTCAGCGAGAGCTTCTTCGCCTTGCAAGACATCGGCCTTTTGCTTCTGGATCTTGTCGTCTGGCCCAGGGAGAAAGCGGTAAGTAGTTTGCAGCTCGAAGCCTTGGCGTTGACGGTCCTCGTCGTTGATCGAAATGCGCTCAACCGGAAGCGTTTCGACCGTTTCGATGCGGTAGAGCTCGCGCACCCAATCGGTTTCCGTCAACAGGGCATCGCAGTTCTCGCATCGATTAACCAGTGGTTGCCCGCCTGCAGGCTCACCCAAGTGGCCGTAGCCGCATTGGCTGCACACCAATGAGGTGATCGTCGCGAGTTGACTGTTGCCTGAGATGTGGTCAACGTTGCCAACGTTGAGCTTGGCTCGCACCACGCGGTACATGCGGCCCTGGTGGTAAATGAGGCTGCGTGGGCCGAATTCGGACAACGCCAGGAAACGCGGGCGGCTGACCATGCTGCCCTCGTCGTCCTTGCCATTAGTGGTTTGTCCACCACGTGCAGGAATCCAAGCCATGAGAGGCAGGCGAGGAAAGTTGTAGCCGGGCAAGAACCCCTGGCTAGCCAAGTAGCGGTAGGTGTAGAAATCTGTGTTCTGGCTGTTACCTGACTTGAGCAGGACGGCGTACTGGCGCGCAGCATCGCCATATCGGCGCTGGGCGTTCTGACGCTCCGCGTGCGATGCGGTGTGGCTCTTGACGATCTGGTCGGCCATGTTCATCTGCTGCCGGGTGGCATCGAACAAGACACGCCAGCGTTCCAAGGCGCCCGAGAACTGTTGAGGCGCGCGCTTAATGACCTGCTGAACGTAGTCCTGTGAAAACCAGTGGCTGCCGTTCAACTCGGTCAGCAGTTGGTCCACCACGCGCTGAGCGCTACCCAAGGCGCGTTCACGTACACCGGATGCATTGAAGGCATCTTGGTAGCTCTGCTTGAGTGATTTTCCGGGTTGGTCTAGGTCGAGCATCGGCGCGATGCTGGCGTCCAGCGGAGTCTGGGTGCTGGCCAGCCATACGGCTTGAAGGTGGCTATCTACGAGATCACGGTTGGCTAGATCAAGCGTCGGCGCACAGACCACTCCGTGGACCATGTCGTTGGCGTGATGGAAGAACCATTGGTCGTGCGGGCTGAGTGCGGCGCAGTAGGTCACCACCAGAGCCTGTTGGCCTGAGCGCCCCGCACGGCCGCTACGCTGCGCGTAGTTGGCGGGTGTCGGCGGCATGTTCCGCAAGTACACGGTGTTGAGCGCAGAGATGTCCACGCCCAGTTCCATGGTGGGCGAGCAGAACATGACAGGAAGGCGTTCCAGTGGGGCCTCGTGTGCGGGGTTCTGCGACCAGTCGTTGCGGTCTTTGTCCGTGTAGCGGAAGCGTTGCTCCAGCAGTTGTCGGCGCGGGGCGTCAACTTGTGCTGTGTGCTCTTGGGCCTCGAACTCGAACAGTGGGTGCGATGGCAGGCGCAGCAAGTCGGCTACGCTCAGGTATAGCTCGCGGAAAAAGGTATTGATTCGGTTGTCATCGCCCAGAGGCTGATCTATTGTCAGGCACCAGTCCAGGGCTGCAGCGTTCAGGCGCCAGCCCGCCAGTTGCGCATCAATGGCGTGCCTTTGCACATAGCCGTAGTCGCTTGTGGCGCGGAGCATTGCCTCGATGAGCTCCACCCATTCAGCGTCCTTCCAGTGTTTGACCTCGTTTGCGAAAACGGTATCTTGCCAGAAGCTGGCGGTCTTGATCAGACGCAGCAAGCGCGAACGCGCACCACCCGTGACAAGATCCGTGCGTGGTTTGCCTTTGTACTCGGGGCGCTTGCCGAGAATCAGGTAGCGGCCTGTTTCCAGCTTCTCATCGGGTGCAAAGGCCCAGCGCTCAGTAAGGTAGGTGTGGCCGCTGGTACGAGCTTTGTCTTGCTCGACCGGATCAAGGTACCGAGTTTCAAGACACAGGTGGCGGCGCAGGTTGTCGAACAGCAGTTCGCTCAAACGGACCCGATGCAGTGGGCTGAGCCTGGATAGCACGCTGTGATCTGCGAACGAGTTTGCATCAGCACAGAACTCGTCGAGCCCGCGATAGCGGATCGCCAGCAGGCCGAGCTGGTCGAGGTTGGGGTTGTTAAAGCGCCAGCCTCGGCGAAGGTCGCGCAACAGGCGGTAAGCGATGATGAAGCGCAGCGTGCGTTGTGCCTCTTGCCGCGCCAGGCCCATCAGCTTGGGAGACCGCAGGTACTCGACGAGGATGCTTTGCTCAACCTGATGGAAACCAAGCGCTTTGAAAACGGCATTAGCGAGTTGCTCTTCGGTGAGCGCACCCGCGTTGTCCTGTAAAGCACCGATCAGGCCAGAGCGCAGGGTCAACAAGAAGATGAAGTCGTTGAAGTGTCCTGCCTGCAGCGCGGCGTCCTGGCGGTTGTCGGTGAACCCCAGAAGCTTGCGCGGATCAGGTTGGCCTGGCGCCGGGGCGGGCAAAGCGAAAAGTTGCTGCAAGGCACTCAGCGCAATCATGGTGGTGGCCGATGAGCGCCCCTCACCTGATAGGCTGGACAGCCGATTGGCGTCCTTCCCATGTGCCTCATGGGTGACGCCACAGCTCAGGCAGAAGCGGAACTTGCCGGGGATAAACCAGAAGTTCTCGCCAGAGCCCTCGTGCCCTTCGGGGCTCACCACTACTTGGTACGGAATGGCTTTTCGGTAAGCTGGTTTGACTTTGGGCTCTTCGCGACTTAGGTCCAGCCACGTTTCGGGCAGATCATCGATCTGGCCTCCGTATTGCTGTCCATCCTTGACCGGGCAAAGAAACCCATAGCTGGCATCTTCGTTGTCATCGGCACTGACGTCGTCGATCTCGCGCGGCAGGTAAGTGGTAGGTCTTTGCCCAGACTGCCAAACGGGTAGGTACTCCTGCCCGCAATCCCGGCAGAAGTGGGCCGGAAAGAGGTGTACACCTTCGTCTTGCCGACCAGGGGCAAAGCGTTGAGCATCCAGCGTAATGTGGCGCTGGCCTGGAGCCTCCAGCGTGGTGAGCACTTTGCCGGGGCCGCTGATGAACTGGTGCAGCTTGAAAGCAAAGGGTGGACGCCCCTGGGGTGTTCTCACATCGTGCGCAGCTACGAGGAAACGTTGCAATGCTGCGCGGGCCATGGCCACTTCACAGTTCGCATCGCGGGCCAAGTCATCGCTGGCATCCTGAAGGGTCTTCGGCTTTGCACGCCGAGGCGGCTCTTGATCGGGCAACTCGATACCGAGGTTGAGTTCGACCCAGATCGACACGGGGTCTCGTTGAAAGGCCTCGAAATCGGGCCAGTCATACTGCTCACGGCGAACCGCTGCAGGCAGGTCCGCCGCAATGGCCGCGACATCCTTGAGAGGGTCTGTGACGCGCTCAAGAGTTTCACCAATCACATCGTGCTCGCTGATGTGGGTGCCAAACAGTTTCGCGGCCACCTCGGCAACTGTGCGATTGCGGTCAGCCTGAGTACCTGCGCTCGACATCGTGGCGGAAGTGCCGACGCAGACCAGCTTGTCGGCCTTGAGCCGTTCGCGTAGCCGGCGAACGAGCAAGGCCACATCGGCCCCCTGGCGGCCCCGGTAGGTGTGGAGCTCATCCAGTACCAAAAACTCCAGACCCTCGCAGTGATCGACCACCCGTCGATCCACGTCGTCAAAGCGGGTGAGGATGTACTCCAGCATCATGAAGTTGGTGAGCAGGATGTCTGGTGGGTTGTCCGCCAGCGTATCGCGCTCGGGCTTCTTTTCCTGGCCGGTGTAGCGCGCAACGGTGAAAGGCCGCTCATCGGTAGCATAGCCATGGAGGAACTTGTCCAGCTCTTCCAGCTGGCTGTTGGCCAACGCGTTCATTGGATAGATGACGATGGCCCGCGTGCGACGCTTACCGCCCTCCGCCTTGGTCTTGATGATGCGGTCAATGATCGGGATGAAAAAGGATAGCGACTTCCCCGACCCCGTCCCTGTGGTCACCACATAGCTTTGCCCCGATTGCCCTTTTGCCAATGCCTGCAACTGGTGCGCGTATAGGTGCAATGGCTGCGGATTGCCTTCAGGCTTTCCTGTTTGGAAAACATCTGCGCACAGGGGATGCAGAACACCCTCTGCGGCCAGCGATTGCACAGTGCCCTTGCGCTTGTAATTGGGGTTGATCTGCACCAAGGGCTCGGGCCAGTAACGTCCATCCTGATACTGTCGCTCGACCTCTTCCTGAATATCACGTGCCGCAATGCGAACAAAGCTACGCGAGAAGGCGCTGTAGCGGTCAACCAGTTGGTTGCGAAACTGAAAGACGTCATCCACGGTTCTTTTCTCCCTGGTCTTCTTTGTGCAGGCGCAGTTCATCCATGGCGGCCGTCGCCCAGTGAAGGGTCAAGGTCGTTTGTGTTGCCATTTGGCCCCCCGGCCTTTGCCATTCGGTTCAATCACCCCCTCTGCCTTCATGGCGCGCAGAATTACCCGCACCATGTCGCGGCTGATTCCGGGGCAGGCTTCCTCGATCTCCGAGATGGAGAAGGGCAGTTGGCGCTTGAGAATCTCTGAGCGCACGCGGTCGCCTTTGGCACCCCGCCCGCGCTCGATGGTGCCCACGCGCTCTTCGAATTCCTTGTAAGCGCGCAGCAGAGCGCCCCAGAAGTAGTCGAGCCAGGGGGCGATGTTGTGAGCAGCTTCGTGCCAGCCATGGGAGCTGGCTTCCAGCGTTTCGTAGTAGCTTTCCTTCGACTCCTCGAAGATGCGCTCCAGGCTGATGAAACGGCCTACCGCATAGTCGAAGTGATAGAGCAACTGCAGGGTCAGCAGCCGTGCCATGCGGCCGTTGCCATCTGGGAATGGGTGGATGCACAGGAAGTCGAGGATGGCGAGAGGTACCAGCACCAAGGGGTCTGCCAAGTGCTGATCCAGCGCCGAGCGGTAGCGCGCGATCAGGTCCGCCATCGCAATGGGGGTGAGATGCGCAGCGACTGGACGAAAGCGGATGCGCGAGCTGCCATCGGGGTGGCGTTCGATGATGTCGTTGTTCGTGGCCTTCCAGTGCCCGCCCGGTTGCGGCATGTAGCGGTACAGCATGCCATGGAGCTGCAGGACAGTGCCCTCCGAGAACGGCATCTGATCGCCGCTTTCATGGATCAGGCCCAGGGCATCGCGATAGCCCGCCACTTCCTGCTCAGACCGGCTTTGCGGCGTGGCATTCTTGAGCACCAGTGACTTGAGCCGATGGGCCGCCACAACCACGCCCTCCAGGCGGTTCGATGACTCGGTGGACTCGACGACGGCGACCTGCCGCAGGTCGCTCAAGACCTCGGGTGACTGCGCCACAAAGAGCTGCTGTTTGCCTCTGTATTCACCCAAGGCGCGCAGTGTCGCCAGCTGCTGCGCGTCAAAGCGCAGCTTGGCGAGGTAGTCTGGCGAGAGTGATTGCATGCAGTAGCATCCGGGTGGGGAGGAATGAGGTAATGCTACAGCATATGGGGGTATTTTCGATAGCTATTGCCCCAATAGGGCTGCTATTACCCCATTCCTGTCAGATGCTTTGAGTCGATGCGCACCTGTGTGCTTGGCCGTGCTCGGATGGGTAACGCCCTTACAGGCATGTCAGTCTCAATGCGCACGGGGCGCAAGGTATGCCCACCCCTCGCCTGATGCGCCGTGCCGTAGTATTTCCGCGTCTTGGCACTGCGATGCCCCAGCCCCCGGCTGGCGGCGTCGGCATCGCCCGATGCTTTCACATCCGCACTCCATTGGTGGCGGAAGCAGGTGGCGGTGATGGCGTGGGCATGGTCGCGCCAAAGCTTGCGCCCGAGACGCTGGATCTCTGCAGTGAAGTTGCCGGCCTTGCTGATTTGGATGTGCAGCTTCCTGTCGGGCTGCGTGTCGAGCCGCTTCAGCAGGGCTGCAACCAGCGGATGGGTGTCGTCCGCCGTGTAGGCCATGAACCGGAATGGCTGCCCCTGTTGCGCTTTGACCTTGATGCCTGGCGTGTACAGGCAGAGGGTTTCGATGCCGAGCTCTTCGTCGTACTGCAACCAAGCGACGATGCCTTTGACGACTTCACCCGGGCGTGCGCCAGTCAGTGCCGATACCAAGAGCGCGTCGGCGTACTTGCCGGATGTGCCGCGTTCACAGAGATCTTCTCGCCACGTTGGTGGCAAGCCCCGCAGCGCCTGACGCTTACTTCGACGTTTGCGCCGGGGCTGGGTCATGCCCTGCTGCTTCAGTGTGATCAGGGCACGCAGCTGTTCATGAAGACGGGGCAGCACGTCCGCCAAGCGATGCCAGTCCAAGCTCCGCGAGGCAGAACGCACTTCAAGACAATCGGTCACGAGCTGTCGGCAGTAGAACCGCAATGCAGCCAGACGTTTGTGGAAGGTTCTGGGGCTCTGGGTCTTCTGCACTGCGGCTGCCAAGCCCCCTGGAGTGAACTGAGCGCGTTGCAGCAGTACTTGGGCCATGCGCAGGTACTCGGCCTCTGTGTGGCTGGATCGGCCCGTGGAAGGTTCCTGAGGTAGCGCGGTAGGCAGCATAGCAACGCATTCGCGGGCGATGGCGTTCAGGCTGTCGGTATCGACGCTCATGGCCGACCGCCATTGGCTAGGCTTGCAAAGACCTCGGGAGTAATTTCCCTGAGTTCTCCCGCCCGGAGGGCTGCGAGGAGCCAGCTGCGGCCAAGGCACCCGTACCTCGGCCTTGACGACTCCTTGCCAACGATGTGCTGTGCGTACTGCCCATCGTGCAGGATCTGGATGAAGTTGGCCGGATTGTTGGCAGGCCAACAAAAGCAGCGACCTTCCCACGCTGCCAGTTCAGAGCTTGATGCAGGAGCAGGCAAGGTGGCTTGCGGAACGACTGGGTCGAGACTCTCTGCGACAGCATAGGCATAGGCCGCTGCGTCTCTGAGAGGTCGGCCAGACTGGAACTGCTTGCCCACCGCCGTGAGGATCGACAGCGTGTCCGCTTTGGCTACGCCATTGCGCTGAGCCTTGGCAATCGCCGAGTCCACCAGCGCCCGACTTTCCGGCGGGATACCGGACTTATCCACAGGCACCCGCGTCGGCTCATGTAGGGTTGGCGTTACGTTTAGGTTAGTTTTAGCGTTGGCGTTGGCGTTAGTGTTATGTCGGGAAAGGTTGGATGGGGCATCGATACCGTATCCATACGGTACCGATGACACTTCTGTCGTTGAATGGCCTGCCAGCAGGGTGTCCAGCAGTTGTCGAAGCTCTTCGCTCAGCCGGGCTTTGTAGGCGGCCAGAAATGGGGCCACCCAAGGCTCAGGCAATTGCCGGATGTTCTCGATGGTTCGGGCTCGGAGCTTGGGGCCGAGGGTCTGGCTGGCCAGGTTGTGATACCACCAGATGCGAACCCAGACGAACATCCGCAAGGGCTCGAACCACACGAGGTCTTCCGCGCGCAGGCGTTCGATGACCTGCAGCCACTGGTCCTGCGACCAGCCGACCTCGGCAGCGGCGATGCGCGGCACCAGTGAGTACGCGCCGATGATATTGGAGACGGGGCTGGTCAGCAGATGCAGCAGCGCGGTCTTGTCTTCCGTTGTGCAGCCCTGCAGGAGCGGGCTGTGCCAGAACCCCTGATCGTTCACGGTTCTTTGGCGCCCCATGTTACTTGGCCTCCTTCGACGGGGTGCGCTGGGCGGCTTGTTGCTCCAGCCAGGCATCGATCTCGTGCTCCAGAAAGCCGGCCACACGGCCGCCTAACTGGATGGGACGGGGGAAGTCAGTGGTCTTGCACAGCCGCCACAGGGAGGTGCGGCTCAGGGCGATCTTGTCGCAGACGTCTTGAATGCGGATAACGCGCAGCATGTGGTGCTCCTCGAAACATCGTGAAAACACCGGTGATGCTGCGCGTCTGGCCCTGGCGATGCACGGGCATCAAATGGCGCGAATCTGGCGGAATTGTTGGCCGATGGGCTACTCATTCGTGGGCGTGAAATCGGGCAGTTGCCCGATGCCATGGTGGTGATCTGCTGTCAGCTCTTTCAAGCTGACCGTGTATTCGTTCGGCTCTGGGGCGAGATACGGATGGTCGAATGAGTCCTCGGGCCATTCGAGATGGGGATACTTGTCGCGCAGTGGCTTCAGGGCCGACAGTGCGGTGCTCTTGGCGCGCACTTCGTGCTCACCCCCGGCGACCAGGATGGCGGCCAGGCAGATCACGGCGTCAGAGGGTTGTGGGTCAGCTTGCTGCGTCTCTGACCCACTGTGAGCCACTCGGACGGGTGTCCAGCCGTGCTTGTGACAGAGAACGACGAACTGGCGTGCCGCCCAACGCTCGGCGACGTTCTCCGGACGGCCTCGCCTGCGTGGTGCGCACAGTCGCTTGGCCCCTTGCTCCAGCCAGCGCAGGTCCTGCCGTTCCAATATGCGGCCGGCAGGCCGGGGGCCAAAGGGTTCGTCAGACTGCTCATGACAAGTGCCTAGATTGCATGTCTGGTATTCGTCCAGTGCGCCCACGTAGGCTTGGTGGGCGGCTGATTGCTCAGCCTCCAACTTGCTCAGTTCGCTTTGACTGAGCCCCTCCATGGCGAAGCGGAGTTGTTGGACGGCGAGGGCAATCGCTTCGTATCGCTTCCGACTGGATTCGGCGTCTCGGGCTTGCTGCCGCAGACTCGCGTAGTGCTTGGCCAGGGCGATTGCCGCCTCAGTGAAGCTCCGCCGCCGCGCAGCCTCGTCGTGGCGCTCCGGGTTACTCAGTCTGGGGAAGTGCCGGTCGATCACGCGATCCAGTGGGGTGAGCGCGAGTGTGGTTTGGGCCGTGGCCTTACTGCTGGTCATGGGCAGCGGCTTTCCAGGTGTCGAGGTGATCCGCCCAGTCCTGCATCATCGCTTGACGCTCTTCGAAGTAGGTGGCGTGGTTGTAGGCGCGGCGCACGTTGTTCTGGTCGGAGTGCGCCAGCTGGGCTTCGATGGCATCGGGTCGGTACCCCATCTCGTTGAGCCGGGTGCTGCCCGTAGTGCGGGTGGCATGGGGGCTGTAGGTGCCGGCCCAGCCCAGAACTTTCAAAGCCTGCCTGAGTGATGCAACGGACATCGGGGTGTTTCGGTTGTCACGGCCAGGGAAGAGGTGCTTGCGCTGTCCGGTGATGGCTTTGAGTCCCCTGAGCATCTCCACGGCCTGCGTCGGCAGAGGCTCCACGTGCTCTTTGCGGGCCTTCATGCGCTCTGCGGGAATGCGCCACTGGGCGCGCTCCAAGTCGATCTCGGTCCATTCGGCTTCGGCGACTTCGCTGGGTCTCGCCAAGGTCCACCACATCAGCTGCATGCAATAGTTGATCTGGAAGGTACAGCGGTGGTTGTCGAAGTCGTTCAGCAGCTTGCCGATCTGCGAGGTGGTGAGGGCGGTCTTGTGTTGGGTCTTGTTCGCCGGCAATGCTTTGCGTACAGGCCAGACCGGGTCACTGTCGGCGCGCAGCGTGGCCACTGCGTACTCGAAAACAGCCGACATGGTGCGACGGGCCTCGGCCGCGACGGTGGGGGCGCCGCGCTTGACCGTGCGCTGCAAGATGTCGAGCACGTGGGCCGGTGTGATGGCGCGGATGGGCATCCCGCCGATCTGGCTGAACACCACGCGCTCCAGCATGTCGAGGCGGCGGTTCTTGGTGATGTCTTCCCAGTCTTTGGTCTGCAGCCACTCGCGGGCAACCAGCGCGAAGGTGATCTCGGCGTCGCTGGCTTGCTTGATGCGGTCGATCTGTCGTTGCTGGGCGGGATTGATGCCTTGTTTGACCAACTGGCGTGCGGCCTCGCATCGCTCCCGAGCCTCAGCCAGGCTGACGGCAGGGTACTCGCCCAGCGCGAACATGCTGGCCTTGCCCTCCAGCGTGAAACGAAAGCGCCAGGCCTTCACGCCGCTGGGCTTCACCTCCAGGCACAGGCCCCGGTGATCACTCAGACGGTAGAGCTTGGGTTTGGGTTTGGCATTGCGACAGTGGGTGTCGGCCAGCATGGCGAGCGCTCGGTGAGGATGATGCGCTCACTGTACTCACTTGCCGCAAGCGGCGCAAAGAAGCGTACTCACCTTTGTACTCAATTCGCGGGTGGCTGCTCGCGAGATTCCGGGCAACGCCCAGAAACAACAAAGCCGCGTAAGTGCGCGGCTTTGTTGAAACTTTTCTGATTTCACCGTCTTTCCCGGTGTTTCGGGAAAGACGGTCTGCTCATCAGACGTTGAACAGAAAATTCAGTACGTCGCCGTCCTTGACGACGTAGTCCTTGCCTTCG
>APMI01005861.1_pt1 | contig 33582 bp, 35 predicted proteins | sample 667938 | NCBI WGS metagenome assembly APMI01 (sample SAMN01084076, study PRJNA167559) | wastewater metagenome | biome: Wastewater | place: Denmark: Ejby Moelle, Odense | collected 2011-11-28
GGCGAAAGAAAGGCACATCGCCAACATGCACAGTCTTTTCACAATATCATATACTGGTCGGAGCATTTACAGATTATTATCCTTGTCTGACCGTAGTGTAAAATGAACGTCGGCAATTTCAAAACGTAACCATGATTAATCACGTGCGAGAAAGCTCTTCACCTCTTGCCTTAGCTCACTCAATCTTGCCTCATCGTCTCGTGCATCAATTGCCGCTTTGAGCCATGTCGCGATTTGAGCCATGTGCTCCTCCCTCAGTCCGCGCGTCGTCATAGCTGGGGTACCTAGTCGTATGCCACTTGGACGAAACATCGAAAGTGGCTCGTCGGGAACAGCATTGGCATTGAGCGTCAGGCCAATCTTGTCGATTGCCTCTTCGGCTGCTTTACCATCGATCCCAAAACTTTTGTGAACATCAGCGAGAATGAGGTGGTTACTTGTTCCACCGGTTACTAGTTCAAACCCAAGCTTACGCATTTCATCTGCCAGCACACGGGCATTCGCAACTACCCGCTTTGCATAGTCGGCAAAATCAGGCTTGAGCGCTTCACCAAACGCAATGGCCTTTGCGGCAATGACATGCATATGTGGCCCACCCTGCATACCAGGAAACACTGCTCGATCAATAAGCGTCGGTATGTTGGCAAGTGTTTTTTCGGGCGCCTTGAGTGGATTGCCCACCGTGCCCATACTGAGGATAAGACCACCCCTTGGCCCACGTAGCGTCTTGTGCGTCGTGGTGGTCATGACATGAAAGCCATAATCGAGCGGATTGTGCGCCACCCCGCCAGCAATCAGCCCTGCGACATGTGCCATGTCGGCCATCAGAAGTGCCCCGACTTTGTTGCCGATTTCTGCAAACTTAGCAAAGTCGGGCTCACGTGGGTACGCGCTATAGCCCACCAGAAGAATCTTTGGGCGATGCTCGTGCGCTAGGCGTCGTATTTCGTCATAGTCCAACTCTCCTGTGGCAATGTCTTTCATCTTGTATCGTACAAAATTATATAGCTTGGCACTGCGCGTCACAGGCGAACCATGCGTCAAGTGCCCACCATGTGTCAAATCCATCGCCATAATGGTGTCACCCGGCTCGCACCACGCGCTATACACCGCTTCATTGGCAGGTGCTCCACTGTGGGGCTGCACGTTGGCATGATCGGCATGGAACAAGCGTTTTGCACGATCGATCGCCAAAAGCTCAATTTTGTCTGTAAATTCCTGGCCGCCATAATAGCGCCGACCAGGATATCCCTCGGAATATTTATTTGTGAACACGCTGCCAAGTGCCGCCAAGACATCATCACTTACATAGTTTTCACTCGGAATAAGTTCGAGCCCCTCGCGCTGTCGCTGCTCTTCGGCAGCGATAAGTGATGCGACTGTATCATCTTTCATGTGGTATCTCCGTAATTAATAGTTGCTGCTTGCTGTCGCATCGCGTCATATCATAGTGTCATTATACGTCATTTAATCCATTGACAGTATATCATAACAGATATATTATATGATCATGAGTACAGCCAAATATTTACGCAATATTGGAACACTAATTCAAGAAACACGTCAGGCACGCGGGTTAACACAAGCCGAATTAGCCGCAGAACTTGGCACGAGTCAAAGCGCAGTCAACCGCATTGAAAAGGGCGGACAGAATATCAGTCTTGAGATGATCGCTCGTATTAGCGAAGTACTCTCGAGCGAGATAGTTCGTATCAACAGGAGTGGTAAAACTAACTTTGTCATTACTGGCGGCAACGAGCTTAAAGGTGAGATTGCAGTCAAAACGAGTAAAAATGCTGCGGTCGGACTACTATGCGCAGCCCTACTCAACAAAGGCAAAACAACCCTCCGACACGTCGCACGCATTGAAGAGGTGAACCGCATTATTGAGGTTCTCGAAAGTATTGGGGTTAAATGTCGCTGGCTCGAGCAAAATAGTCTCGAAATTACCCCGCCAAAACGCCTACGCCTTGAGGACATGGATATTGAAGCTGCCGTGAAGACACGTACTGTTATCATGTTTTTGGGCCCTCTCCTTCATCAGTACCGTCACTTCACACTGCCGTTTGCAGGCGGTTGTAGCCTAGGAACGCGCACCGTCGAGCCACATATGTCGGGACTCGCACCATTTGGACTCAGCGTGGTCGCAACGAACGACAGCTATGTCGCCACTAGTCACAAAAAGACCGTGGCACGAGCTATCGTGCTCACCGAACGAGGAGATACGGTGACGGAGAATGTTGTGATGGCGGCAGCTCTGTATGATGGCGAAGTTACTATTCGCAACGCTAGCCCAAACTACATGGTGCAGGATGTCTGTTTCTTTTTGCAAAAGCTAGGAGTAAAGATTGATGGCATCGGCAGCACAACGCTCAAAATACATGGCGTAAAGTCTATCAATAAGAATGTCGAGTACTACCCTAGCGAAGATCCCATTGAAGCAATGAGTCTCGTAGCGGCCGGTATCGTCACCAATTCCGAGATTACCGTCACGCGGGTACCGATTGAATTTATGGAGCTAGAGATGGCGATACTATTCGGCATGGGGCTGAAATTCACTATGTCTGACGAATATGCAGCGCGCAATGGCAAAACTCGCCTGGTTGATATTTCGCTCAAGAAATCGAAGCTACAGGCACCAAAAGATAAGCTACATAGCATGCCGTTCCCAGGTGTTAATATGGATAATCTCCCATTCCTTGGGCTCATCGCAACTATGGCCGAGGGTCGCACGCTTGTGCATGACTGGAGCTATGAGAACCGAGCTATCTATTTTACCGAGCTCACAAAACTCAATGCAAATATTGAGATGGTCGATCCACATCGAGTCTACATTGAAGGGCCGACGCGTTGGAAGTCTGCTGATGTCGTGGCTCCACCCGCACTCAGGCCGTCCGTTGTCGTTATGCTTGCGATGCTTGCTGCACCCGGCAGGTCAGTCCTGCGTGATGTGTACTCGATCAATCGTGGCTATGAAGATTTTGCCAATCGCCTCAACGCAATCGGCGCTGACATCGAGACAACCTGGGAGTAAACAAGACCAAACTAATAAACCGACATAAAGCCGGTTTATTAGTTTGGTGCGGGTGGGGAGAATCGAACTCCCGTCCCAAGTTTGGAAAACTTGTATACTAACCGTTGTACTACACCCGCATTACTGCTACACATTGTAACACCGAATGACTTGGTCGATCAATTACTAGAGCCGATGATATACTATAAGCATGGGCGATTTACGTACCAAATTTAGCAACAATCAGTCTGGCGTCATGCACTCGAGCGGGCTCGCAAGAGTTGCCGATGGCGATGCGGCAAGCTTTGGCGCAACAAGCGCCGAGTCATTCAGCCAACGCCTTCATATTGAACACAATCGTCAACACGTACAAAGCTTTGGCAATGCTGGGGTGCTTCATGGATATCGCATGGAAGCTAAAACACAGACACTCGGGAACCGGCAAGGTCCAAATGTCACTCGTAGTGCGGACTCCGGTCTCCCGCGCTCAGGCAATCGTGCATCGCCAGGGCGCGTTGATGTCGGGCTATCACGTCAAAGCATCAACGCCAGCAGTAGCACTCGGCTCGCAACACACACGCGGTTTCGCGAGCCAAGCCCACGCCACTACAATCCCTATGGCTAGATCATGGCTGACAAGTCGGGGCTTATCTGGTACAATACTTTAGTCATCACCCTTATCAAGTATGGCGGATGTAGCTCAGTTGGTTAGAGCGCTGGTTTGTGGCACCGGAGGCCGTGGGTTCAAGCCCCATCATTCGCCCCATAGAAAACACCTATCCTCGTGATAGGTGTTTTCTTTGCTATAATAACCCTATGCCCCGGTAGCTCAGTTGGATAGAGCAGAGGACTTCTAAGCCTAAGGTCGCAGGTTCAACCCCTGCCCGGGGTACCACGCACTCATCTCCTATTGCAAAGTGCTCTCATTCCAGTTATGGTAATAGCAAGGAGAACTTATATTGTATGTCAAAGAAAAAATCGGTTCGTAGAAAGCACATTTCCACCAACGACACGCACATTATGCTAAGGAAGGGCGTGTTTATCTATGCATTTTTCGTCTTTGTCACCTTCGTCCTGATTAGCCTTAGCGCCTATACCGTTCACAACATGACTGTTGCCTACACCAATAAGTCTCGGCTGAACCAAATCGAACGAATATATGCCGATTTGAAGCTAGACGATACGTATCGGCTCGCAAAATCAGATATTTTTGGCGACAAAAGAGTTTACAACTGGGACAAGAGCCGCACCTACTCATCAAGTGCGGAATATGGACGGAACGATACAACAGCAAATACGTTTGCTAACCTAAAGTCGAAGGCTGAGGCGGCCGGGTTTACTCAGGTCGGTGATGTATATGGTGGAGTGGCTCGTCAACTTCACTTCAAGAACGCCAACGGTGTATACCTACGTATCTCGGTAACTCCCAAAGCGTGGCAAGATGCCATTATCTACGGCACATCGTCCGCCGAAGAAACTGGCTTTGTGATGAACGATATCGCAAATGCGGCACCTGTCTATGTCATAATTCGCGTGAATCTTGACGATAACAATGAATAGCCTAGAGTAAACACCCTCTAGGTAATAGCCGTAAACTGCTCAGTTGTCTGATGATTACTCATCGCCGGCTTTTACACCGCTGTCCATACGACGCGCAAATACTTGCTCCACCTGCTTTTTTGTAATGACAATCTCGTCCCCTGGCTTCACCGCACCGGATAACATTTGCTTGGCAACGGTATTTTCTACCGCTTTCTGAACAACTCGTCGCATGGGACGCGCACCAAGACGTGGGTCATATCCCTTCTCAACAAGCACTTGTTTCGCATCATCGTCTACCACAACTGAAACTTTCTGCGGCTGAAGTGTCTTGTTGACGCTAGCCAAGATTAGATCAAGCACCTGCACAAGCTCAACTTTTGTGAAAGGACGAAACACCACAATTTCATCAAAGCGATTCAAAAACTCTGGTCGGAACTGGTTGGTGTTGATCAGTTCGTTCACAAAGTCATTCTCAAACTGCTCAACGTCGTATCCTCGATCAATATATTCACGAATCCTATCTGCACCAGCATTGCTCGTTGCAATCACGATTGCATCACGAAAGCTAATTTCACGATTTCGCTCGTCACGCAGTATGCCCTCGTCTAGCATTTGAAGGAGTGTTGAGAGCACTTCCGGTGCGGCCTTTTCAATCTCATCAAACAGCACCACACTAAATGGCTGCTTCATTACCTGGGCCGTCAGACTGGATGGATCATTCGCACCATCGGCAATCAGGCGCGCGACGTCCTCGGCGCGTACATACTCGTTGAGATCTACTCGTATCATACGGTCTTCGCCGCCAAAGTAGACGTCGGCAAGTGCCTTGCTCAGCTCAGTCTTTCCAACGCCAGTGGGCCCAAGGAACAAAAAGGTTCCGATCGGACGATTCTGATTTCGCACCCCTGCCCTTGCCCGTCGCAGCGCATCACTAACGACGCTTACTGCGCGCGACTGGTTGACCATGCGTTGATGAATAAGATCTTCCATATTGAGTAGACGTTCGCGGTCGTCAGCCGCACTCGCCACACTAACTTTGACGTCGAGTGTTTTTTCTATTGCCTGCTGCACTGAATTCATCGTCACGAGCCCATTCTCATGAAATGCCGCAGCATTTTCAAGAAGTCGCAAAGCACGACCGGGCATCGCGAGGTCATGCATGTAGCGCTCGCCAAGTCGATAGGCCTCTTTAAGCGCCTGGTACATGTAGGTCACGTGCCGCTGAATCTCGGTATAGATCAGCTGCTCCTGCATCACAACTAGCGTCTCATCTTTGTCGGCCGGCGCGACATTGATACGGTTAAGTGAATTGACGAGTGTTGCATTTCGCTGGCTAATCTGGAGATAGCGCTGTTCATCCATCGATAGGATCACACGCAAATTACCAGCGTCGAGAATCGGCTGCAATACATTTGATAGATCAACCGCCCCTACGCCTTCCTCAAAAAACAGCTGAGCATTATCGAGACAGATGATGATGTTTTTCGCACTATATGCTTCGCCAAGTACGCGCATAACTAGTTCCTCTAGCTCACCTCGTCCGGGCGCTGCACTAATCAGTGCTGATGAATCGAGAATAAAAACTTGTCGAAACTTTAGGCTCTCCGGTATCGCTGCTGTCGCATCCAGCAGACGCTCAGCAAACGCATGAATGATAGTTGTTTTACCGGCGCCCTCACTGCCCACCAACACCGCATTCTGCCGACCACCCGTACCAAATGTGTCAATGAGACGGTCGATTGCCTCGGTGTGTGAAGCAATGTCTACGGTCAATAAGCCACTACCTCGACCAATCTGTTCGCTAATGTTTTGCCCAAAGCGCGTCAACAGTGGAATATACCCGAATGACCAGTCGCGCGCTATACCGCCGGTTCGTTTGCGAATCGTATGCTTGGTGATGAGTTGTCGTAGATGATTCTGCCACTGTACACCCTTATCAAGATCTTCGTCATCGAGATGAATCTGCGCAATAAGGGATTCGTGATCAGCAAAGCTACGCACCAGCGCAACCGCTAGCACACTTCCCGTTATATGTTCAAGGCCGTTCTTGAGCCTTATACCCTCAGCGAGTTGCCATAACTTGTCAGTGCTTGCTGGATCATTGCTTGAGATAGACTGAAGCATCGCCGGTGTAATGCCAAAGCGCGCACCCATAAACTGCCCGCTCACTACCCTACCGACGGCACTTGCGATATCGAGTGGCGACGGCGTTTCCGGGAGTTGACCCAATATATCTCCTGATAAAACATCAGTGACCGCATCGGTTTTGCCTGTCGGAAGATGTTTGAGATCATGATAATACCAAATAACAATCATGTACGGCAGTGCGGCACAGCTCATCACAAGCCAACCAACCGCCCAGCCAACTACCAGTAGCCCCGCGCCTCCGACAACTAAAAAGCCACAGAGCCATGCCAGCAGTGTCACCAACCCACCCTGAAGCCTCACATATGTTCGTGCCTTTTGAGCGCGCATTGAGTGAAAATCGTAATCTAGATGTGCCATGGCGCCCAGCCCAGTAAACTCATAACAAGTCCGATTAGCGGTGCAACTGGCACGAGCGCCCAGCCAACAACCGCAGCCACACCAAGCAGGAACGACAGCAGCAGTGCGACCGATCCACACACGATCACAATCGTCCGCACCACACCCCCTACTGTGCGCGAGATAACCTGATCAAACCATGCGCGCAGCTGTACGCCAAGAGGACCACTCACCTGACCGGCAGAGATTTGTCGAAATGGCGCAAACCATGTCCGGATCAGCAGATCAATCGAGAAATAGTCGTACAGACTCAAAAACTGCTCTTTCGACAGCTTAACTCGACGCGTCCATCCATCCCCATACCACCAGGAGATAAGGCCAGTAATAACCATAACCCTATTGTACCCCAGCTCCATCCAATAGACCATGGTGTGCGCTATAATAATGTATATGCAGCAAGCATTGATAACAGCCCTAGGCAAAGGTGTCCGTAACCTCGCACAGCTACGCGGTGGTGGGTCGGCGCTCCCTGGTTTATTCGTAGAAAAAATTGATCCCGCCTACATCCGTCGCACGCTCAGCCAGCTCCCCCACGGTATCGTGCTGGTTAGTGGCACAAATGGTAAAACCACTACTACCAAAATGGTCGTGCAGCTGCTTGAAGGCCAAGGACTCCGTGTGTTTACCAACCGGACCGGTAGCAACTTCACCCGCGGAGTTGCCGCAGCGCTACTCGGCGAAGTTGACAATAGGGGAGTGCTTCATGCAGATATTGCTGTACTAGAGCTTGATGAGGCCCATGCGGTACTTTTTGTTAAGTCGATCGCCCCCACCTACAGCCTTCTACTCAACGTCATGCGCGATCAGCTTGACCGTTTTGGAGAAATCGACAATACCGCCGCCCTTCTCCATACAATCGCACAGCATACGACTAATAGCATTGTCATTAACCGTGACGATCCCCGACTAGCAAGCCCCGCGTTTCTCGATGACATTCAAGCAACTGTACATACTTATGGTGTTGACGAGAGTTTGCGCATGCACTTCCCGAGCGATGATCAGCTGCATGGCAATACGCCACAGCCGGAGCTGGCGGGTGATTCCCTCCGCCACGATGACGTCAGCCTTAGGGCGATGGATGGTCAGCGCGCAACAATCAGCTATGCGGATGCCGACCATGTCGTTGATCTCAAACTAAACGGTATTTACAATGTTCAAAACGCGGTTGGCGCAGTAGCCATCACTCGCTCCATTATGGGTGATGACCTCGACGAGCCGGCTATGCTAAAAAGCCTCTCGGAAGTTACCCCCGCATTTGGACGCGGCGAATCTATTATGATAAATGGTAATTCCTGTGAATTATTGTTAGTCAAAAACCCAGGTGGCTTTCGGCTCAGCCTGCAGTCATTCGATCCAGCGGGGCACGCAACCATGATTGCCATTAATGACAACTACGCTGATGGTCGCGACATGAGCTGGCTGTGGGATGTAGACTTTCATAGCTTGGTGGAGCATGGTGTTGACGTTGTGGGAGGAATACGTGCTTACGATATGGCACTGCGGCTCCAGTATGATGAAGTTGAGTTCCGTCATGTCGAGACCGGCATCGCGACGGCACTTGAGTACTTTTTATCCCACCATATGGACAAACCAAAGCGCATCTATTGCACCTACACGGCAATGCTTGCAATACGGCGCGAGCTTGCCAAGCAAGTGAAAATCGAGGCAGTCTTATGAGCGAAAAAAGGGTCATCAATCTGCTACAGCTCTACCCTCGTGACATGAATATCTACGGCGACTGGGGCAACGCACTTGTACTCATGCGACGACTGCAGTGGCACGGCTATCACGTCAACCTCCTGTCCTACAACGTGGGCGATGAGTTCCCCGAAGCAGTAGATCTTATCGTCGGTGGCGGCGGCCAGGATAGTGGACAGGCAAAAATTGGAGACGACCTACTGAAGATCGGGCCAAAGTTAATTGATCTCGCCGAAGACGATGTGCCTATGCTGATGATCTGTGGCCTGTATCAGCAATATGGTCATTTCTTCAAAACCAAAGACGGCCAGGTGATACAGGGTATCGGACTACTTGATATCGAAACATATGGTGGCGAAGAGCGCATGATTGGAAACATTGTCAGTGAGAGTGATGAGTTTGGTACTATCGTTGGCTACGAAAATCACAGTGGCAGTACCGTGCTCGGCGCAAAGGCTCAGCCATTCGGACGCGTCATTCGCGGAGCCGGGAACAATGGGAAGGATGAGACGGAGGGAGCCCGATATCGTCATGTCATCGGAACATACATGCATGGCTCGATTCTGCCAAAAAATCCTGCCGTGGCTGACTACTTGATCGAAAAAGCTGTTATGCGCAAATTTGGCATATACCACCCACAGGTAATTGATGATCATATTGCAGAAACAGCGAGAGAGACGGCCGTCACCAGGCCTCGCTAGATCGCCTGGAGCTTCTCGAGATCGGCCAATATCTGACCGGCATGTCCGACCGGCGTGACGCGTCCGTACACTTTTACCACCTGCCCCGCCGGATTAATGACGAACGTTTTGCGCAGTACACCCTCTTGACCAAACATTTTCTTGCCCCATACACCATAGGCATCCATAACTTTATGGTCGGGGTCCGACAGGAGCGTGAAGTCGAGTGAGTGCTTGATATAGAAATTTCGATGCGAGGCACCATCGTCGCGCGATACGCCCAGCACCACCACACGCTTTGCGAGTAGCGTATCTTGAATATCCCTAAATCCACAGGCTTCAACCGTACAGCCCGGCGTGTCGTCTTTCGGGTAGAAGTACAAGACAACCCAGCTGCCATTATATTCTTTGAGTGAGTGCACCTTGCCATCCATATCTGTCAGCGAAAAACTAGGTGCTTTGTAAGGAGTAGTGTTGTTCATAGTACTATTATAGCGCACCGTTTTTTAAGGGATGGTTTGCTATAATGGTCGATATGTTTGTGAAGGCCAGCGCTACAGTCAACCGTCTCCTCACCCTCGACTACCTGCGAGGTTATTTCGTACTAGTGATCATTATCGATCATCTAGACCGCTTCCCTAGCCTATGGGCTGCTATCACGGGCACTGGTCGCTTGTGGGTGACGGCCGCCGAAGGGTTTGTCATGATATCCGGCCTGCTAGTTGGCTATGTCCGTGGACGCAAGGGCATGAAGCAGCCATTTTTGGCTATAGCAAGAAAACTGCTCAGTCGCTCCCTACTTCTCTACGCATGGACGATCCTCATGACCGTTGTATATGCATATATCACCTGGTATTCAGGTATTGGTCCGCTTCCCTGGTTCAACAGCCCAGTGGGTGATTGGGCATATATGTGGCATCGTCTCATCACCCTGCAAATGCCCCACGTATGGATACATTTTTTGGCGCTTTATGCAATTTTCTTAGTCCTTGCAATTGGCGCAGTCTGGCTGCTCCGCAACGGCTACGACCGCTTGCTTGCCGTACTGTCTGTACTGCTCTATATCTACGGGTTTGGCCACCATATTGAGTGGATGCAGTGGCAAATCCTATTCTTTATACCTGCGATCGCCGGGTTCTACCTTGATAATATCCGAAGTACCTGGCAATCATGGAGTACGAGCAGACAAAGGGGCATAGAAATAGCCACTATCTTTGCTGGCGCGTTGCTGCTGGTTACTTCTGTGATATATATCTTCTACCCGCAGTACGTTCCGTATACGTCAGAAGTGAATGGCATATTCTCAGCGGAACCATTCATGCCCGCAAGACTACTGCTGACGATCGTCTGGTTCTGTGCGCTTATAGTCTTGTTTAATCACATCACGCCCTACCTCGCGAAATATAGCTTTGGCATTGTCGAGTATTTTGGTACGCATTCACTTACTGCCTACATCGTGCATGGGCTCGTGCTCTGTGGCGTCACTGTGCTGTTTGCAAAATCAAATGACTGGACCATCAATACACTCCTGACGTTTGGTGTCATTCTCAGTATTTTCCTGCTTATTCGCCTTCCGGTTATCAGACGGATCATTCCGCGCTAGCCACACCAGCATAGCGCAGCTCGACAGCGCGTAGCTGTGATTTCATGCTAGTTAGCTTGAGTACTCTCTCTACCCGCCAGTTTGGTAGCTTAGCAACAAGTCCAGCGACACTATCGCTCCTCACCACAAACCAAGTTTTACCGTAGCGCGTACCAAAGGCATCCATATCAATAATCTTGCGCTTGCTATCATCACGCAGCATTTCGTAGGCACCTACTTGCGTTGAATCCTCGCTGCGGAAAAATGCTGGATGCTGATCCGTTTCCAAATACGCCACTTCAAAGAAAATCCATGATGTCTCGGCTACGATAGGCTGAGACCCCTTCGACTCATGTGCGATAAGTTCCATGAGTGGCTTTACGGTGTGCGCACTATCGTTGTCTTTATTGTAGTTACCAATTGCATAAACATACGAAATGCCGATAACATGAAGGCATAGTACAAGCACCAGTGCGGCAACGACCGGCCACTGCCGAATACTCCGTTTTTTCAGACAGACCGCATAGGTAATCGCCGACCACACCGACCAAAATGCGACTGCCACTAGGACGTATCTATCGACAAACGATGGCCGGAGGGGTGGTAGTGAGCCAATAAGTAGAATGATCGGTGGGAGCAAAGCGATACCCGCCACCAAACGATAGGCCTGTTTTCTTTCTGCATTGAGCTGGCGATAGGCTCTAGTCGACAGATATACAAGCATAGCGACCGTCACTACTATTGTTACCATCAACCAGTTATAGACTTGGTTGTGATCGTAGTAGCTATAGAGATTACTGATATAGTTCGGCAGTGTGTCCATCGAAACGGGACCGATCCAGAATCCGCCACCCTGAATATTGACAAGCTGCCATACGAGGAAGGGTAGCCACCATGACATGACGATGAGGGTTGCATAGAGCGACCTGCGCCAATCGGGCGAGAAGAATGCTGATACACTTGCGCGTAGAGATGTGCGCCGCACCTCATATGCACGCCACAGCCAGTGCGTAGCCCATACCGCTATGGTCATATAGTGCGTGAGCATACCAACACCTACCAGGACGCCATAAACTACCCATTTTCGCTTCGTAGGCTTTTTCATCGCCTCAAGCAGCACATAGGTTGCAAGAACAATAATAAAGACCGTCATCGTATACATACGCGCCTCTTCGCTGTAGCGCACAAGCATTGGCGATGTTGCGAGTAACAGCACAGAAAGAGCGGCGGCTAGCCGTCCGAAATAATTGCGCACAAACACATACAGCACGCATATCGCAAGTAGTAGCCAGACTAGGCTGAGCGACCGCAGCCCGATTGGGCCATCACCCCAAAGCATCGTCCATAGCTTGAGCGTCCAGTAGTATAGGGGCGGATGTACATCGTAGGCTGTGTATCGAGCGATGTCAAAGAAATTATGGTGAATAATCATTGCACTAAACGCCTCGTCAAACCATACCGACCACTGGGACATATTACCAAGACTAATCAAGCTTGCGACTGCCAAGCCCAGTATGAGAACTAGCCGATCAAATCGCGTCAAGCTGAGGTTGTTAGTTTTTGCCATACGTCTCTACCGTCATGTCTCCGGCAGAAAACCGCTCGGTTTGCTGATACATGGCGTCGATAGTCAGTTTCGGTTCGCCGTAGTAAACATAGCGGATGGTCTGTGTGTCACCTAAAACATACAGTGAATCTAGGCGATCGAGACTCATCGAGAATGGCGCATAGCCGCCGCCCAGCTGAGCGGTATCATTGTAGAATTTTTGCTTGCAGTCTGTCGGGATATAGTAGCTCAGTTCGGTTGCAACATATGGGTCGGCAGCAACAATCGTTGTTTGGCTACAATCACCAATTGCTGCCGCGACCTCATCTACGGCCGGATGTTGCATGCGCTGAAAATTAAAGTTCCCTACACTCATGAGCTGCAAGCAGCCAATCGCACCAATCAACACAAATAACAATGGCGTTGCCTGAGACCATCGTGATTGACGCTTCGCCTGAACAATCATCAGTGAACATGCCAGTAGCAGTACTAGCCCAATTGCGACATGGGACAGGTATCGTTCAACATACATGGGCTTAAACAACGATACGACCATCAAAACTATGATTGGTACGGCGCTATACAGCATGAGTAGCACGAGATAGTTTTTTTGCGTGGTCAATTGATATGCCCTACGGATAGCAAGACCGCCAGCCACTAGGACAAATAGCATGAGGATGGTTTCGAGCACATTCAGCTGCCACAGCGGCTTGTACAGCGTGTTAAACGATACAACGCCAAGTAGTTGCTCAAGATTCATCGGCTTGCCAATGCTCGCGAGCGCACCATTATTCACCTGACCCAGAAAGGCTGGTAGCCATGGCAAAAACAACACAAGGCTTCCTAGGTATGCCCATAGCCACGGTTGACGCCAAATATGCGACAGCTTTGATCGGTTTAAGTAAACCAGCCACACTAGGTGAGCAGCCCATAGCAGAACAAGATAATAAAGCATGTAGACCCCGACTGCGACAAGCAGACTATAGCATGCCCAAAGCCATAGTTTGGCGCGTGATCGTGCCTCCAGTGCAACCACCATTACGTATGTTGCCAGAATCCCTATGAGTGATGCAATCGCATACATACGAATCTCAAACCCATAGCGCATGAGTAGTGGCGAGCACAGCAGCAGCACTGCCGTAGCTATTGCTGCGCGATTACCAAACATCCGCCGCACCAGCAGACCCGCCACAACAAGCGACGCACCATAGGCAGCCACACTGAGACTTCGTAGCGCAAATTCACTCCATCCAGCAATCGCCCCCCACCCATGAAGCAACAGGTAATACCCGGGCGGATGCGTATCAGCAGCCGCAAGCGCAACGATTTCGGCTGGCGTATGGCGCGCTACGAGAATCGAATACGCTTCATCAAACCAAATACTCTGCCTCATGCCAATCCACATGCAAATCACCATCGCGAAGATGGCAAGCACGGCAATGATGAGTGATGTATGCGGCGTAATGTGTGATATATTTCGTTTCATGATGTGTCTCATAAGCATATTGTACTAGATTCTAGCCATTCTCGTGATTAGTCCGCATATCTAGACATTTTGACGAATTACGCTATAATATCCAGGTACACCTATCGGGGTGTGGCGCAGTTGATAGCGCGCCCGGTTTGGGACCGGGAGGTCGAAGGTTTGAGTCCTTTCACCCCGACCACGAAGATGCCTGTCCGTATGGACGGGTTTTTTCGTACATACACCTACCGAGCTTGGATGACAAACGGGCATACCTTCACATGGCTGCGCAAAAGTTCAATCCCACTATGAAGCTTCTCCTTCGACAGCTTGATCGTCTTGCCATCCCAAGGATCAAAGACATCATAAAACTTATCCGTGGCACCAGTCACCATCATAAAATGGGGCAGGTGCGTCCAGCCGTCGGTTATATTGTTATCAACGTAAACGATAAATGGGGTGTCGAGTGTACCCAGAAGACTAGCGTCGTTTTTCTTATATACCATCTTTATGCGCGGATGGTCTACCCGCTGCTTCAACATATCGAGATAGTATTTGTTGTCGACGTATAGCGTTACCGACTTGTCTTCGTATCGATCGAGAAAAGCTAGTAGGCAGCCAAGCGTATAATTCTCGCGCAGCCGAGACAGCCCATCGCTCAGGATATCCCGTTCTTTATCCCTGGTTGGCTCTATACCAAATAGGTACATTAAGTCGACGACAAGACAACCCTGGTTACTCTGTTGTTTATAATCCATGGAACTATTGTAGGTTTTATATTTTTATTATCAAGCTATTCTTTATTTTGTATTTTTGCCCTGTAGGGTCAGTCGATACTTTGGGCGTATCCTACAGTCGACCCAGTTCAACTTGATGTTCTGCCTGAACTAGTTCAGTTATTTTAGCTTTGAGTGCATCAGGAACCGCTAGGCCGGCGATAGCCATAAGGTCTTCCCTGTGTTTATTTTGGTATGATGGTAGTATGCAATCATCATCAGCGCGTCTCACATGTGTCAACACCTTCGGCACACTCGGCTATCTATCGCTAGTCATGCAGTGGGCGTGGTGTCTCCTGATTGTGGGCTATCCGTTTATCAGTGGAGACCATGCGATGCTTTTCCCGGTTGATGCACCACGCGTCTCCCCGCAGCCACAAGCCGTTGATTTTGGGGTGTTCTCACCGGTTGCCTTTGTCGTTGCATCCGCCATATCCCTACTTGTGTTGGTCGCGACGGTTGTTACTGTTGCCCGATTGCCGCGAGCTGTTGGCAAAAAAGGCGCACAAACAACACGTGCAACTGCTCATGCCATCATCCCCACCCTTACGCATCACAAAAAACTTAGCAAAACTCGTTCAATTCGCCTCACCTACCAAGTGGTGATTGGACTCAAGCTACTCGGCACACTGTTCGCACTACTACCTCTCATCAATAGTTCGTCAATCCCTCAGCTATCGCACGATATCGTACTCACAGTGGGTGGTTTTTGCGCCATCTGCACAAGCCTGTGGTTCGGTATACAGTATATCCTCGCTCGACTATTTCGTCTGAAGCGAGACCAAATTTGGTAGAGAATAGTTGCGAATCGTAAAAAAAGCGCATACAATAGCATTAGCGGTTTTAGCCCATGAAAATAAACAAATCTCTCGCGGTTCTCACAATGTTCTGTACGACTGTTATGGCAGGAGTGGTCCTGTATGCTTACCAGCAGCTATTTGTTGATACTTCTCTCTTAGTCCCGACCGTACGCATCAGTGCGACACAGCGCACCGGAGGCGTTGCGGTTAATTCCCATACTACGTCCGACACCCCGGCGACCGACAATAAACCATCCTCAGCCACCAACTCGCCCACAACACCCCCCAACCAGTCAAGCTCGATACAAACCGCATTTGATGCAGCACCCAAGCAAGCCGAGATAGCTGCAACAGTGACTAAAGAGCATCCCTACTACGCACTTGTTGCGCCAAACGACCCCTACTATACTAGCGTCAATTACCCTCCGTGGGCACTCACTCATACTGGGGCACCATCGGTGTGGTCCCAGTCGACCGGCTCAGAAGTTGTCGTTGCGGTGCTTGACACCGGCTTTGCCCTGCAACATGAAGACCTAGCGACACAGTGGTATGCCAATCCCGGAGAAAACTCGATGACACAGGCCGGCGATCGATGCTGGAGTGGCAGCTCGGTCAATAAGTCGACCAATGGCTGCGACGACGACAACAATGGATACAAAGACGACTGGCGAGGATGGAACTTCTACGGGCGCTACCAGCCCACCGCGACACCCTGTGCCTACAATGGAATGGGTATCTATGTTGCAAATAACAATCCTCAGGCCGGCATGTCTGGCGACGACATTCTTTACCAGGAAGATCAGACGTGTTTCGGTATTAACCAGGGCGATCCATTTGCCGCAACGTCTCACGGCACCTCTACTGCCGGGCTCACGGGCGCAGCAAGCAATAATAGCAAGGGCATCGCAACGTTCAACTGGAATGTAAAAGTCATGCCGCTACAGGTTTTGGGTGATGATGGAAGTGGATGGACCAGCAAGATTGTCGCGGGCATTTACTATGCCGTCGACAATGGTGCAGACATCATCAACATGAGTCTCGGAGGGAGCGCCAAAGATAGTGCGATGGAAGCTGCCATCAACTATGCGTATAGCCACGGGGTGATAGTGATTGCGGCGGCGGGTAATTGCGGCACGGGATCCGAAAATGGCTGCGATCCACAAAAGCCAGGCGCAATGGGCTACCCTGCACTGTACAATCACGTGATTGCCGTCGGTGCGAGTGATAGCAACGATAGTCGCGCTAGCTTTAGTAGCTATGGCCCAGGTCTCGATATCATCGCTCCGGGCTCCGGTGCTATCATAGCTCCCCTGATCAGCCGCGGGGCGACACCAAATAACCCAGCAACGTTCAACTATACAACTGCCTACTCGGGAAGCCTGTATGGCACCTCATTCGCAGCACCAGTTGTTGCTAGTATGGCCTCACTCATCAAATCGATCCGGCCAGTGACCAGTCCTGACGACATTACCGCAATACTTGATGGCTCAGCAACAAAAGTAGGCGCAATGAACGGTGCTACCTATACTAATCAGTATGGGCATGGCCTAGTCAATGCCAACACGGCCGCGGCCATCGCAACGTCACTCAATAGCACGACACCCGCCACTCCAAAGCTGCTACAGACAGGCGATTCCCGCTCCGAGCATAGCTATTCTCCAGGAGCAACGATGAGTAGTGGCTGTGTTGCCGCGGCAAGCACCTATTGCACCATCAGATTAACTAATCCGCTCGGGTATGATCGCTACCTCCCATACACACTGACAAGCTCGACAGGTAATTCTGGCTGGCAGTGGTCTGGAAATATACTGCAAAATGGCGAATGGTCGACACGCGCAGTCCAGGGCGACACCCGCTCAGGTGAATACGTACTATTCTCAAAGTAAGTTGTCGCCTGCGTAAGATTAGGATATACTACATATAACCATAGGGGTTATATGCTGAAAATAAAGAAACACCGAAAGACTATTTCTGTAGCACGTCTTAGCACAGTAGTGGCTATACTCCTGCTTGGAAGTGGCTTATATCTGCTATCTCTCGTTGGCGCGCCTGCGATTGCCCCTCTTGTCTACTCGAAGCCTATTGAGCTGAAATCATTGCCCACCCCCACAAAACAATACGATCGTATTGTCATCCCAAGGATCGGAGTTGATATTGCCTACGGAAAGGGCCAAAGCTCCCTCGATCACGGCGCACAGTGGCGCTACCCAGAAAGGGGCAACCCTGTAAACGGCGGGAACTTCATCATAGCCGCTCATCGCTTCACTCTTGCACCAACGCCCGGCGAGACGGCAAAAAAATCACCGTTCTACAATATTGATAAGCTAATCGTTGGCGATAAGATTGTCGTTGACTATGACGGTACGCGCTACGGCTATGAAATTGATAAAATATTCGATGTCAAGCCGACTCAGGTTGAGATCGAGGCACCCTCCACCGAGCCTAAGCTCACCCTCTATAGCTGCGAGCTTGGTGGCGCCGAAGCAGGTCGAGTGGTAGTGGTCGCCCGGCCGCTTGGGCAAGTAGCACTCGAAAACAGTTAGATCTCGCCCTGAGCGCCCGCTCCAAATTGCTGCTCTACATACCCCGTCTGGCCCGACGCCCAGTGCCGTGCTGTCTGCGAGTAGTGGCGGTCACCGTCGAGTATTTGCTGTCGAGTCACAATCGCTACATCTTCTATCTCATGATTGTCGATCTGAATCATATCGAACACGTCGCCCGCCACATGCGTCTCATAGACAAACTGGTATGTTTGGGCTAGATCGCTCATGCGATCGACGATCAGCCTAAACTCGAGCTGATCTGCCTGTAGAGTAATGCCTACTTCCTCGGCAACTTCTCGTATGGCGGCCGCTAGCGGTGTTTCACCGTGGTCAATCACGCCACCAGGAAATGACCAATACCGTTTGTAGTGCGCCTTCACTACCACCACTCGGTCATCGGCACATACCGCAACCGTACCGCTCGACATGCGCTTCTCGAGCCCGCTCATCCAAGCGACAGTCTGCTCTTTTGTAAATTCGTGCATTGCTACTTTGCGAACTCGATAGCACGAGTCTCGCGAATCACATTCACCTTGATCGTACCAGGATATTGCATCGTGCTCTCGATCTTGTTGGCGATATCACGCGCAAGCTTGATAGCGCTGAGGTCGTCAATCGATTCAGGGCGAACCATCACGCGCACCTCACGGCCAGCGCTAATCGCATAGGCCTTCTCAATTCCTTTGAAGCCTGTGGCAATGTTTTCAAGATCACGCATGCGCTCCGAGAAATTCTCTGCGCTAATATTTCTTGCGCCTGGCCGAGCAGCGCTCACAGCATCTACGACGCGGATCACCATCGCTTCGGGTGTCGTCGCGTCAATGTCATCATGATGCGCCTCAATAGCGTGGCATATCTCAGGGCTCATGCCTGCTTTTTGCGCCAGCTCAGCGCCTATGTGGTGATGCTTGCCCTCTACCTTGTGTGTTACCGCCTTACCCATGTCATGCAGCAGGGCAGCGGTTTTGGTGACGCGCACATTAGCGCCAACTTCTTCAGCGATCAGCCCAGCCATATGTGCCATTTCAACACTATGCATCAGCACATTCTGGCCATAGCTCGTACGGAACTTGAGCTCTCCAACCAGTTTGAGGAGCTCTTTTGGAATGCCCGTTACGCCTACTTCGCGCGCAGCGTCTTCACCAGCCATTACAACTTCTTTTTCAATTTGCTTTTCGGCCTTGGCAACGACTTCCTCGATGCGTCCCGGATGAATGCGACCGTCCTTCATGAGCATTTCAAGTGCAATACGAGCCACTTGTCGCCGAATAGGGTCGAAGCTTGAGAGTACGATCATACCCGGCGTGTCATCAACAAGAATATCAACACCCGTCGCGCGCTGAATCGCCTGAATATTACGCCCTTCTTTGCCAATGATGCGTCCCTTCATTTCTTCGTCGGTAAGCTTGATGGCCGTCACCGTCCGCTCAGCGGTTACCTCACTAGCCATACGCTCCATCGCACTGACAATCACAAGTTGCGCTTTTTCCTCGGCATCATCAATAGCATCCTTCTGCAGTTTCGCAACCAGTCCGAGCAAGTCGTCCTTGATGTCGCGCTCAGTCATCAGCATCAGCTTTTCGGCCGCGTCTTTCTTCTTCAGCCCAGCGATTTTCTCAAGCTTCTCCTGCTGCTTGGTGCGAATCTCACGCACTTCGCCCTTGAGTGACTCGACTTCGTCTTCAGCGGTACGTAACCTTTCACTGCGCCGGTCTAGCTCGTCAAGCTTTTTGTCGAGCGTGGTCTCACGGTCAGCAAGGCGTGACTCAACTTTTTGCATTTCCCTGCGGCGCTCCTGCTCTAGGCGCAGTGCGTCGTCTTTGGCTTTGAGAACAATTTCGCTTGCCTTACGCTCAGCACGAGCAATCTCTTTTTCGGCATTATGACGACTGCTAGCAACACGCTGCTTGTCGTACACAAACTTTCCGCCCACGCCAGCAACGATACCAGCAACAGCGGCGATTATCTCTATCATATATGGTCCTTTCTTCTAGCTCAGGGGCAACAATACATACGTGTCATACAATCAAAACTGTCACACTACGGGCTGAGCTGGAAATTTCAATAGTTAAAATGATTGGTAGCTAGCATCAGCTAACTCCATCTATTGTAGCGCTCCTGCGGCCTTTGCCGCAAGCTATTTTCGCGGTTTCGTAATATGCGCGTCACCGCCATAGTCAGGCATCACAATACTGTCATTCTCTTGCCGGTCAAGGCGTTCCAGACACTCAGACAGCCAGGCATCTCCAGTAGCACCAACAATCGGCAGTTGCCGCGCCGTGGCAAGTGTATTGAGCACACTCAGCCCGATTCGAAGACCAGTAAAACTACCCGGCCCGCGGAATACACCAATCTGGGTGACATCGTCAACCGTCTTGCCGTGTATCGCTAGGGTGTCACGAAGATATGACAATATATCGCGCGCCAAGAGACGATCAGCTTGCCACTCATAATCATACCTTCCACGCCCATCCACCAGCGTGCACTGAACCATCATCGCCGCACTATTCCATAGTAAAATCATTGCAACTTCTCCATCACCGCACGGGATTTGTCGCCATTGGCAGCTATCGACACCTTGCGACTGGTTTCCAGAATCGGTGCGAGTTGAATCGTCAATACATCGTGCGGCAAGACTCCAGCCACAATTGACGCCCATTCGAGCACCGTAACTGTGTGTGGGTCGTGAACCGACTCATAGAGCTCGGCGCTCATAATACCCGCATCAACCAGCCGATAGAAATCATAGTGCGCCAGCCTGAGTCCATCGCGTGCTTCATACACCCTGCTAATCGTAAACGTTGGACTTTGGACATCATTTACGATACCAAGACCCCGCGCAATACCTTTGGTAAGTGTCGTTTTGCCCGCTCCTACATCTCCAACCAGCTCTAGCACCTCTCCGCCAGCTAGCACCTGTCCAATGCGGACACCTAATTTCTCCATGTCTTCAGATGAAGTAATCGTCACTTCCATATCGATAGTAGTATAACATAACTCATGGGCTATGCTGTCAAATATTGACCAGCGAAAACACTAGTACTTATGCCCATAGTCAGATACAATAGACACAAGCGGTATGCGTATTTCCGATGACACACTAGTGAAACTACTCGTCGAGGGTGGGGTCGCAACCAACGAACAACTTGACGCACTCAAACAAGAGGGCGGTCATTTAGATCAACCCCTACAGGACGTGGTCATTGAGAAGCAGGTCATCGACGAGCCATCACTCAAAAAACTCTTTGCCACCTACGCGGACATTCCCTATATCGAGATTGACCCTCGCGACATCCCCCAGGACGTACTCAATAAAATCCCCGAACGAATCGCCCGACAGTACAATGCGGTTATTTTTCAGGTAGATGAGGATGGACTCGTTCATCTCGCGATGGATGACCCTGATGATGTCCAGGCAGTCAGCTTCATCCAAAAAGAGATTGGCGAAAACACGCGCATCTACATTGCTTCAAAAGAGAATATCCTGCAGTGTCTGGAAAATTACCGTGGCGATGTCAACGAAGAGCTCAACGAAGTCATCGACATTCAGCGCGAAGACGATGGCACCGCGCAACAGGTGACAGAGGCTGAAGTCGCCGAAGACTCGCCTATCGCGCAAACGGTCAACCTACTGCTTGAATATGCCATTCGATCACAGGCCTCTGATATTCATATCGAACCCCGCGAGGCCTACGTGCAAATTCGCTACCGAATCGATGGCGTGCTCAAAGAAGTCAACCAGCTTCCCCGCAACGTACTTGGCGCACTGGTCAGCCGCATCAAAATCCTTTCAAACCTCAAGATCGACGAGCGCCGTGTCCCGCAGGACGGAAGGTTCAAGATCAAAGTTGCCGGCAAGCAGTACGCGCTTCGTGTCAGCACGCTACCGATTGCCGACGGCGAAAAAGTCGTGCTACGTATCCTTGATGAATCAAACCAGGCGGTCACCCTCACAGACCTAGGCTATTGGGGCCGCTCGCTCGAAGTCATTACCGAGGCAATCGCCGAGCCAAATGGTATGGTACTCGTCACCGGGCCTACGGGAAGTGGTAAATCAACGTCACTATTCAGCATACTCACAATGCTCAATCGTCCTAATGTCAATATTTCTACCATTGAAGACCCGGTTGAGTACAAAATACCCGGAGTCAACCAGACCCAAACAAATCCAAAAGCCGGCATGACCTTCACGACTGGCCTCCGCGCTCTCCTGCGTCAGGATCCCAATATCATCATGGTGGGAGAGATCCGTGACAGCGACACCGCCAACCTTGGCGTGCAGGCGGCACTTACAGGGCACCTGGTGTTTAGCACTCTTCACACCAACAACGCCGCAACCTGTCTCCCTCGCTTACTCGACATGGGAGTTGAGCCATTTCTGATCGCAAGCACAGTCAAGGCAGTTGTTGGTCAGCGACTCGTCCGTCGGCTATGTATGGTCTGTCGCCAGCAGCATACACCAAGTCAAAGTGAGATTGATGAGCTCATCAAGCTGTTTAATCTTCGCGAAGGCGAAACATTTGCACGCATCCACCAGCTCGAAATGCAAGCAGTAGACCAAAAAGTCGGGGGCGACACTCCACTGAGTACTGACGAAAAAACCGTTTTGAATCTATGGAAAGCAAACCCCGACGGGTGCGATGAGTGCAGTCATACGGGCTACAAGGGGAGGATTGGCATCTACGAGGTGCTTGGGGTGAGCATTCCAATCCAGCAAATGATCACCGCCAACGCAACAAGTAATCAGATTCAAGATCAGGCGATATCAGAGAACATGACTACCATGCAGGCCGACGGTCTCGTAAAGTCCCTGCGCGGCAATACAACCCTCGAGGAAGTGCTCAGGGTGACTCGAGAGTAATTATGCCAAGCTATCTATACACCGCGACAAACACTCAAGGCAAAGTCGTATCTGGTGCATTTGATGCACAAGATCGACCCGCCGCTCTCGCGATGATGTCAAAGCAGAGCCTCTCCCCTATTAGCCTCAAAGAGGGGACTTCAAAAAAGGTGTCGTTCACGTTCCTTGATTTTCTCGGTACCAACCGAATTAAGAATGATGATCTCGTCATGTTCACGCGCCAGCTTAGCGCCATGGTGAGTGCCGGTGTGCCTATCCTGAGAGCACTCACCTCACTCCACGACCACACCAACAGCAAGGCACTCAAGATTATCGTCGAAGGCATTATCAAAAATGTTGAAGGTGGCTCAACTTTTGCTGATGCACTGGCAAAATACCCCAATGCGTTCAACGACGTGTACGTCAACATGGTACGTGCCGGTGAAGCGGCGGGAATTCTCGATGACATCCTCAAGCGACTCGCGGTGCAGCAGGAGAAAAACGCCACGATGCGCAAAAAAATCAAAAGCGCCATGACCTACCCAATGGTGCTTATCTTCATCACCATCGTCGCATTTTTCGGTCTCATGCTTTTTGTCATTCCAAAAATTGGCGGGATCCTGAAAGACCTCGGTGGAGCGGATGCAAAGCTACCGCCACTCACCCTTGCCATGCTTGCTATCAGTGATTTTCTTCTCAAGTACGGCCTGTTCTTGCTGCCAGTTGTTGTCGCTGCCATCATCTTGCTCATGCGCTACCTCAAAACACCCACTGGCCGATCAATCTTTCACCATGTCGTCCTCAAACTTCCGATTATTACCCCAATTATTCAAAAGGTTGCGGTCGCACGCTTCGCACGCACTTTCTCGGCCCTCATGGGAGCTGGAGTTGCCGTGCTTGAGGCTCTCAATGTGACAGCACACGCAGTGGGCAACGTCGTCTATGAGCAAGCATTAATCGATGCTGCCGAGCAGGTGAAGAACGGTAAAACATTGTCCTCTGTGATCGCCAAAAATGAACTATTCCCACCCATCGTCGCACAGATGCTAGCTGTTGGTGAAGAGACCGGCCAGACAGATACCGTACTTGTCAAAGTGGCCGATTTCTATGAGGAAGAAGTGGACGTCGCAATCGATGGACTTAGCTCGATTATTGAGCCTGTGATGATTGTTGTCATGGGGTCCATGGTTGGACTCATTGCCGCGAGCGTCATGGGACCAATTGCAGGACTCGCACAGAGCATCAAAAGCTAATAAATTCCATCGTGCTCATGCTATACTATATAGAGAAAAATTCTATTAGTGGGCATCAATGTCAAAACTTTATTACAAAGATAAACCTCTGATTGGACTAGATATCAGCCAAACTGGTATTAAAGTCATGTCGATCGACCCGAAAAAGTGGTTAGTACTTGGCTATGGCTCGCTCGACCTTGACCCTGCGAAGGTACAGGCATCGATGGACAACCAAGAAGATACCTATCTGAAGGATAATATTACGACCCTACTCAAGGATAATATCGTTGGATCACTCAACTCAGACCATGTTGTCGTTGGTCTGCCGACGGGACGAACCTTTTCACGCACCTTTACTATTCCCGCGTCAGAGGAAAAGCACCTCTCCGGTGCTGTTGAGGTGGAGGTTGATCAATACATCCCAATCCCCCTTAGCTCACTCTATGTTGACTACGAGGTAATTGAGCATTCAAAAGACACGCTGACCGTCGTCATGGCAGCAGTGCCCACCACGCTGGTGGATGCCTGTCTTGCAGCCGTTCGCGCTGCCGGACTGACGCCGATCATGGCCGAGCCAAGCATCAATGCTGTCGCAAGAGTCATCGAAGCAACCGAAGAGGGTCACTTATCGACGCTGATTGTCGATATCGGGCCCGCCAGTACCGACATTGCCGTGTTTGATAAAGGCGCGATTCGGGTATCAGGAGGTGTCGGCATCGGCGGCAATACATTTACCCTCGACATCGCAAAAAAGCTTGATGTTGCCCTTGAGAATGCACATCAATTAAAAGTACTCAATGGTCTCAGCGCCGGACCAAAGCAAGCCAAAATTAGCGCCGCACTCCGACCCAGCCTCCAGCGCATTACTACCGAAGTACGCAAAGTGATTCGCTACTACAACGAACGTCTCAATGATGATCACAAGATTGAGCAAGTATTGGTTGTGGGAGGCGGCGCAAACGTACCCGGCATCGGTGAATACTTCACCAATGAGCTTGTTATGCCCGCTCGTGTCGCAAGCCCATGGCAGAAGCTCGATTTTGGCGCGCTACAAGAGCCAAATAAGCAGTTCCGGCCACGCTATATTGCTGTTGCTGGACTAGCGAGCGTACCAAGAGAGAAGGTGTGGAAATGATCAATCTCCTGCCCCCAGATGATCGCCGCCAGCTCGCTGCTGCACGTACCAACTCACTCCTACGGCGGTACGCATTTCTACTCGCACTCTTTATTGTGGTGCTCGTCCTTGAGATGGTCGCTTTTCATGCTGCTATCAGCGCCGAGAATGATCGCAACAACCAGACTATCGCCGAAAACGCCGCCAAAACTGCGGACTACATGCCCATTAAAATGCGCGCCACCCAGTTTACGTCAGATCTTGCAACGGCCAAATATATCCTCAACCAACAAGTCCCCTACACCTCTATATTTATGAAAATTGCTGCCGCCCTACCCGATGACATGGTGCTTGATTCACTTGCTATCGACCCTGAGACATTCGGCACACCAACCACGCTGACAGCACATACCAAATCATTTCAGCGAGCTACAGATGGCAAAAACCAGCTTCAAGCTTCTGGTGCATTTGCAGACGTCAGCATCCAGTCCACGACACAGATCGAAAATGGCGACAATGGGTATTCGTATGTCGTTATTTATAACATCACGTTTTCAAAGGAGCTTCTAAAGTCATGAAAGGCTCACTAACCCCAACTCGTGTCAGGCTTATTTTGATCAGCTTACTAGTAGTGCTATCTGGCGCAGGTATCGGTGTCTTCGTCATGGGATATCGCATCCTCACCGATTTCTCCAATTCATCAAAATCATTAACACAGGAAGCGCAGGCAAGCAACTCGAGTCTTCAGGATCTCATCACCACCAAGGCTGAGCTTGAGAAAAATTCCGATATCGTCGATCGTGCATCGCGCATTGTCGCCCAGAGTAGAAGCTATGAATACCAAGATATTGCCAACAATGTCTTGCCGGCATATGCCTCACAAGCCGGGCTTACGATTACGAGCATTAGCTTTGCGAGCTCTCAGCCAACTGCCAGCGGCACCACTGCTGTTGCGGCCGCAGCTCCTTCAGCCGCAGGCGCCGCCGCTCCTGCCGGTATCAAGTCAATGACTATCACTGTCGCCATCAAGAACCCAGTTGAGTATACGCGCATGCTTAACTTCATTCACTATATCGAGCAGAGCCTGTTCACTATGCATATTAAGCAAGTCACATTATCGAAAGCTAGCGGATCCAAAGATGGCAATCAGGTATCAAGTGATATATTAACAATAGAGGTATACGTACGATAATGAAATCAAGTATCAATCTAGGACAAATTGGCACTTATGTCAGCCGGTTTTTTCATCGCTTCCACGTCATCGTATTTGTATTGACAATTGCCGGCAGTCTTTCGGTGGCAACCTTCATGCTCAACCAAACACTCAGCGCCGAAACCGCGCCCGACAGCCAGTCTACTGCCACTTTTGATAAAGATACGATGAAGCGCATTGAAGGACTCAGTAAAACAACGACCGAGACTAAGCCGCTTGATCTACCGGCAGGAAGAGTTAATCCGTTCGTAGGATCATGATTCTCCTTGGCTCTACACTCCTCCATATGCCAGTCATGGGGCTCCAGACCGGAGCCGAGCTTGCGCGGCTATCGAAACCGATCATCGATCCCGCCAGCCTTGCAATTATCGCGTATGAGCTTGAAGGTGCCATACTCGCACACCACCCTTCACTACTACGCATTGCTGACGTGCGTGAGCTCAGTGATATCGGGATGATTGTCGATTCCAGCGATGAGTTTGTGCGACCAGAAGATGTCATATCACTCCAGTCTCTTTACAAACTACACTTTAGCCTTATCGGCATGCCAGTTACCGACGAGCATCGACACAAACTCGGCAAAGTTACAGACTTTACTCTCGACACAACCGGCTTCATCGTACAGCAACTCAACGTCAAGCGACCAATGCTAAAAAGTCTATCAGATACCGAGCTTCTCATTCACCGATCACAGATTATCGAGATCAACAACCAATCAATTGTCGTTCATTCCGAGGCCAAGGTGCCGGAACCCGAGCGTCACGAAGTAATTGGCAGTTACGTCAACCCATTTCGAAAGTCAGAGCCTGCCATCGAGCCAGCTCAGCTCAAGCAGTGAACTCGTCGCTACCGCGAAGCGCCTGTGCAATATCATCATACCGAAACCCCTGCCGGGCTAGGTATTGTATCAGCTTAGTGTCATCTGGATAGCGGGTCCGCTTTTTTGCAATAAGCTTCTGTAGCTCATCCGTATCCGCACGGTCGCTTGCCGCCAATACCTCTTCGACGATCTGCATTTCAACTCCCTTTGCCCGTAGCTCGTTTGAAAGCTTACGGAGGGAAGTGCCTTTTGTGCGATTTCTCGTTTCAACCCACCAACGTGCAAACTGTTCGTCATCAACATACCGCTTCTGTTGTAGTTTCTCCAACACCCGTGTCGCTAGGGTAGGGGAGTAGCCTTCTTTTTCCCTCACCTCACCCTGGCGTGTTTTGTACTTGGTTCGTAGTGTTTTGCGGTACAGGTAGTCACGAACCTCACGTACGCTATGCGGCCGCATCAAACAATACTCAAGCGCTCGGGAGTAGAGCTTTCCGAATTGGCTCTCTGTCTCCAATACTGCCAGCTCATCGTCGTCCAATTCCCTACCGACTCTCACCCCGAGATCAGTAATTTGAGAAATATCCAAACTAAATTGATATTTGCCATCGATACTCACGTTAACCCGGTCGGGATTATGCACTTGCGTGGAGATGCTAGTAATCTTCAATTGTTGATTCTCTCGCTAATGCTTCTTCCCTAGCAACTTCTTGAGAAAGTGACTTCCTTGGAACTCTTGTTCTGCGCCGCTTGCCACCTATAACTTCTAGTGTCAGCATCACGCCACCATTTGCAATGCGAGCAAGCCTCTCGCGAATTCGTCTCGACTTGTCCCCCGGATCAGTAGCCCTCTCTTCTAGGAGACTTTCCACTAGTCCTCCTCGGTAGCTACTTTTTCGCGAACCTTCTGCTCTATTTCTGCCAGCACCGTAGGGTTATCTTTAAGGTATTTCTTGGTTGCTTCACGCCCCTGACCAATCTTGGCATCGGCGTAGTCAAACCATGCACCGCTTTTGCCAACGATACCGTGCTGCACACTAAGATCAAGCACGTCACCAGTGCGGCTGATGCCTTCATTGTACATAATGTCAAACTCAGCAGTTCTAAAAGGTGGCGCGATCTTATTTTTCACAATCTTCACCTTGGTACGGTTACCAATGATTTCTTCACCCTCTTTGATCTGTCCAATCCGACGAATGTCAGCACGTACGCTAGCGTAGAATTTGAGTGCGTTACCGCCAGTGGTCGTTTCAGGATTACCAAACATCACACCGATCTTCATGCGAATTTGGTTAATGAACACTACCGTGGCGTGGCTCTTGTTGATGATCCCCGTCAGCTTGCGCAGCGCCTGGCTCATCAGGCGAGCCTGTAGACCCATGTGACTGTCACCCATGTCGCCGTCAATCTCGGCCTGTGGGACAAGTGCCGCAACACTGTCGATAACAATCAGGTCAACCGCATTGCTGCGCACCAGTGTTTCGACAATTTCAAGTGCCTGCTCACCATTGTCTGGCTGGCTTACTAGTAGATTGTCAGTGTCAACACCTAGTTTTTTCGCATAGGCAGGGTCGAGTGCATGCTCGGCATCAATAAACGCCGCCGTACCGCCCTGTCTTTGAATTTCAGCTATTGCATGCAGTGTAAGCGTGGTTTTACCAGAACTCTCTGGACCATAAATCTCAATAATGCGGCCCTTAGGATATCCGCCGCCCAGAGCGATGTCAAGACTCAGACTACCGCTAGATAGTAGCTCTACATCAACTTTTTTTGCTTCGCCCAGCTTCATGATCGAGCCATCACCAAACTGTTTGGTAATCTGATCCATTGCAAGACCAAGTGCTTTTAGCTTTCCCTCGTTGGCAGTCGGTTTTTCGGCCAGTGTTTTACTCTCAGACTTCTTTGCCATATTTTCCCCTTCTTACTACTCGTTATAGTATATCGTACCGGCTACAAGTTTTGCTATAATAAGCAGTATGAAACGATCTGGCTTTACAGTTTTGGAATTGCTCGTAGTAATCACGGTGCTTATTATTGGTGGATGGGTGTTCTATACAGAAAAAGCCACCGTCAACTCAACAGTGCGCGATGCAGCCCGAAAGGTCGCAATAAATGCCATGTACTACAATCTCGAGGAAGTGTATTACGAAAAAAATAATAGCTACCCTGTGAGTATCGACAGCAAGACGCTGCGTGCTGTTGATCCCGCTCTCTTCGCCGACCCTGATGGCAACAAGCTTGGCGACTCTAGCTCCGACTTTCGCTACGAGGCCACCGGCTGCGATACGGCCGGCAAATGTACTGGCTACAGCCTACGTTCTACTATGGAACGCGAAGGTGACTACATCAAAACAAATCGCAATAAGTAGCGAGAATCTAGTTATTTTCGTTGCTGTCTGTCGGCCCTTCGACAGGTCGACCGTTCTTGAATGCCTCAACGGCATTGTTGAGAATTGCGATCTGCTTCTTTGGACTCGAGACATAGTCAAACCTGTATGTAGTTTCTTCGCCCTCGGTACTAAGCCTAATCGAGCCATAGTTCAAAATAGTCTGCATCGGGCCCCGCTGGCTGTAGCTCGCGTCCTCAATATTCATCAGGCTCACCGTTTGTTCTTTTTTTGAGAAGATACTTGCCTGTATTTCTTGAATAACACTCTCATTCGTCAGGAAAAAGTGATTGTTGGTGTATACCCAAATCGCTAGATATCCACCGACCAAAAATAATATTGCCATGAGGATACCGACCAGTAGCACAGCACCAAATGGCGCCATGGGTAGTCCAATTGACTCACTAAAGTATGGATAGTTCATTAAGAATATGAAAATAAGTGATACAGATATCGAAGTTGCCAGCAATGGCCCCCACATGCCGATTGGGTGACGGCGTACTACGCTGATAAGATACTCGTGATCACTAAGATTAAGCCAAGGGAATGCTCTCATTGACTCGCCGTGGCGCCTGCGCGTCTCTTCAGACACCTCGACTGGTACGGGCTCAGTGGAGCGAGCTACGTGGACCACCTGTGGTGGTGTAGCTGCTTGCTCTAGTGGCGCCGCATATAGCGGCCTTCCGTCAGCATCATAGGCAACAGGCTTTTGTTGGTACTGGTCATGCACAGCTGACTCTACGGTATCTTCTTTGAGTACGTCTCGATGCGCCATTTTTTCCATCATATGTCCCATGCAATCATTATACCGCAGGGCTATTCATTTGTCGTATCTAGTTGCTTGCCAAGATGCTTATATGCGCGAGGAGTCACTCTGCGTCCCCTTGGCGTCCGCTCGATGAATCCAACCTGGAGCAAAAATGGTTCATAAAAATCTTCTATCGTTGTGGCCTCGTCACCCGTCAGCGCTGCGATCGTCGTTAGCCCGACTGGGTTCATGCCATAGGTGTCAATCATCTTTGTCAGCATATTCCGATCGGCAGGATCGAGGCCCATCGTATCAATTTCAAGCAATTCAAGTGCCTTAGTGGTGATTGCCGTATCGATAATGCCGTCACCATTAACATCCGCATAGTCACGCACTCGCTTGAGGAGGCGGTTGGCAATCCGTGGCGTCAAGCGTGCACGTCCGCTCAGCAACGTTGCCGCCTCTGGATGAATAGTACTTTCTAGTATTTTGGCTGAGCGGGTGATAATCTGTGCAATCTCCTCTGGCGAATAAAATTCGTGACGATAAAGATGGCCGAATCGATCACGCAGCGGAGCGGCCAGACTACCGGTGCGCGTCGTTGCCCCAATCACGGTAAAGCGCGGCAAATCAAGGCGCACGCTGCGAGCCGCCGGGCCCTTGCCAATGACGATGTCGAGCTTATAGTCCTCCATCGCTGCATAGAGCACCTCCTCCACCGTTCGGCTCAGCCGATGAATTTCATCGATGAATAGTATATCGCCATCCTGCAGATTTGTGAGGATACTCGCAAGGTCTCCTGCACGTTCAATCGCAGGCCCCGCCGTCACTCGAATACGAGTCCCCATCTCATTAGCAATCACTGTCGCCATAGTTGTCTTGCCAAGCCCTGGTGGCCCATATAGCAGCACGTGGTCAATCGGCTCTCTGCGTTTTTTTGCGGCATCGATACTAAGTTGAAGATTTTTCTTGAGACGATCCTGTCCTATATACTCACTGAAATTTTGCGGACGAAGTGTCACTTCAATGATCTGCTCCTCTGAGCCATCATCATTCACACTCGTATCGACAATTCGCTCAATTGCCATAAGCTATTGCCTCAGCGCCTCGCGCACGCGTTGGCTCGTAGAAAGACTGTGATCAATACCATCAAGCGCCTTAGTCGCATCATTCAGCGTATAGCCAAGTGCAATCAGCGCCTCCAAGGCCTCATCACTAGTGTCAAGTTCAGTCTGCGTCGGTGTTGTTTGGTGATAAATAATCGGCATACCGACTTTATCAGACAGCTTGACGACGACACCCTCGGCCGTCTTCTTGCCAACACCACTCGCCTTAGCGAGATACACACTGTCTGCATTGGCGATCGCGTTGCGCACCACCTCGGCACTGTCAAGGCTCAGTATTGCAATCGCCGCTTTCGGCCCCACGCTCTGCACAGTAATCAGCAGTTCAAATAGCTTTTTTGCGGCAAGACTACTAAAACCAAATAGCTCCTGACTTTGCTCACGTATATGGTGATAGGTATATAGTTTTATCCCCTGGCCCAGCTGTGCAGTGTCATACTCACCGGCCGCGACCGTTACCTCATAGCCAATGCCCGCTACATCGACAATAAGCGCTCCCGCAAACTTCTCCGCAACCGTGCCATCAACATGCGCAATCATACTTCTATTATGGCACACTCCTGGGCATTGCGCGAATACTGCACCAGCCGTACAATAGCGTCATGATCGGCATCAAAACCCCAGGACAGCTTGAAAAAATGGTGGGGTATATCAATGAAGATTTACTTGAAATGCCCAACGCGCCTTATTTTACCGATATGGCACGCACCGCAACCCTGCTCAGCATACTCACCGTACCCGCAGAGGATGCCGAGTATAACTACAGTGAAGCGGCAATTGAACTACGCATCGGCGATACGCCAATCGCTGGAAAATTAATTCCCTCACCAATTGATGATCCAGGCATTCACTCCGATGCCATACTACTACCTCACAGTCAGCTCATCCTTCGTCTTTGTGTCGAGCTTAACCCTACGAATAGAGCAATAAAACGACGTGATAGATACCCCGCACTTTACTTCGGCACAGAAACAACCTACATAGGGATTGCCGCGATGTCTCATGCAGTTAAGCATGGGGGACTGGTGCAACTATGTGCACCAGATAAAGTGACCAGATGGTTCAGCTACAACTCATACCACCTGAAATCTGTTAAAATGCCTGATTTTCTTGATTAGGGTACGACAACACAAGCAGTGATATTGCTGGTATAGCGTGGCGGCACAAAGTCGGCCGGCTTCACCCACACCACACCACCGATCGTCGTATCACAGGCCTTGACGTGCGGTACACAGTTTTGGGTATCCTTTGATTGTGTCTCGTCATCATAGGAGGTTTCCTCAATCGTTTTTACTTGCCCCGACTCAAGATCGCAAACTGCAATACTAGCTGGCTTACAGTCATCAATGTTCTTTGAATAAACTGTTGCATTGAACGTCTCTTCATCGATCGACTCAGTTTTCTTTGTATCAAGATTACAGACTGTAATCATAACTGGATCAGACGTACATGCCTTTGTTGGTAATGCGCCTGCCATAAAGTACTCGTTGTATGTGCCGCTACCCGTCTTGCTCGCAAGACCGCCATTCGCCGTACAGACGCTACGCTGCACAATACTACTTGGCATATCAAATTTTTTGTCAGATGTGCCTGCAAGTAACTTTATGAGGGTGTTGCGCCAAACCGGCCCAGCCATTCCCGAGCCGCCATTATTCATCGGTGAATTATCATTATTCCCAACCCATACCCCCACCGCATAGTCGGGCGTATACCCAATCGTCCACGCGTCACGACTATCATTTGTGGTACCGGTCTTCACCGCAGCAGTATGGCCCGGAATGCTCAGCGAGCTTCCAAAAATACCCGAGCGTGCTTGATTATCGGACAATATATTTGAGATCAGGTAGGCGCCTTCTTTTGTGATAGCTTGGTTGCGCGTTGCACTATTTTGCAGAATACGCTTGCCATACTTGTC
>APMI01003256.1_pt1 | contig 33527 bp, 37 predicted proteins | sample 667938 | NCBI WGS metagenome assembly APMI01 (sample SAMN01084076, study PRJNA167559) | wastewater metagenome | biome: Wastewater | place: Denmark: Ejby Moelle, Odense | collected 2011-11-28
TTGCCGTCCGGATAGTCGGCGACCGCGGCGACGGCATGGCCGAAATGGCTGTCGGGAAAGGTCTCGGCGTAGAATTTTGCCGCATTGCGCGCCTCGCCATGGTCGAACCACAGCACGGTCGTGAGCTTGCTGGTCATGATCTCTCTCCAGTCCAGTTTTGTGTTTATTCGCCGGGACCGACCGCGCCGAACATCGTACCGTGCAGGTCGCTGGCAATGATGATGCGGTCGCCGCCGGGCACTTCGACCGGGCCGTGGTGAACGGTCCCGCCGGACTCGCCGACCTTCTTCGCGGTCGCTTCGATATCCGGTGTGCGGAAATAGAATTGCCATGACGGCGGCGGGCCGCCTGCCGGGCGGGTCATCGTCGCGCCGATCGTCGTGTCGCCGACGGCGATGAATATGTAGTCGCCCATGTCGCCCATCGACATCTTGTCGGGGTAATTCCAGCCGAACACATCGCCGTAGAACTTGTTCGCTGCCGGCTGGTCACTGGTCGACAGCTCGTTCCAGTTGCACTTGCCCATGCCCATCCGTTCATAGGCCGTGCTGTCCTGGTCGCTCGACCCGCGCATGATATGAAAGGGTGCGCCCTGCGGGTCGGTCACCATCGCGGCACGTCCGGCACCGGGGATGTCGAACGGCGGCATCAGCACACCGCCGCCGTGCGCCTTCACCTTTTCGAACGACGCGTCGACATCATCGACGCCGATGTAGAACAGCCATGTGGGCTTGGCGCCGCCGCTCTTCATCTCGGGCGTCAGTTGCATCACGCCGCCGACAAAGCCGCCGTCCGCTGTTTCGATCATGCGGTAGTCCATCGGGTTGTCCGCCTTGCCGTGGACATTCCAGCCGATGACATGGTCGTAGAATTTCTTCGACGCGTCGTGATCTGGCGTCAGCAATTCGTACCAGATCGGCGTACCTTCAGGATTGGTCATCTGGGCTCTCCTTTTGGGGTCAGATTTCAGGCGTCGACGACAGGCGAAAACCCGCCGTAGATCATCCGTTTTCCGTCGAACGGCATAGGGTTATCGCCCGGCTGCATGCGTTCGTCCTTCATGATCTTTGCCCAGCCCGCGTCGCGCGCCGCCTTCGACGGCCATTCGACGAAGGAAAAGACGATCGATTCGTCCGGCTCGGCCTTCACCGCCATCTTGAAATCGGTCGTCTTGCCGTCGGGCACGTCATCGCCCCACGCCTCGACGACGCGCGTCGCGCCATGTTCCTGGAACACGACCGCCGCCTTCGTCGCCATGTCGAGATAGGCCTGCTTGTTCCCGGCCTTGACCGGCGCGACGAAGCCGTCGGCATAGCCCAGCTTGCCGCCCGGCCCCTCGTCCAGCATCGGCGCGAAACCGCCATAGACCATGCGCTTGCCGTCGAAGGCCATGTCGTCGCCCATCGACTTCATGCGCGGGTCGGACATCATTTTCTGGCCGGCTGCATCGCGTGCCGCCTTGTCGGGGTATTCCATCCAGCTGAAGACGACTTCCTCGCCTTCTTCCGCCTTCACGGCCATGCGGAAGTCGGTGAGCTTGCCGACATGGACGTCGTCGCCCCAGTTCTCGACCAGTCGCGTGTTGCCGAATTCCTTGAACAGCGGCAGCGCCTCGTTCGCCTTGTCGATATAGGCTTGCTTGTTGGTCTTGGGCACAGGGACCAGGAAGCCGTCGATATAGCTCATCGTCTCTCTCCTTGGATCGGGATGTTCAGGCGGCTTTGGCGTCCTTGAACGTCGCAAGATGGTCGGCCATCGCCTTCTGATGCGCCGGTCGGCCTTCGCCGCGTGCGACATAGGATGCCAGATTGGGGAAGGAGTCGAGGACTCCCGTTCCGCGCAGGCCGCCAAGTACAGATACCATCATCAGGTCGCCGAAAGTGAAGTCGCCACCGTCGAGCGTTTGCTGGTCGCCGAGCGCATCGGACAGGTCTTTCAACCTCATGTTCAGGTCGGCAACGACCTTTTCGTGCCGCTTCTTCGACCAGTCGCGATCGGCCTCGAAGATGTCGTTGATGGCGAGCGCCATAACGAACGGCTCGACCGAATTGAGCGCGGCGATCAGCCACTGGACCGCCTTCATCCGCTCGCCGGTGTCGGCCGGGGTCAGCACGCCCGCGGTCTCGCAGATGTACATCACCATCGCGCCCGATTCGAAGATCTCGACCTTGCCGTCGCGATAGGTCGGGATCTGGCCGAAGGGCTGGAATTGCCGGTGCGTCTGGCTCTTCACATAATCGCCATCGACCAGTTGGACGTCATAGGGCTGTCCAGCCTCTTCGAAAGCCCAGCGCGGGCGTATGTCACGGACAAAGCCGCGTGCGAATTCGGGAACCCATGTGAACCCGGTGATGGTCGGAGTCATTGCTCTCTCCTCGTTTTCGCTCCCGCTTATGCGGCGGCTTCCGCCATGAAAGCTTCCGGCCCCTTTTCGGCAGCAACGGGGTCCATCCAGAAGATGTTCCACAGATGCCCTTCGGGATCGACGAAGTTGCGGCCGTACATGAAGCCGTAATCGTCGGCGGGCGTGATATCCGCCGTGGCGCCTGCTGCTGCAGCCTTGTCGACCAGCGTATCGACGTCCGCACGGCTGTCCTGCGTGATGCAGATGATGTGACCGACAGCTGCGTTGGGATCAGCGACTTCACGACCCGGAATGAAGCTGCCGAATTTCTCGCGGCCCAACGCCATGATGTAGATGTGATCGGACAGCACCAGGCATGCGCCGCTGTCGTCACTGAATTTCGGATTCTTCGTCGCGCCCAGCGCTTCGTAAAAGGCAACGGCCCTCGTCACGTCGCCGACGGGAATGTTCAGGAACATCATATTGGTCATGCTCACGGCGTCTCTCCTTTGATTTGGTGCGATTTGCGAATCGCTGTTTGACGGTGATGCGCCTTTGAGTTATTAAAAGCAACTATGAAGTTAGAAAAAATAACTGATACTCGGAAAACGGCGGATAAGCGTTGGTATGACGATGCCTGCGGCACGGCGCTCGCCATGGAACTGGTGGGTGAACGCTGGTCGTTGCTGATCGTGCGCGAACTTATGTTCGGTCCGCGACGTTTTGGTGAACTGCGCGGCGGGCTGCCCGGGATCAGCGCCAATGTGTTGACGCAGCGGCTGGAGGGGCTGGAAGCGGCGGGCATTCTGACACGCCGCAAGTTGCCGCCTCCGGCTTCAGTGCAGGTCTATGAGCTGACGCCCTGGGGCTATGAAAGCGAAGTCGCGATCCAGGAACTGGGCCGCTGGGCAGTGCGCAGCCATGCGCACGACGCGACCCTGCCCCTGAGTGCCGCATCCATCATGATGTCGTTCCGTACGATGATCGACCGCAGCCGAAGCGGCGATGTCGGCAACACTGTCGGATTCCTGCTCGGGAACGAGGGTTTTCTGGCCGTGATCGATGCAGCGGGGATCGCCATCCGGCGCGTCGATGCGCCGAAAGCGCCCGTCGTCCTTTCCACCGACCCGATGACGCTGGCGTCTTTGGTCTACGGCGGCCGCCCGTTTGCCGATGCGGAAGCGGCCGGCGTGTTGCGGATCGAGGGCGATCGGGCGCTCGCCGAACGCTTCGTCACACTGTTTCCGTTGCCGCCGAAGATTTCCTGACCGTTGCGGGCATCGAACACGCCGCCTAAGGCGTTCAGCGATACGCAGAGGCACGCATGACCGATATTCCCAATACCCAGCCCGACAGCCGCACCACCACGGTGATGGACGCGCCCGACCTGAAGGTGTCGGTCCGCGACCTGTTCGGGATCGACACCGATATGCAGGTGCCCGCGTTCAGCGAGGCCGACGAACGTGTGCCGGACCTCGATCCGTCCTACGTGTTCGACGGTGATACGACCCTCGCGATCCTTGCGGGCTTCGCGCACAATCGCCGCGTGATGGTGCAGGGCTATCACGGCACGGGTAAGTCGACGCATATCGAACAGGTCGCTGCGCGCCTCAAATGGCCGTGCATCCGCATCAACCTGGACGCGCACATCAGCCGTATCGACCTGATCGGCCGCGACGCGATCGTGCTGAAGGACGGACAGCAGGTCACCGAATTCCGGGAAGGCCTGCTCCCCTGGGCGCTGCAGACACCCACCGCGCTCGTGTTCGACGAATACGACGCGGGTCGTCCCGACGTGATGTTCGTCATCCAGCGCGTGCTGGAAACCGAGGGCAAGCTGACGCTGCTTGACCAGAACCGCGTGATCCGCCCGAACCCATGGTTTCGCCTGTTCGCGACCGCCAACACCGTGGGTCTCGGCGACACGTCTGGCCTTTATCATGGTACGCAGCAGATCAACCAGGGTCAGATGGATCGCTGGAACATCGTGGTCACGCTCAATTACCTGCCCGCGCAGGTCGAGGCGCAGATCGTCCTCGCGAAATCGGGGGAATACGACCACGAAGGCGGCAAGGCCGAGGTCGAGCGGATGGTGAAGGTCGCCGAGCTGACGCGGCAGGGTTTCGTCAACGGCGACATCTCGACCGTCATGAGCCCGCGTACCGTCATCACCTGGGCGCAGAACGCACTGATCTTCAACGATGTCGGTTTTGCCTTCCGCCTGAGCTTCCTCAACAAGTGCGACGAGGCGGAACGTGCGCTGGTCGCGGAGTATTACCAGCGTGTTTTCGGCAAGGATTTACCCGAAAGCGTCATGGGCAAGGGCTGAATCGGGCAAAAAGAGCGTCAATTCGCCGCAATATGCCCTTCAGGGCGCAAAATGGTCTTGCGTCGCCTGAATCACCCGCGCATCAAGCGCCGTCCACGGCGCGTATCGCGGCCGTTGAGGGAGGAAGTTTACTATGGCAGCCAAATCAGGGGGCATTCACGCACCGGTCAACGTTTCGGCCGACCTGGAAGCGATCATCGGCAAGGGCCCGATGCCGCGCAGCGAAGTCACCAGCAAGATCTGGGCATATGTGAAGAAGAACAATCTTCAGAAGGCCACCGACAAGCGCACCATCGTTGCCGACGACAAGCTGAAGAAGATCTTCGGCAAGGACGAGGCCAGCATGTTCGAGATGACCAAGTTCGTCTCGGCGCACCTCAAGAAGTAATTAGAGCTTTTCATGCGGCGGCGTTCCGGTGACGGAGCGCCGCCGTTTTGATTCCGGGTGCGCCTGCACGACGTCCTTAGTTCGGCAGCCCTTCCAGATCGACCTTGTCGACCCATTCCGGGTAGAACACCGGTTCCCGGTTCGACCAGCCCGGCGCGGTCGCCGCAGCTTCGCTGATCGACTGGAGCAGCTTTCGCCGTTTATCGGGATGCAGATGGGGCAGGGCGGCCGCGGCGCAGAATGCGCCGGGCAGCCATGGCCGTGCCGATGCACCGATCAGGCGTTCGTAGAGAAAGCGATAGGCAGCAAAGCCCGACAGGCGATCCTGGCCCAGATCGAAGGCCGACATCGTCACCAGCGGCGCCATGAACGGCTCTACGCTGTCGAGGCCCGAATCCTCCGGCACCTGTACGCGTAGGTCGTCGAGCCGCTTGTAGACGCGCTTCTGCGCCTTGATGCTCGCCGATTCGACCGGGTCACGGCCCCAGAGTTCGATCGCGTCGGTACGCGCGAAGCCGACGTCCAGCGAGCGGCGGATGTACCGTTGCGTCGCCTTGTCGAAACTCGCAAATTCCTTCAGCTCATTGATGGTCGCCGTACCATCGGCAGACCGTGCGCCAGTGCCCATCGTCGTTCGCCCTTTACCGGCAGCCCCGCGCTGCCGCGAACAGGATGATGCGCCTCATTGGTTGCCAGAGGCTTAACCATTACCCGCCCGTAAACGCATGGAATCATAGTCCTTGTTGCGCTGCAACAGGTAATGCGACGAACCGATGACGATCAGGACGTCCGAAGCTCTTCCTCAGCCGCTTCGTCGAAGCCCGACGAGGGCACCGGCTCGCCGTCGTCGCCCGGCTGCACGGTCGACGGCGGATCGGATGCGTCCATCGACTGGTCGAGACCGGCATCGAGCTTGGCATCCGGATCCTCGGGATTTTCCTCGAGCCGCTGGTTGATCGCCTCGTCCTGCCCCGCCGTCTGGTCGGGATGCGTTGCGGGATGGTCCTCGCCTCGCTTGATATTCGCCTCGGTCATCGGAATTCCCTCTCGGTTATGACGCTGGCGTATCAACCGTTGGGGGATGAGTCGGGTTCCACTGCGACCCTGACGGTCTGTTCGTTGAGCGTCGCCATGCCGAAGATCGTCATGAAAGCGACATCGGTCGCATCGCGGCCCACCGCGATCCGGGCCATTTCATTGGGTTCGGCCATGCCGGTCGCGTCGACCAGATGCCATGCGTCGCTCAGCCATACCTCGACGACGGCATGGAAGTCCGGCGGATCCACATGCGGCGCGTAGACCGACACCACGCGCGCCGGAATGGATGCGGCGCGGGCAAAGGCAGCCATCAGGTGCGCATAATCCCGGCAAACGCCTTCACGCCGGACGAACGTGTCCGATGCCGTCGTCGATCCGCTGGACGATCCGGACACGTAGGACAGGTTGGACGACAGCCAGTCGCGCATCGCCAGGATCTTCCAGCCGCCGGAAAGGTCGCTGAACTCCTGCCGTACGAACGCCTCGAACCGGTCGCTTTCGACATAGCGGCTGGGCATCAGGTACGGCACCGCCGGACCGGGCAGGTTGCGGACGTCATTCTGTTTCAGGCCCGCGAGCCGCGGGATCGGCCGGTCGATGTCGAGGGTCGCCGTATAATTGGCGGTCAGGCGGCTGGTGCCCAGCGCCCAGCATCGTTGGCCGAGCGCTTCATAGCCCGGCGTCGCACGCAGGGGTTCGGGCGAGGTAACGACCAGTTGCGCGTCGACGATGCGCTGGTCGACCATAGCCGCCGCCTCGACCTGCAACAGCACGTCCGCGGGCTGCGGAAAGCTGTAGTCGAGCAGGACATCGATCTTCAGGCGCATCGAACAGGCAGGCTTTCATCGAGGGGGTCGGCGGTCACAAGTCGTGCTGCCTCGACAAGTTCCATAGGCGCAGCCATAGGCGCGCGCATGCGGTTTCTTTTGACTGTGCTCGCCCTGTTGTTCGCCGTTGGTGCGACGCCCGCAAAGGCGGATGTCGAGGTCAGCTTCTGGTCGCGCGAACTTGGCCTCGAACTGCCGCACGCCTTTTTCAATATCGACGGTGTCGTTGCCGGAAAGCCGGTCGCGGAAAGTTATGGCTTCACCGCGAAGACGATCACGCCCGCGCTGCTCTGGGGGCCGGTGCCCGGCCGCATCGACCTGACGACCAAGGGCTATATGGCCGCGAGCCACAAGCTGTTCACGATCACGGTGGCCGATGACGCTTATGCGCGGCTTCACGCGCTGGTTCAGCGATACTCGGTCAAGCCCGGCAGCATCTATCGCATGAACGAGCGCAACTGCGTGCATTTCGTCGCGGAGGCGGCTTCGGTCGCGGGCCTGCGCCTGCCGAACGAAAAACGGCTGATGAAGCGCCCGACATCGTTCCTGCTTGCGGTGGCAGCGGCGAACAAGGACAATCCGACACTGAGGATGGCGACACGCAAATGACCGAAAAATTCCCCGTGCTCGTGACTGGTGGCGCCGGTTACATCGGCAGCCACGCCGTGCTGGCGCTCCGCGACGCGGGTTGGCCGGTCGTGGTCATCGACAACCTCGTGACCGGGTTCCGCTGGGCGGTGCCGGACGATGTGCCCTTCGTCGAGGCGAGCATCGACGATGACGCAGCGGTTGCGGCGACACTGCGCGATCACGGGATCGGCGCGATCGTCCATTTCGCGGGGTCGGTCGTGGTGCCGGAATCGGTCAGTGATCCGCTCAAATATTATCTTAACAATACGGTACGCAGCCGTTCGCTGCTCGAAAGCGCGGTGCAGGGCGGGGTGAAGCACTTTATCTTCTCATCGACCGCCGCGACCTATGGCACGCCCGATGTGGTGCCGGTGCGCGAGGACATGCCGACCGTGCCGATCAATCCCTATGGCATGTCGAAACTGATGACGGAGGCGATGCTGCGCGACACCGCGGCGGCGCACCCGATCAATTACGTGGCGCTGCGTTATTTCAACGTGGCGGGGGCCGATCCGAAGGGGCGCACGGGCCAGTCCACGGCAGGTGCCACCCACCTGATCAAGATCGCGGCAGAGGCGGCGACGGGTAAGCGCGGCCATGTCGCGATCTTCGGTACCGACTTCCCGACGACGGACGGTACCGGTGTGCGTGACTATATCCACGTGACCGATCTTGCCGAGGCGCATGTCGCGGCACTCGAATGGCTGGTTGCCAATCCTGCCGAAAGTTTGACGGCGAATGCGGGCTATGGCCGGGGCTTCTCGGTCAACCAGGTGCTCGACGCGGTCGACCGGGTGACGAACATGAAGCTCGACAGGCGTTACGAGGGGCGGCGGGCAGGGGACCCGGCCGAGCTGGTCGCGGACAACGGCCGCATCCTTTCGACGCTCGACTGGACACCCCAGCGCGCCGACCTCGACGGCATCGTCGCCGACGCATTGGCGTGGGAACGCAAACTCGGAGAACGCGCATGAGCAAGTCGCCGCCCGAAGGGAAACCCGTCTATCGCCTGCTGACCGGCAAGGACGACGACGCATTCTGTAAGCGCGTGTCGCAGGCGCTGGCGGACGGGTACCAGCTCTACGGCTCGCCCGCCGCGACGTTCAACGGCGAGCACGTCGTGGTCGCGCAAGCGGTACTCTGGCCGCACCGGTAGGGCGGCGGGACCGGGCCAAAGTTCACACTAAGTTGACACCAAAACGTGCCCGGAAGCGGGCGCGAAAGGTTAGTAAAGGTTAGCCTTGGCGCGCATGGATGCGCGGCCATTTCCGGGCGTGATATCGACAGTCGGAAAGAGCCGGTGCCGCCATGTCCTTCACGGCGATACGCGGTCGACGATGGCGAAGTCGTGCAGTGTAGGACAGCGGTTTTTTTACGTCCGTTTTCGACCCGCTAGTGGATGATCAGGCTGCTTGTCCGTTTATCCGAAAGCGGACAGAATGACGGCAAGGGGATGGTATGCGATCAGCGAGCGTAGATATTTATTCTGACAGCACGAATGCGGCAATCATGCGTCATCCAGACCGGAAGTTTCCCGGCGTGCTTCTACAGGGCGACACCCTTTATTCGCTTTGCCAGCGAGCGGATGCGGTTTGTCGCGACCTAGGAAGTTCATCCCCAAATTTTCAAGAAGCGAGCGATCTGAGGGACGCTCTTCGATCCCTGTTAACCCATTACAAGGCGGTGTTGGGTGAGCATGATATTTTGCCGCCATTTTCGGAATAGCCGATCTAGAGACGGCTGAAATCGACCCGATTGCGGACGTTCGGCTGAGGCTCCATGAATGGACGATGCAACCTGATTGTTTCGAATGGCTGTGCAACCTCGCCGCTCCCCCTCGCATCATCGCCTGGTCCCGTCACGGCACGACCGCTAACGCTCCGTTTGGAGACATTCGGAGGCATTTCGCCGGGCCGAAGCTTGCCTCCAACCGAAAAGACGGCAGTATGTCGAATGCTGGCTAAGTCGTTGCATCTGCACGACTGCACGGTACGTGAGGGGGAGATTTGTGCGCAACGGGTTGGTTCTCCTCCTCCTGGCCTCGCTGGCGGGCTGTAGCGGGAGTGGCGGCAATGGCGGCCCTCCGCCGCCTCCGGCCAACAGCGCGCCGACCTTCACCTCGGCGGCCGCGATCACCGTTCCGGAAAATGTGACCGGTACCGTCTATCAGGCCGTCGCCACCGATCCCGACGGGGACGCCATCACCTATTCGATCAGCGGAGTCGACGCCGCGCGCTTCACCATGACGCCGCAAGGCGCATTGACGTTCAACCTGGCGCCAGACTTCGAAAATCCGGGCGATCAGAACAACAACAATGTCTATCAATTCGCGATCACCGCGAGCGACGGCAAATCGCCGAAAGAACTGTCGTTCACGCTGACGGTGACCAACACCGCGGACAGGATCGGCTCGGTCCGGATCGGCACCGGATATGTCAATGCTGTCCAGTCGGTCGGCGTTCCGGGGGGTGACGACCTGCTAGTTGCCCAGGAAGACGGCCGGATCTACCTTCTCGATCCCGGCACCGGCGGCACCGGCACGCTCTTCCTGACCGTGGCGAACGTGCGATGGCTGCTGGGCATCGCCCTCGCACCTGATTACCCGACGAGCGGCACGTTCTACGTGTCGCTGGTCAACACCGCGAACGAAGTCGAAATACGTCGATACCGGCGGCAGAATGCAACGACGGGCGATCCAGCCAGCAGCGATACAATCCTTGCCTATGCGTATCAGTTTCCGCCCTCGTCCAGCATTTCCAATTACTTCGGCGGCTGGATCGGATTCGGTCCGGACGGCGACCTCTATGTCGCCACCGGCGACGACCAGTCCGCCAACAATGCCCAGTCTCTCTCCAACCTTCAGGGCAAGATCCTCCGCGTGGACGTCCGCTCCGACGCCTTTCCCGCCGACCCCCGGCGCGATTATGCGATACCGGCCGACAATCCGTTCGCCGCCGGCGCCGCGCCCGAAATCTATGCCTATGGCTTCCGGAACCCGCGCCGCTCGAGCTTCAACGGTCCGGACCTGCTGATCGGCGACAGCAATGCGCCGCTGCTGACCAACGGGCGCGAGATAGATCTGCTCCGTCCCCAGGACAAAGGCCGGAACTACGGCTTTGGCGCGACTTTCGGGACGCCGAATATCATCGATTCGGCGATTGTCTGGTCCGGGTTCGGTCCGGCCATGGGAGCAGGTACCAGCGTGACCGGCGGCCGGGTCTATCGTGGTCCGGTCACGGAGCTCGTCGGGCTGTACATCTTCTACGACGATGCCGGCAGCAGGTATTTCTCGGTCCCTGCGACCACTATCCGCCAGGACGTCCAGTTGACCCAGGCCGGCCTGACCCTGCGGAGCGACATCGAGATCCCCGGCTCCGTGCGCGTGTTCAGCATCGACGAGGACGCCAATTTCAACATGATCTTCGTCACGGCTACGGGGGTGTACCGAGTGGAAAAATTCTAGTCGGAAGGAAAAGTCCGCTTGCCACCCCTTTTCCGACATCCCCTCTCCCCTTGCGGGAGAGGGCGACGCGCGCGGAGCGCGGGCGGGTGAGGGGTATGCGAGCGGTCGGCTCGCGCGGCGCATCGCGCCGCAAACCCCTCTCCAAGCTGCGCTAAGCCGCTTTGCGGCTAAGCTGCGCTATCCTCTCCCTCAAGAGGAGAGGGAAATTATAACCAAGTATCGACCGCATGGAGCGCCAGGCCGACAAGCCCGCCCACTACGGTGCCGTTGATGCGAATGAACTGAAGGTCGCGCCCGACCGCATTCTCCACCCGGTCGGTGATCGTCTGTGCGTCCCACCCGCGCACCGTGTCGCTCACCAGGCGGACGATGCCGTCGCCGTAACTTGCCGCCATGCCGACCGCGGTGCGCCGGACGAAACGGTTGAGAGTCATGCCGAGCCGCGGATCGTCCTGCAGTGTCTGGCCGAGCTGGATGAGCATATCGCCGAGTTTGCCTGCGAGCACCGCGTCCGGATCGCGCGCCGATTTCAGCATCGCGGCGCGCGCCGATTCCCACAGGCCGTCGAGCCAGCGGCGCATGGCGGGGTTCGCCATGATCTCATCGCGCAGGTCGGCGACGCGTGCCTGCATCCTGGGGTCGTCCTGCAGATCGATGGCGAGGTGCGCGAGGCCTTCCTCGGCCTTGGCGCGCAGGGGGTGATTGGGGTCCTCGGTCATCTCGGTCAGCATCTTTTGCAGCCCGTCGATGATCTTGTTGGCGAGCGTCTCGTCGAGGCCGGTCCAGCGCAGCACGGACCCTGCGCGCTGGTGGACCATGTCGCGGACCAACGTGTCATTTGCTTCAAGGGTTTTTGCCGCCCAGCGCACGATACCGTCGAGCAGCGGCTTGTGCCGTCCCTCCGCAATCGCCGCCGCCAGTGCCTGACCCAATAGTGGCGCAAGGTCGAGTTCGGCGATGCGTGACGAGATCGCGCCCTTCACCATGCCGCCCAGCCGTTCGGGGTCGAGCGCGCCAAGTACGTCTGCGGCGATCCGCGATGCGCCGGCCTTCAGCCGGCCGCCGCTGTCGGGGGCGTTGGTCAGAAACCGTCCGGCGGCCCCGGCGACATCGATGCGCGCCATGCGCCGTGCGACGACCTGGGGCGTCAGGAAGTTGTTGCGCAGGAAGTTGGCGAGTGTGTCGCCGATGCGGTCCTTGTTGCGCGGGATGATCGCCGTGTGCGGAATTGGCAGACCGAGCGGGTGGCGGAACAATGCGGTCACCGCGAACCAGTCCGCCATGCCGCCGACCATCGCGGCCTCTGCAAACGCCTTCACGAACCCGATGGCGGGATGCAGCGGCTCATAGACGCGCGACGCCAGGTAGATGACTGCCATGAGCAGCAGCAGCGCCGTTGCGACCGCGCGCATCTCCGCATAGCCGCCCTGCACCGGGATGGCGACCGACAGGCCAGAGGCGAAACGGTTACGCGTCATGCTCCGCTAACGCGTCGGAAAGCCTTGGGTTCACTCGGCCGGAAGCGGCTTGGGTGCGCCTTCGCCGCCGTTGGTCAGCGTCCGTGACAGCCACGGACCCATACGCCGCTCGACGCCGCTCGCCAGGCTGAAACTGGCAGGAACCAGCAATAGCGTGAGTACGGTCGACACGATGAGGCCGCCGATCACCGTCACGCCCATCGGCGCGCGGAAGCTGCCGTCACCCGACAGCGACAGGGCGACGGGCACCATGCCCGCGACCATCGCGACCGTCGTCATGACGATCGGCTGCGCACGCTTGTGCCCGGCGTCCATGATCGCCGCGAACGGTTCGACGCCCTTGTCGATTTCCTCGAGCGCGAAGTCGACCAGCAGGATCGAGTTCTTGGCGACGATGCCCAGCAACAGCAGCATGCCGATCATCACCGGCATCGACACCGGATCGCCCGTGATGCGGATCGCGATCGCGCCGCCCAGCGGGGCGAGCAGCAGCGAACCCATGTTCACCAGCGGCGGCAGGACGCGCTTGTAGAGCAGCACCAGCGTCGCGAACACCAGCAGCACGCCGGTCACCACCGCGATGACGAAGTTGAACAGCATTTCGGCCTGCCACTTGGCATCGCCCAGGTTCAGCTTGGCGACCCCCTGCGGCAGGTTTTTCATCGTCGGCAGTTCGTTGATCTTGGGCATGACGTCGCCCGAGACGAGGCCGGGGGCGAGGTCGGCGCCGAACGACACACGGCGGATCTGGTTGGTGCGCTGGATGACGACCGGACCGGACCCGAAGCTGATATCGGCAACGACTTTCAACGGCACCGATCCGCCGGTCGATGTCGGAACCGGCAGGTTCTCGATATTCGCCAGGTTCTGCCGTGAATCCTGTCCGAACACGACGCGGATCGGAATCTGGCGGTCGTTCAGCGAGAATTTCGCACTGTTCTGGTCGATGTCGCCCAGGGTCGCGATGCGGATCGCGGTGCTGAGCGCCGCCGTCGTCACGCCCATTTCAGCCGCCAGCTGTGTGCGCGGCTTGATGATGATTTCGGGCCGCTGCATGTCGGAGTTGGTACGCGGTGCCACGAGTTGCGGCAGCGTTTTCATTTCTTCCACGATCTTGTTCGCGGTCGCCGCCAGCAGGACGGGGTCGTCGCCGCCGAGCGTGAGCGTGATGTCGCGCCCGGAACTGCCCGGACCGCCGCCCGATTGCGACTGGAAGCTGACGCGCGCGTCGGGAATCTTGTTCAGCCTGTCCTGCCAACTGCGCTGGAACTCGACACTGGTGACCGTGCGGCTCTTTTTCAGCGTCAGGAATATCTTGGCGTTGTCGACGTTGATGCGCGAGAATGCCGACTGCACCTCCGGCGCATCCTGCAGCATCGTGCGCACGCGGTCGGTAACCCGTTCCGTCTGCTGAAGCGTCGATCCCGGCGTCAGCGTGATCAGTACCTGGCTGAAATCGTTGTTCTGCGTCGGCATGAAGGTGAGCGGGATGCCCGCGAACGCCAGGATGGTCGCGACGAAGGTCAGGAAGCCGATCCCCATCGTCCACAGCCTGTGGTCGACGCGGCGCGCCCAGATGCGTGACCAGCGTGTCGTGCCGCGGAGCGCCGCCACCTTGCTGGAATCGAGCGTCCAGTGCAGCGCCTTCAGGTACAGGTCCATGAAGCGCCCGCCGCCGTGTTCGGCATGGCCGTGCGATTTCAGGAAATAGGCCGCGACCATCGGCGTGATCAGGCGCGCGACGGCAAGGCTGACCAGCACCGCCGCCACGACGGTCAGGCCGAAATTCTTGAAGAACTGCCCCGATACGCCCGGCATCAGGCCGACCGGCAGGAAGACCGCGACGATCGACATCGTCGTCGCGAGCACCGCGAGGCCGATTTCGTCCGCCGCGTCGATCGACGCCTGATAGGCGGTCTTGCCCATGCGCATGTGCCGGACGATGTTCTCGATTTCCACGATGGCATCGTCGACCAGCACGCCCGCGACCAGGCTGAGCGCCAGCAGCGACAGGAAGTTCAGCGAGAAGCCGAGCAGGTCCATGAACCAGAAAGCGGGAATGGCCGACAGCGGGATCGCGATCGCCGAGATCAGCGTCGCGCGCCAGTCGCGCAGGAACAGCCAAACGACGAGAACCGCCAACACTGCACCCTCGATCATCGCGTGAATCGCGGATTTGTATTGGTCCATCGTGTAGTTCACCGAGGTGAACAGCTCGGTATAGCCGACCTTCGCGTTGGTCTTGCGCAGGCTGTCGAGTTCCTTGTTGATCGCCTTGTAGACCGAAACGTCCGATGCGCCCTTCGACCGTTCGATCGAGAAGCTCAGCACCTGGCGCCCGTTCATCTTGGCGAGCGTGCGCTGTTCGGCGTAGCCGTCGCGAACCGTCGCGATATCGGCGAGCTTGACCGTCCGGCCGTTGCCGACCGAAATGTTGATCTGGCTGAGCGCGAAGGCGTTTTGCTGGTTACCCAGCACGCGCACCGACTGTTCGGATCCGCCGACTTCGGCACGACCGCCGGCCGCATTGAGGTTGACTGCGCGCAGTTGGGTATTGACCTGCGATGCGGTCAGCCCCTGGCTCTGCAGCTTGGCGGGATCGAGGACGACCCGGATTTCGCGACTCACACCACCGCTGCGCGTGACGCTGCCGACACCGGGAATGGCGCGGAGCCGCTTGGCCACGGTGTTGTCGACGTACCAGCTCAGTTCCTCGAGCGACATGTCGCGCGATTCCGCCGCGAAGATCGCGATTTCGCTGCCGCCGACATCGACGCGCGAGACCTGCGGCTCGAGGATGCCGTCGGGCAGGTCGCTGCGGATATTGGTAACCGCATCGCGGACATCGTTGACAGCGCGGTCGATGGGTGTGCCGATCGCGAACTGGACGAATGTGTTCGACGACCCTTCGCGCACCGACGAGTTGATTTCGTCGATGCCGGTCACGCCGCGCACCGCGGCCTCGACCTTCTGCGTGACCTGCGTTTCCATTTCGCTGGGCGCGGCACCCGGCTGGTTGATGAAGATCATCGCCGCCGGAAAGTCGATGTCGGGCGAATCGTTGACGCTCATCCGCGCGAACGACAGCCAGCCCGCGAGCAATAGCGCGACGAACAGCACGATCGGCGGAACCGGATTACGGATCGCCCAGGCCGAGATGTTACGGAAACTCATGGCAGGTGCTTCCTAGCTGGCGGCCTTGGCTCGCTGCGGGATGACGACTTCGCCGGGGTTCAGGAACGCGCCCGCGCTCTGCACGACCTGCTCGGCGCCGGTCAGGCCCTCGAGAATGGTGACGCCGGCATTGCTGACGTCGCCGACCTTCACGTCGCGCCGTTCGATCTTGTTCCCCTTGCCGACGATCATGACGAAATTGCCCTTCTGGTCGTTCAGCACTGCCGATTCGGGCAGCAGGGGCACGTCGGCCGATCCGCTGACGATCTTGGCTGAGGCGAAACCGCCGGGCCGCAGGGCATTGTTATAAACCAGCGCAATCCGCGCGATGCCCTGGCGGGTCACCGGATCGATGACGGGCGACAGCTGCCAGATCTGTCCGTCGAACGACTGCGCAGTCCCGACCGGCGTCACGGTCGCACGCTGGCCGACCGACATGCGGGCGAGGTCCTGTTCGCCGAGTTTGGCAAGCATTTCCAGTTCGCCGCCCTTGGCCATACGGAACAGCACGCCCGATCCCGACGAGACGACCTGTCCAGGTTCGATCTTGCGTTCGAGGACGAGGCCGGCCGCGGGCGCGCGAATGTCGAGGCGCGACGTCGATGCCTGCTGCTGACCGAGCTGCGCACGGGCGACGCCGACACGCGCACGCGCCGCGTCGCGCGTCGCCGTCTTGCGTTCGATATCGGCCTTCGAAATGAAACCGCGTGCGACCAGCGCCTGTGCACGGTCGAGTTCGGACTGGGCGATGCGGGCGTCGGCTTCGGCGACATTCACCGATGCCGCCAGCGACGCGATCTGCTGCGACTGGACGCGGCGGTCGATGGTGGCGAGCACCTGGCCCTGCGCCACCCATGTGCCGGGCTCGACGAGGACCTGTGCGACCTGGCCGCCTTCGCCGGCGACGCCGACGGGCATTTCGCGACGCGCGGCGAGGTTGCCGGTCGCCGACACCATACGGTTGACCGACTGACGGCCCGGCACGACGACGGTAACGGTCGCGGCCTGTTTCGCAGCACCGCCTTCGCCGCCGGCCTTCGCATCCGATCCGGCGCTCATCATGCGATAAACCACGAACAGGACGATCAGGACTGCGACGACAGCCCCGATGATGATCATCCGGCGCTTGCGTGCGGTCCCGTCGACCTCTCCGCTCATGTCGATGTCTTCGCGCCCCCGCGCGAATCCAGTCTCGTAATTCATGCTCAGCTTCCCGCCGTATTTAAATTTGTCGTGCAAGTGTGTTATAGCAATAAGTCACTAGGCTCAAGCGGCCTCTTGCAGCGGGTGAGTCGAAAAAACCCACAGGTGCAAAGGGTCGTTTCGGCTTCAACTTTGCGCGCCACGGCGCTTATAACGGCTGGGCTTACCGTAAGGAAGGGTCGCTATGGGGGCACTATTTGGCTGGATTGCCATCGGCCTGTTTATCGGGCTGGTCGGCAAATTCCTGATGCCGGGACGCGATCCGGGCGGCCTGGTCGTGACTGCACTGCTGGGGATCGCGGGCGCGATGCTGGGGGGACTTGGAGCCCAGGCTGCCGGGCTGCATCATCGCGATAGTTTGGCGACGTTTTTCGTCGCGGTTGCCGGCGCTGTTGCGCTGCTCGTGCTCTACCGCATCGTCATGAAGATGAGGGGATAATTGCGGGGCGCACAACCGCACGCCCCGCACTTCGGCATTTCAGTTAGCGAACGCTACCGCGACGGACGAGGTTGACGACCGCGAGCAGGATGACCGCGCCGACGAACGCCCAAAGCAGCGACGGCAGGCTGAAATCATAGCCGTTCATCGCGCCACGGTTGAAGATCAGGCCCGAAAGGAACGCGCCGACAATGCCGACGATGATGTTCAGGAAAATGCCCTGCTGACCATCGGTGCGCATGACGATGCTTGCGAGCCAGCCGATAACGCCGCCGACGACGATCCAGAGAAGAAACGACATGGTTTTGCCTTCCTGTTTGCCGTCCGGCCGTTCTGGCCGGACGATGTACGGAAGTTCAGACGCACGAAGGGCCCGTGCGGTTCCGCACGAGCCCCACTTTTGTTACGCAGCCGTTCGAGTCGCGTCAGTATTTCTGCTGGCGCTCGTATAGCGACTTGTAATGCTGGATGCGTGTGACGCGCAGTCCGGGCATGCCCGACCGGTCGACGGCGCGCTGCCAGCCGGCGAATTCCTCGAGCGTCAGGCCATAGCGGTCGCACACGTCGTCGACCGACAGCAGCCCGCCGTTGACGGCGGCAACCACTTCCGCCTTGCGGCGCACGACCCAACGCGTGGTCGATGCCGGCGGAAGCGACGCCAGCGTCAGCGGTTCGCCGAGCGGGCCGATGACTTGTGCGGGACGGATTTTCTGATTCTCGATCATTCGTAACCTCGGAAACGGTCCCGTTTGACGGGGATCCGGACACCAACTTGTGAAACACCCTTAGGGACGGGCCATTGAAAGAACGCTAAAATGCCAAGGTAAATGCCGCCTTCACTTAGGTTGACGAACACTGAACGCGGGGGCGAAACTCGCCGGTGCCGCGGTGCTGTCCGCGCCGTTGCCGGGGTCGGCGAACAGGGCGAGCTGCGGATTGTCATGCCGTGCGGCCTTGTCCTGCGCGACCAGGCGTTGCTGCGCGCGCGCGGTCGGGCTTGCAGCCTGCATCGCGCCGATCGTCGCCAGCAGCACGTCGAGATCGACACTGCGGGCACCGGCTGCGAATCGGCGGGAAAAGGTGAAATCCATCCCCCTTCATGACCCACAGGTCGTGAAGGCGGCGTAAACCATGGCGAAAATTCCGGTTCGCCCCTAAATGGCGTCGATCATGACCGACCTGTTTCAGCTCGACCAGCCAGCGAAAGGCGCGCGCATCGTGGTGGCGATGTCGGGCGGCGTCGATTCGTCGGTCGTTGCGGCGCTCGCCGCGCGCAGCGGCGCCGAAGTCGTGGGCGTGACCCTGCAGCTTTACGATCATGGCGCGGCGGTAAGCCGTCCGGGCAGCTGCTGTGCCGGGCAGGACATCCGTGACGCACGCGCCGTCGCCGACCGTCTGGGCATCGCGCATTATGTCTTCGACCACGAAACACGGTTTCGCGATTCGGTGATCGACCGGTTCGCCGACGACTATATCGCCGGTCGCACGCCCATCCCCTGCGTCCGCTGCAACATGGGGGTGAAGTTCACCGACCTGTTTGCACTGGCGAAGGATCTGGGCGCCGATTGCCTGGCGACCGGCCATTATGTGCGGCGTGTGGCCGGCGCCGATGGTCCGGAACTGCACCGCGCCGTCGATCTGGCCCGCGACCAGAGCTATTTCCTGTTCGCGACGACGACGGCGCAGATGGATTTCCTGCGGTTTCCGCTCGGCGGCATGGAAAAGCCTGCCGTGCGCGAGATTGCCGCGGAACTGGGACTGGGCGTCGCGAGCAAGCCCGACAGCCAGGATATCTGCTTCGTGCCCGACGGCGATTACGCCGGTCTCGTCCGCAAGCTGCGCCCCGGTGCCGGTGCGCCGGGCGATATCGTCGACCTGTCGGGCAAAGTGCTCGGCCGGCACGAAGGCGTGCTGGGCTTCACCGGGGGGGGCGGGCCGAGCCACTATACGTCGTGCGCCTCGATGCCGCGGCGAACACGGTAATCGTCGGTCCGCGCGCCGCGCTCGGTGTGTCGTCGGCACGGCTGTCGGAGATCAACCTGATCGGCCCGGTGCCCGACGCACCGCTGACGGCGCGCGTGCGGTCGATGGCAAAGCCGGTTCCGGCCCGCCTCGATGGTGACCGGCTGGTGTTCGATGCGCCCGAATATGGCGTGGCGCCCGGCCAGGCGGCGGTGTTCTACGCGGGCGACCGGGTCGTCGGCGGCGGCTGGATCGAGGAAACCGAGGCGGTCGAACTCGCGCGGGCCGCCTAAATGCGGAACATCCCCTCGATCACGGTGATGCAATTGCCGGTGAGGACGACTTTGTCCCCGGACAGGCGGCAGCCCACGTAACCGCCGCGCGCGCTGGCCTGATAAGCGGTAAAGCTTTCGCGCTTCAGGCGGGCGGCCCACCACGGCACCATGACGGCGTGCGCGGATCCGGTGACTGGATCTTCCGGAATATCGAACGCGGGCGTGAAGACGCGGCTGACGACATCGGTCTCCTCGCCGGCGGCGCTCACGATGACGACATATTGGCCGCAGCGGGCGAGTGCCGGCAGGTCGGGTTGCAGCGTACGCACGGTCGCTTCGTCCGAAACGATCACCAGCGCATAACCCTTGTCATGCCACAGCGTCTCGACCGGCGCGGCGATGCCCAGCGCCTTGACGATTTCCGGCAAGGGCTTTGGCGACGGCGTCCATGCGGGCAGCGCCATCGCATAGTCGGCGCCGTCCCGCGCGACCTCGAGGATGCCCGCCCGCCGCGTGCGGAACGTCACGCGATCGATCGCCTGGTCCATCGACAGGATGAAATGGCCGCTCGCCAGCGTTGCATGGCCGCACAGCGCGACTTCGGCGGCAGGCGTGAACCAGCGCAGTTCGTAGTCGCTGTCGCCGCTCGCATCGGGGATCAGGAATGCGGTTTCGCTCAGGTTGTTCTCGCGCGCGATGGACTGGAGCACGGTGTCGTCGAGCCAAGTGTCGAGCGGCATCACGGCCGCCGGATTGCCCGTGAACGGCCGGTCGGCGAACGCGTCGATCTGAGAAAAGGGGATCATCATGCCATCGGTTCCTCGGCGAGTGCGCTCGGTAACACACCCTCCCTGTCGGTGTTGCCCTCGGGGTCGAGGTGGATCAGCACCTCGGTATCGGGGAATTCGGCCTCGAGCGCGGCCTCCACATCCTCGGTGATGCGATGCGCTTCTTCTATGGTCATTTGCGGAGGAACCCAGACGTGAAACTGCACGAAGTCCTGCGTCCCCGATGAGCGCGTGCGCAAGTCATGCATGCCTGCCAGACCCGGGTGCCTTCCCACCGCCTCAATGAAGCGCTGCCGCTTCTCTTCGGGCCATTCCTTGTCCATCAACTGGTCGATGGCGTTCGATGCCGCGCGCCATGCCCCGATGAACAGCGCGACCGCGATGCCGACGCCGAACACCGGGTCGGCCCAGGGAATGCCCGCGTACTGGTCGAGCGCGAGCGCCGCGATCACGGCGCCGTTGAGCAACACATCCGACTGGTAATGGACGTGATCGGCATGGATCGCGACCGATCCGGTCCGTGCGATCACATGGCGCTGATAGGCGAGCAGGCCCAGCGTCGCGACCATCGCCGCGACCGACACGCCGATGCCGTATTCGGCATGCGCCGTCGTCTGTTTCTCGACCAGGCGCTCGACCGCGCGATACAGGATGCCGCACGCCGACAGGACGATGATCACGACCTGGAACAGGGCGGCCAAAGCCTCTGCCTTGCCATGGCCGAAGCGATGCTGCCGGTCGGCGGGCTGTGCAGCCATGCGCACGCCGTAGAGCGTGACCATCGAGGCGATCAGGTCGAGCCCGGTATCGGCGAGCGAGCCGAGCATCGCGACCGACCCGGTCTGTGCCGCCGCCCAGAGTTTCAGCAGCAACAGGAATGTCGCCATCGCGATGCTGGCGATCGCGGCACTGCTGGTCAGGGCGGCACGGCTGCGGGCCTGGGGGCCGTGATGGTGCCCCGTGCTCAAGGGAACAGCAGCCCCTCTGACCATCCGCTTCCGGCGCGCGTGAACAGGCGGCGGTTGTGCAGGCGGTGCGCGCCATCTTCCCAGAACTCGATCGTTTCCGGCAGCACGCGATACCCCGACCAGTGCGGCGGGCGCGGGACGTCGCGCCCGTCTAACCGAGCCGTCACCTCGGCCAGCCGCGCTTCCAGTGTCGCGCGGTCGGGCAGGGGGCGCGACTGGTCCGAAGCCCAGGCGCCGAGTTGCGATATGCGTCCGCGCGTGGCGAAGTAAGCGTCAGCCTCCGCATCGGTCACCGGTTCGATCGGCCCGTCGATGCGCACTTGCCGTCGCAGCGATTTCCAGTGGAACAGCAACCCTGCGCGCGGATTGGCGGAGAGGTCGCCCGCCTTGCGGCTCTGCTGGTTGGTGTAAAAGACGAACCCGCGATCGTCGTGCCCCTTCAGCAACACCATGCGTACGGAGGGCTGGCCACGCGAATCGACCGTCGCCAGCGCCATCGCGTTGGCATCGTTCGGTTCGCTCGCTTCGGCGTCCACCAGCCAGCGGTCGAATAGTGCGTGCGGATCCTCTTCCATAACGGTGCAATACGCCGACCGGTTTGCGTGTTGCAATGCGGCAAGGGCTATGAGCATAGGTTGCGGGGGACAACGGGGACGCGAACGTACGACATGGCTAGCGCACAGCCCATGCCGGTCGATCATTCGGACACAGCGCGCGCGCTGCTGGCCGATTACCGCGCACGCGTGGCCAAGGGCGACGCCGCCCTGTCCGACGACACGCTTTGGCGCGCCATGCTGGCAGAGGCCGCGTGCAGCGCAGAAGGCGACCTGACCGGATTGCGCATTCGTGCCGAGCGCCAGGCAGCGGATATCGGCACGAGCTATCGCGCAGGGACCGATACGGAGGAGCGCCGCTGGCCGCTGTCGCCGCTGCCGCTGATGATTCCCGAAAGCGAATGGCGCGGCATCGCCGATGGCATCGTGCAGCGCGCGACGCTGATGGAAACGCTGCTGGACGACATTTACGGCGCGCAGCGGCTGGTCGGAAACGGCCTCGTCCCCGCAGCGCTTCTCAACGGCAGCCCGAATTTCCTGCGCCCGATGGTGGGGCTGACCCCGTCGGGCGGCCATCATCTCCAGGTCTATGCGGCCGATCTGGCGCGCGGGCCCAATGGCGGCTGGCGCGTGCTGGCCGATCATACGCGCAACCCGATCGGTTCGGGCTATGCGCTCGAAAACCGGCTGGCGCTCACCCGCGTCCTGCCGGGGCTGCAGTCGCGGCTGCATGTCCAGCGGCTGGCGCCGTTCTTTGCCGATCTGCGTGCAGGGATCGCCGCGGCGTGCCGCCGGTCCGAACCGCGCATCGCGCTGCTGACCCCGGGACGGTTCAACCCCAGCTATGCCGAACAGGCGCATCTGGCGCGTTACCTTGGCCTGTTGTTGGTCGAGAGCGAAGACCTCGCGACCTATGAGGACCGGCTGTACCTGCGCACGATAGAGGGCTTCAAGCGCGTGGACGCGCTGTGGCGGCGGGTCGACGCGCGCCTGCTGGACCCGCTGGCGTTCGATTCGCACTCACGGATCGGTGTTGCGGGGCTCATCGATGCGATTGCGGCCGGTAACGTCGTCGTCGCCAATATGCCCGGTGCGGGCGTGCTCGAATCGCCCGCTTTCGCCGCCTTCCTGCCGCGCCTGTCCGTGCGAATGACGGGTGAGGACCTGCGCCTGCCCAATGTCGCGACTTGGTGGTGCGGGCAGGACCGCGAGCGTGACGAGGTACTGGGCAATCTCGACCGCATGGTCCTGGCGCCCGCATTCCCGACGCCGCCCCGTGCGCTCGGCGGACATACACCGCGCCTGGGCAGCAGTTTTACCGGCGCGGCGCTCGATGCACTTCGCGCCGACATGGGCATGCGCGGCATCGACTATGTCGGGCAGGAGATCGTCCGGCTCGCGACCCTGCCGACCGTCGGCGCGGACGGACAGGTCGTGCCGCGGCCCTTCACCCTGCGGGTATTCGCCGCGCGCGATGCCAATGGTGCGTGGAGCGTCATGCCGGGCGGTTTCGTGCGCATCGGCGAGGATAACGACGCGCGCGCCGTGGTGCTGGGCGAGGGCGCCTATTCGACCGACGCCGTCGTCGTGGCGGAACGTCCCGTGCCCGGGCTTACGCTGCTGACCACGGATGAGGACGTACCGATCCGGCGTAATCCCGGCACGCTGCCGTCACGCGTCGCCGACAACATGTTCTGGCTGGGCCGCTACCTGGAGCGTGCCGAGAATACCCTTGCACTGGTCCGCGCCGCGCTGGGCGGGTCGGCGGATGTCGATGGCGGGGCGACGCTGGGCGATGCGACGGCGGCGCGGCTCGACGCGATGATCGCAGCAAGCGGCGCTGCGCCTGTCGGCGCTTCGCTCGGAACCGCGTTCGGCGATGCGTCGCAGGGCGCGAGCGTGGCCGCCGTGCTGGCGCTTGCACGCGGTATCGGCGCAGGATCGCGGGAGCGCCTGTCTGCCGACGTCTGGCGGTTGCTCGACAAGGGCTTACCGGAAGACGGGCCGCTCGCCGCCCGCGCCGCAGCGCTTGCGGAGCGGCTGGCGGCGCTGGCCGGGTTGTCGGCGGAAAGCATGGGGCGGACGGCGAGCTGGCGCTTTCTCGATCTCGGCCGCCGCCTCGAGCGGGCGGTCAGCGTGTGCCGCCTGCTGAAGACGTTCGACGTCCCCGACGCGACGGTGGACGACCTTTCGCTGCTCCTCGACCTGTCGAGCAGTGCGATCTCCTATCGTCAGCGCTACCCCAGCAACCTGTCGGCGCGGGCGGCGCGCGACCTGATCGCGCTCGATGCGTCGAACCCGCGCAGCCTGGCGTTCCAGGTGCAGGCGATCAGCGAACATCTGGCGGCGCTTCCGCGCCTGTCCGACGACGGCATGGCCGAGGCACAGGAAGTGGAGGCGACCGCGCTTTCGGCGACACTCGCAACCTTCCGAGCCGAAAGCCTCGACGCGCATGCGGTACAGGGAATCGAGAACCGGTTGCTGGGCCTCAACGATACGATCGCGCGCCGCTTCTTCCTGCGCGGCGGCGAACCGCTCCGTGCGCCGGGCATGACGCTGGCGTGAGATACCACATCCGTCACGAGACGCGTTTCACCTATGGAACGCCTGTGCGCTTTGCGCGGTGCAACCTGCGGCTCAAGCCGATCCTGTGGTCGGGGCAGGTGCTGGTCGACCATGACCTGAGCGTCGAACCGGGCGGCGAACTGACGCTGGCGCGTGCCGACGCGTCGCTCGCCAATGTGACACGGCTGACGATCCCGTCGGCGGTGTCGCGCCTGACCATCGTCAGCACCGCCATCGTCGATGTCGACCGGCAAGTGCCGATCATGCTGCCCGGCGATCCGACGGTCGCGGCGGTCGCGGCGGCGGCACGCGAAAGCCGTGACGTGTCCGCAAGCGGTCCCGCCAATTACCTGTTCGCCTCTCCCATGGTCGAACTCAGTCCGGAAATCGCCGACTGGTGCGCGCAGGATCTGTGGCCGGACCGTTCGGTGACGGAGGCCGCACTCGCGCTCGCCCAGCGCATCCAGCGCGAATTCGCCTATGATCCCGACGCGACGCACACAGCGACGCGCCCGGCGGAGGCGTTCGCGCACCGGCACGGCGTCTGCCAGGATTTCGCGCAGGTGATGATCGCGGGCATGCGCGCGCATGGCATCCCGGCCGCTTATGCCTCCGGCTACCTGCGCACCCTGCCGCCGCCGGGACAGCCGCGGCTGGTCGGCGCCGATGCGACCCATGCCTGGGTGTTGGTCTGGTGCGGCCCGAAACGCGGGTGGGAGGGCGTCGACCCGACCAACGGCATCTGGATGGCGGGCGACCATATCGTCATCGCCATCGGCCGCGACTATTCCGAAATCGCGCCGATCGACGGTGTGTTCCTGGGGTCCGGTGTGCAGACGATGGCGGTATCGGTCGATGTCGCGCCCGAGGATGAGTTGATGGCTGCGGCCGATATACCTAGGTAACACGCCATGGCTGATCCCTATTCCACTCTCGGCGTCGCGCGCGGCGCGGCCGAGGCCGACATCAAGAAGGCGTACCGCAAGCTCGCCAAGGAGCTTCACCCGGACCGTAACAAAGACAATCCGGCGGCGTCGGAGCGGTTTTCGAAAGTGACCGCCGCGTACGACCTGCTGTCCGACAAGGACAAGCGCGCGCGGTTCGACCGGGGCGAGATCGACGGCGACGGAAATCCGGCAGCTCCGTTCGGCTATGGCGGCGGCGGCGGCGGACGCGGCGGTCCGGCGGGCGGGTTCGAATTCCAGCAGGGCGGTGCAGACTTCGGCGATATTTTCGAAGGGCTGTTCGGCGGGCGCGGCGGCGGGGGCGGCAATCCGTTCGGCCGCCGTCCGGCGGCAAAGGGCGCGAACGTCGGATACCGGCTGGCGGTCAGCTTCGAGGATGCGGCGGCATCGCGGGCGCAGCGGATCACGCTGGCCGATGGCAAGACGATCGACCTGAAACTGCCCGCCGGCGTCGAGACCGGAACCCAGATGCGTCTGGGTGGCAAGGGTGAGGCGGGACCGGGCGGCGCGGGCGATGCGATCGTGACGATCGAGGTCGGCAGCCATCCGTTCTACAAGCGCGACGGCGACGCGGTGCGGCTCGAGCTGCCGATCACGCTTGCAGAGGCGGTGCTGGGTGCGGAAGTAAAAGTGCCCACGGTCGAAGGCCCTGTCATGCTGAAAGTGCCGCCATCGACCTCATCCGGAAAAGTGCTGCGCCTGCGCGGGCGCGGGTTTACCGGCAAAGGCGGCGTGCGCGGCGACCAGCTCGTCACGCTGATGGTCGACGTGCCCGACGATGCGGCGCTGAAGGACTGGGCCGAGGGCGCGAAGGACGGTCTTGGCAACCCAAGGGCGAAGCTGGGCGTCTAGCACCCTATGCAGCAAGACCCTTCACCGCTTTCCCCGGCGCAACGCGACAAGCATCTCGCGCAGGGTGACCGGGAGGAGGCCAGACATCGGCTGACGCGCCTTGGCCTTCTGGCGCGTGTCTATGAGGTCGGCAGGCGCGTCGTCATCGGCGTGTTCAACGACGGGTTCATCCACGCGGGTAACCTCGCCTACCTGACGCTGCTGACCCTGTTCCCGTTCTTCATCGTGACCGCCGCGCTCGCCAGCCTGTTCGGCCGCGACGCAGATACGATCCAGGCGGTGAATTCGATTTTCGTGACCCTGCCCAAGGCGGTGCAGACCGTGCTGCGTCAACCCATCCAGGATGTGCTGACCGCGCGTACGGGGACATTGCTGTGGATCGGCGGCCTCGTCGGGCTATGGACCGTCGGCAGCTTCATCGAAACCGTGCGCGACATCCTGCGTCGCGCCTATGGCACGCGATCGACGGTGCCGTTCTGGCGGTACCGGCTGTCGTCGATCGGCATCATCATCGGCGCGGTCGTCCTCATGATGATGTCGTTCACGCTGCAGATCATGCTGACCGCGGCGGAACAGTTCGTCTATCGCCTGCTGCCCTTCGCGGACGATGTCGTGGGCTGGATCCAGATCGGGCGGCTGCTGCCGCTGCTCGTCACCTGGGGCGCGATCTATGTCATCATGTGGCTGCTGACGCCCAGCCGGTATCGCTATTCGAAGGCGCCGAAATGGCCGGGCGCATTGCTGGTCGCGCTGTGGTGGTACGGCGCGCTCGCGCTGTTGCCGCTGATCCTTGCCAATTTGTCGAACTACGACCTGACCTATGGCAGCCTTGCCGGGGTGATCATTTCGCTGATTTTCTTTTGGGTCGTAGGCCTCGGATTTACTGTCGGCGCGCATTTGAACGCGGCCCTTTCGGAAACGCCGACGGATGCGCTAGAGGCGTCCGCAGGGAGTAAGTAATCTATGCTGATGAAGGGCAAACGCGGCCTCATCATGGGTCTCGCCAACGACAGGTCGCTGGCGTGGGGCATCGCGAAGAAGCTGGCGGAAGCGGGCGCGGAACTGGCGTTCAGCTATCAGGGCGAGGCACTGGAAAAGCGCGTGCGGCCGCTGGCGGCGGAACTCGGCAGCGATTTCCTGATCGACTGCGACGTCGGCGACATGGCCGAACTCGACAAGACGTTCGAGACGCTGGCCGCCCGCTGGCCGACGATCGACTTCGTCGTCCATGCGATCGGCTTTTCGGACAAGAACGAACTGCGCGGGCGGTTCTACGACACCAGCCTCGACAATTTCCTGATGACGATGAACATCAGCGTCTATTCGTTCGTCGCGGTCGCCAAGCGCGCGCAGGCGATGATGCCGAACGGCGGCAGCTTGGTGACGCTGAGCTACTACGGCGCGGAAAAGGTCGTGCCGCATTACAATGTGATGGGCGTAGCGAAGGCGGCGCTGGAGACGAGCGTGAAATATCTCGCTGTCGACCTGGGTCGCGACAACATTCGCGTGAACGCGATCTCGGCCGGGCCGATCAAGACGCTCGCGGCATCGGGCATCGGCGATTTCCGCTACATCCTCAAATGGAACGAGCTGAACGCGCCGTTGAAGCGCAACGTGACGATCGAGGACGTCGGCGGCGCGGGGCTCTACCTGCTCAGCGACCTGTCGTCGGGCGTCACGGGTGAGACGCACCATGTGGATGCGGGCTACCAGGTCGTCGGCATGAAGGCCGAGGATGCACCGGACATGACGCTGAGCTAAACTCCTCTCCCCTCGGGGGAGAGGAAGGGGCCCGCGCGCAGCGTGGGAAGGTGAGGGGCTGAAAACACGATACGAAGCAGGAGATGGCAGCATCGACCGCGCACGCGAACTGCGCCGGAATGCCACGCCCGCAGAGCAGCGCATGTGGGGAGTCCTGCGCGGATCGCAGCTCGGCCCAAAATTCCGCCGCCAGCAGCGGATCGGGCCCTATTTCGCCGATTTCGCCTGCCAGTCGGTGAAATTGGTTGTCGAAATCGACGGAGATACGCATGCGCAAGCCGTCGGGCACGATGCGCGCCGGACGGCATTTCTGGAACGGGAAGGATATCGGGTGCTCCGGTTTTCGAATCTTGACGTGATGACCGCGATCGACGGAGTTGCGACGGTCATACTCGATGCGATCGGACCCTCACCTTCCCACGCTGCGCGCGGGCCCCTTCCTCTCCCCCAGGGGGAGAGGAACAAATGAGCTACAACAGCTTCGGCCATCTCTTTCGTTTCACGACCTGGGGGGAATCGCACGGCCGCGCGCTCGGCGCGGTGGTCGATGGTTGTCCTCCGGGGCTAAGCCTGTCCGAAGCCGATCTGCAGCCCTTCCTCGACAAGCGCCGCCCGGGCACGTCGAAGTTCACGACACAGCGGCAGGAACCGGACGCGGTCCGCATCCTGTCCGGCGTGTTCGAGGGGAAGACGACCGGTACGCCGATCAGCCTGATGATCGAGAATGTCGACCAGCGGTCGAAGGATTACAGCGAGGTTGCTGCAGCCTATCGCCCCGGCCACGCCGACTATGCCTATGACGCGAAATACGGTTTCCGCGACTATCGCGGCGGCGGGCGGAGTTCGGCGCGTGAGACGGCAGCGCGGGTTGCCGCGGGTGGTGTCGCGCGGCTGGTGATCCCCGAAGTCTCCATCGTCGCACACGTCATCGAGATCGGCGGCGATCGCGTCGAGACGTTCGACGCGAACGAGATCGGCAACAACCCGTTCTTCTGCGCCGATGCGACAGCGGCCGCACGCTGGGAGGTATTGGTCGACGACGCACGCAAGGCGGGCTCGTCGCTGGGCGCGGTCGTCGAATGTGTCGCAACCGGTGTGCCCGCGGGATGGGGCGCGCCGCTCTACATGAAGCTCGACGCGCAGCTCGCCAGTGCCTGCATGAGCATCAACGCGGTCAAGGGTGTCGAGATCGGCGACGGGTTCGCCGCCGCTCGCCTGCGCGGCGAGGACAATGCCGACCGGATGCGGCCGGGCAATGCAGGGCCGGATTTCCTCGCCAACCATGCTGGCGGTATCGCGGGCGGCATTTCGACCGGCCAGCCCGTGGTCGTACGCGTCGCGTTCAAGCCGACGAGTTCGATCCTGACGCCGGTCGAAACGATCACGCGTGAAGGTGCGGCGACCGACATCGTCACCAAGGGCCGCCATGACCCCTGTGTCGGCATCCGCGGCGCGCCGGTGGTCGAGGCGATGATGGCGCTGGTGCTGGCCGATGCGAAGCTGATGCATAAAGGTCAGTGCGGCTGATCAAATGTCCCCTCTGACGCCTCTCGAACGTGCTGCGGTCGAAGCCATTCTAGATGAGCAAACTGTTTGGCGATCTGCGTTGGCGGAGCAGTTGAAGGGCGCCCAAGCGGCTTCGCGAAACAACACCGGCGGTGGCTTCTATACCGACCTTGTACTTGCTTCAGACGTTCACGTTTCGGATGAGGAATTCGCTGCGTTTGGAAAAAATGTCTGGATAAGCGTCGAAGGTTTGGCCTTCGGGCTTGGCATGATCCTTCATACGAGAAGCGGACAAGCCAGTTTTCTCGAGGGGTATGCCGTTGGCGCGGACGACACATCTGCGATCGACTTCAAGAATGTCAGATTTGCGTTAGCGCCAGAGCCTGGACCTCTTCGCGCGGACAACTGACAACCCTTCGTCCGTGAAGGTTTAAAACCCCGCCGGATTTTCCTTCAGCAATTCGGCCTCTGCCTCCGTGCACTTTCGCCCCAGCGCCGCATTCCGCGCCGGATACCGCCCGAAACGCCTGATCGTCGCCGCATGCCGTGCCGCGAATTCCGCGTTGTCGTCCAAACCCGATGCCGCCATCAGCGTTTCGCAGCGTTCGACATCCGCCAGGTGTTCGGAGTGCATCAGCGGCATGTAGAGAAAGGCGCGCTGTTCAGGCGTCAGTTCGGCATCCCAGTCGCGCACGATCGCCATTTCGGTCAGCCCGCGGGCGGTCGCGTCGTTCGCGAACGCGCGGGCGTCGTCGCGAAACAGGTTCCGGCTGAACTGGTCGAGCACGATGATCGCGGCGAGCAGCGATTTGGCGCAGTCTTGCCAGCTTTCGGGTACGTCTTGCGCCAGACGCGCCTGGATATCGCCGAACTTTGCGTGGATCTCTGCATCAACAGCATCGTCACGCGCGAACTGCTTGTCTTCCGGCAGGACGTGGAACCACCAGTCGAGGACCGCTTCCGCTTCGGGCAGCATGATCAATCGGCCCCACGGTAAGCGGGGATCGACAGGCCGCGCGAGATCGCCAGCGCGCGAAGCACGAAGCCGGCCACTGCGCCGATCGCGCTGGCGATAAGGACCGGAAGCCCGGCCAGCGTCAGGACGACGAACAGCCCCGCCGCCAGCGCCGCCGCGGTCACATAGAGTTCGGGGCGGAGCAGGATCGACGGCACGCCCGCGAGCACGTCGCGGATGATGCCGCCGACACATCCCGTGATGATGCCCATCATCACGGCCGTCAGCGGCGGCACGCCCAGCGACAGCGATTTCGCAGCGCCGAAGACCGCGTAGACCGCGAGCCCCACGGCGTCGAACCAGTCCAGCGCCCGCGCATTCCATATCCGCATCGGGGTCAGCCAGATGGCGAGGCCGGTCGCGAGGCATACGGCGGGCACGCGCCAGTCCTGCACCCAGAACACCGGTGCTCCGATCAACAAGTCGCGCACCGTTCCGCCGCCGACGCCGGTAACCAGCGCGAAGAAACCGAAGGTGACGAATGTCAGCCTGTCACGTGCAGCAGCGAGCGCTCCGGATGCCGCGAACACGGCAATGCCGAACAGGTCGAACCAGCCGAGCAGGGGAACCAGATCGGTAATCAGGCCGCGGATCATGGACTGTCAGGCTTCCAGCGCCAGGGTCGCGAAAGTCGCGAGCCAGTGTTCGCCCATGTAATCGCCCTCGACGGTCGCGATGCTTTTGTCGAGATGCGCCTGTGCCGTCGCACGCGCGCTTGCCGCGAGTTCGGGCGACAGGGCGGGGGCGATGCTGCGCCAGCACCATGCGCGTACCAGGTTCATGCCGTCGAGATGGGCGATCTTTCCATCGGTCGGGTCGGACACGAACGCGGGCGTGAACAGGGTTTCCGGCTTACCCTGCGCCGCGTTGGGCAGGAACGCATCGAACCAAGTGCGAAATGCGGCCTTGTCGAGGACACGGTACATGCATAGCGCCTCGACCATCGCGGATGACAGGAATTCGTCCCCGCCCGGTTCCCAGCCGGGACAGTCGCGGTCGGTGCCGAACCAGTCCATCACTCGCGCGTCGATGAGTGCGAGCAGGGCCGGATCGAACGCCTCGGCCCATTCGCGCGTCAGGATCATCGCAAAGGCGGTGTTGGCATGCGCGCCCGAACGGATCGGATACGTCAGCTGCGGCAAATGAGCCATGAACCGCGTGGCGAAGGCGCGGGCGAGGGGCTCCAACGCTGTCGCCCAGGGCTGGTCGGCCTTGCTCGCTTCCAGATGCAGCGACAGCGCCCAGGCCCAGCCATAGGGGCGTTCGAACCCGCGCGAAGTCGGCCGGTCGAGATAGGCGCGCTCGACCTCGATCTTCTCGGGCACCAGCATCTCGTCGGCGAGCGCGGCGATCCGCGCGGCGGCCGGCAGGTCGGGAAACAGCCGCCGCAGCCGCAGCAACAGCCAGTACCCGTGCACGCAGCTGTGCCAGTCGTAACTGCCGAAGAACACTGGATGAAGCTCGCGCGGCGTGCCGGTGTCGGCGTCGTGCGTCATCACATGCTGCGGGCTGTTGGGATATTCGCGCGTGACGTGGCCGAGCGCGATTTCGGCGAGCTTGTTTGCGAGGTCTGCGGTCAATTGGGTCATCGGAACGCCAGGAAATAGATGAGGAGGAGGTTTGCGAACAGCAGCGGCAGCGCGGTGCCGATCTGTGCCTTGATCACCCCGTTGCGATCCTTGAGTTCCAGGAGCGCGGCGGGGACGATGTTGAAGTTGGCGGCCATCGGCGTCATCAGCGTGCCGCAGAATCCGGCAAGCATGCCGATGGCGCAGACGATCGCCGGATCGCCATGGAACTGGTGGACCAGCACCGGCAGGCCGACGGCCGCAGTCATCACCGGGAAGGCGGCAAAGGCGTTGCCCATGATCATCGTGAACGCCGCCATGCCGATCGCATAGACCGCGACCGCGGCGAACAGATTCCCCTCTGGCAGGATGTTGCCCGCGATGCCGCCGACGACCCCGCCGACGCCCGCGAGCGCGAACACCGCGCCGAGTGCCGCGAGCATCTGTGGCAGGACGGCGGCCCAGCCGACCGAGTCCATCAGACGGCGTCCTTCCTCAAGCGGTGCAAGCGGTGGCGGACGGAACCAGAGGTAGCTGACGGTCAGCGCGATCAGCATGCCGAGACCGAGGGAGATCAGCGTGACCTGTTTCGGGTCGATCAGGCCGCTGTCCTTGAGCAGCAGCGTGCCCGCGAGCGCGGTTACCGGCACGATCAGCGCGGGCAGGAACAGCCGGTTGCCGCGCGTCGCCGCCGACGTGGCGCGCTCTTCCGGTGTCGTCGTCGCCGGATTGCCGCGCCCCAACTGGCCGAACCCGGCAAGGGCGACCAGGCCCAGCACCAGCACGCCATTGCCGAGGTCGCCGATACGGTCGCCCGCGAAAAAGCTGAGCGCGATCAGGCCCCAGAACAGCGCATTGCCCCAGCGCTTCGAGTTGGTCGTATCGCGCGCACTGAGGACGGCGAAGGACGCGAAGATCAAGCCCGCGAGCGTGTAGAGCCAGGGAAGCGTGATCATCGCTTGAGCTTCCGGTCGAGCAGCAACAGCCGCGCGGCATGGACGAAAAAGGCGATGAACGCGCTCGGGATCGCCCAGACCGAAAGCTGCAGCGGCGCGAGCGTGATGCCGTTCGCTTCCAGGAATCCGATCATCAGCAGGATCGACCCCATGGCGATGAAGATATCCTCTCCGAAGAAGACGCCGACATTGTCGGTGGCCGCCGCATAGGCCTTCACCTTTTCGCGCGTGTCTTCGTCGATGTCTGCGTCCTGCCGCTCGGCGGCTGCCTCCGCCATCGGCGCGACCAGCGGCCGCACGGTCTGTGCATGTCCCGCGATCGAGATCAGGCCGAGTGCTGCCGTGATCTGGCGGAAGAGCAGATAGCCGATCAGCAAGCGGCCGGTAGTCGCACCCTTCAAATCGGCAATCACGCTGCGCGCGCGCTGTTGCAGGCCATAGCGTTCCAGCAGGCCGATGACCGGCAGCAGGATGTAGAC
>APMI01015097.1_pt1 | contig 33492 bp, 40 predicted proteins | sample 667938 | NCBI WGS metagenome assembly APMI01 (sample SAMN01084076, study PRJNA167559) | wastewater metagenome | biome: Wastewater | place: Denmark: Ejby Moelle, Odense | collected 2011-11-28
GCCTTCTCGAGGCTATAACAATTATAAGAAATTAGTTCCTTAATAATACAACACATATGAAAATTAATTACTTTTATAAAGTATGTATTTATCTTGTCTTCGTCTTAATATTTTATTAAATATAAGGATTTATTGACCAAAAAACTAAACAACTAGGTATTATATTATTTAGTATTTATGTAATTCAAAACCTGATTGTTTTTGTAGAAAATAAAATTATGTCAGATGAATGTTCACCATTGATTAAATTTGAATAAATTTATTATCGATTGTATTGTGTATATGCACTGTGTTATAATTATGAAAACATATAACAAGTAGAGATCACAAAGCTCAGGTTTGACGACAAGCAGAATAAATTACTTAAACTTTGCTGATTATCATAAGCAAAAGCTTATAGGATTATCAGTATAAACTGATTAATAACCATCACTATGCTTCAGTCAGTTGAGTAAATTATCTCCATTTTTTGCGGCTAATCATGGAATTATAATTGAAAGATACTAACAAAATCGAGTGAAGGGCAAGGTCAATAAAGAGGAGATTAAATAAAAAATAAAAGATAGAATTAAAGCATAAATAGAGACTTTAATGAAGAAAAACATGTTCAAAATTAAAAGAGTAGATACAAAACCGCATTCCACAAGACATTAATAAAGTGTTAGTATTGTAGGTTCACCTGCATTAAAAAAGTCTGTTCACAATTTCGATAAAACTACGAATAAAATTGAGAACATTCGAACTGATCAAAATAGACAAGATATGCGAAGATAAAAGACAGCTAACTCCAGCATTAGAAAGTCGATTGCTTTTGCTGAACAAGCAAACTACATAAGGAAAACAAGGAGCAGTCTTGATCATCCGAGACCTGGGACAGTGTTTACAAATGAAAGAATCAACTAAAAATAGCAATGGAGGAATTATAACTAAAGTAATGATTGTATGCCTTTGCACAGAAGATCCATGTCTACTAATATCCGAGCCAAGGGCATGATCAGAAGAAAAATTAGTGAGTTTCAATTTAAGAAAAAAAAGGAAGGTGTCAAATAAGATTTATTGTCACCCTGGATGAATACAAGCTTCCTTGATAACAATTAATAATAATTTTGATTTTAGAAGTAAATTGCCTTATTTATAAGCTGTAAATTTAATTTATATCATTATCTTATCATAACAAGACTTATTTTATATCTGTAGGAATCAAGTCAGTAAGTTCTGAATTGTAATTTTCTTGTGAGATATCTCATCCTCGCCGAAAGCTGTGCGCACTTCCTAAAAATAGCTAAGTATCATCGACTCGGACACACATCGAAGTATTTATATCTCATCACAAGTAGCAAAGCTTAGAATTAAATGATAATTAGCAACTGAGAGGCTCTTGGCTATGATATTATTAAATTTACTCTATTTGCCACTCTTTACAACTGAGATTCCGATCAAGTCAGAGAACTATTTTTTGATCTCTTGAGCCTTGTAGCAAAAGCAGCGTGTCCTAATCTAGATAATTTGATTACTTTGTAACTATGATTAAATTACTCTTTCGAGAAATCACAAGCGTCTCGGCTTGACAGGCCAGGATAAAACTAAGTCCAAAGAGGAGTGGAGTAAGTGCAACCACATACTGCCACCACACTTTTTACTTGAAACCAGCAATGCCATTAGCCCCCCCACTTGCCGAGTACAAAAGGTAGGCAGAAAAGCCAACAAGCGCGAACCCAAACATATACTAAAGTGCAGGATAGCTTGTAATTTCAATTTATTTCTGAATTGATTGAGGAAAACTATCATCACTTTCGTTTACAATGTTGTTCCGTGATAATTTCTGGCTTTTTCTACTTATAAACATTAATAAAACTATAAATACAAAAGGTTTGAATTAATCATAAGAATATTTATCACAATCAAAGGTCTTCGTCGTCCCAACTTTCATCATCATCACCACCTGCACTTTCTCCACCTTTACCCATTCCCTTCTGGATGATGGGGTCGCAAATTCCTTCGATTTCTTTTCTCTTCTCATCAAACTGGTCTTTCTCAGCCTCTGGGTTTTCATCCAAGAAGCTTTGACCTTCTTTCAAGGCATCCTCCACAGTTGATTGATCGCTTGATGATAACTTGCCTTTCAATTTCTCTGGGTCATTCAAGCTTGATTTCACAGAGTAAAGATAGTTATCTAGGGATTGTCTAGCTTCGATTCTTTCTTTGGCTAATTTGTCCTGCTCTGCGAACTCTTCGGCCTCTCTCAACATTCTTTCGATTTCCTCATCAGAAAGCTTTCCTTGCTCATTCTTGATGACGATGTTGTTCTTCTTGCCTGAACCCTTCTCGACGGCTTGGACTGACAAGATAGAGTTCTGGTCAACCTCGAAAGTGACTTCAATTTGAGGGGTTCCTCGAGGAGCTGCTGGGATTCCTGTCAGATCGAATCGACCTAACAAGTGATTGTCTTTGGTCAATGGTCTCTCACCTTCAAACACTTGAATGGTGACAGTCTCTTGATTGTCTTGATAAGTTGTGAATACTTGCGATTTTTTAGTAGGGATATAAGATCCTTTAGGAATGATCTTGCTCATAACACCACCAACGGTCTCAATACCCAAAGAGAGAGGTGTAGCATCGATAATGACGATACCTTTTCCATCTTCAGTGTCTTCACCGCAAATGACGCCGCCTTGAACTGCAGCACCGTAGCAAATAGCCTCATCAGGGTTAATACCTGTGTTAGGTTCTTTTCCGTTGAAAAATTCCTTGACAAGCTGTCTAATTTTAGGAATTCTAGTTGAGCCTCCTACAAGAACGATTTCATCAATTTCAGTCTTTTTCAAGTCAGCGCCTTCAAGAGCGAGCTTGAGAGGTTCAAGGGTTTTCTTGAAAAGGTCAGCGTTGATTTATTCGAATTTAGCTCTAGTAAGACTTTCTGCGAAATCATATCCTTCAATTAAATCTTCAATTTCGATTTTGGCTTCGTGTTGAGATGAAAGAGCTCTTTTAGCCTTTTCGACTTCTCTTTTAAGCTTTTGGATTGCTCTTTTGTCAGTTGAGATGTCTTTATTATCTTTCTTCTTGATGACTTTCATGAAGTGGTCAAGTACTCTTTGATCGAAATCCTCACCTCCCAAATGGGTATCACCGTTGGTTCCGATAACTTCGAAGACACCGTCATCAATAGTGAGAATGGAGACATCGAATGTTCCTCCTCCGAGATCGAAGACCAAAATGTTCTTTTCGGCCTTCTCATCAAGACCATAAGCAATAGCGGCAGCGGTTGGCTCGTTCAAGACACGGACAACATTAAGACCGGCAATGATGCCTGCATCCTTTGTGGCTTGTCTTTGAGAGTTATCGAAATAAGCAGGGACTGTGACGATGGCATTCTTGATTTTCTTTCCAGTGTAGGACTCAGCGATTTCTTTCATTTTAACAAGGACCATGGCTGAAATTTCTTCGGGTGCATACTTTTTAGTTTATCCATTCACATTGGGAACGCTGATGTATGGTCTGCCTTCCTTGTCGATGATGTCATAGGGCAAGTACTTCTTGTCGTATTGCACAGTTTTATCGGTGTATCTTCTTCCGATAAGTCTCTTGACATCATAGATTGTTCTGGTGGGATTCACTGTAGCTTGGTTCTTGGCGGCCTCTCCAATAAGTCGCTCCTCGTCAGTGAAGGATACGACGGAGGGGGTGATACGGTTACCGAGTTCGTTGGGGATAACTTCAACCTGGCCATTCTTGAAAATGCCCACACAAGAGTAAGTGGTACCCAAGTCGATACCGATAATGGGACATTCGTATTTCTCATCCTCAGCAACGACGGCCAGGACGAGTAAGACTGACAGAATCATCAACTTTACGTTGGTGGTCATGGATATACGTGTTAATAATTATTAAACGTGTGAATTATTTCCTATTTATATATACCCATTTTTATTCTAGAAATTCCAAAATAAGATAATATATTCGACAATATACTAAATTGTAAATTTATGTGATTTATTACAAAATTAGTTTCTCTGTCTATTATCTGGCCAGTACTTTATTTTTAAATCGGTTAATTCTATAAGAAATGCTAAACAAAGAAAATGAAATGTACTCAGTTAACAAATGGCAAACAGGTTCGTATCATGTTCGACTGGGTAGTGAGGAGGGTCCATTTGGTCAAGGCAAACACATTTCTCCAATTAAGAGAAATAAAATAGGAGACTCAATCATTACGAACATTTTCGATGATTATGCTCGATCAACCACTGATTTAGGCTATCCTGTGCATAATGATGAGGGCTATGGGTTTAGAACATGTAAATAAATAGATAAGCCACGTGCGCTAGTCGCTGATTGTGACCCTGAGACTGAAAGTCAATGGAAGCGAAAATATCAAGAACTATATAAAAGCTATTAGCAAGTCACAAACAGAATGTCACAAAGGGAGAAGTAGATGACCCAAATGCAAAATACAATAAACAATCAGTCTAAAAGGATTCACCAGCTCGAGGACGACAATGCGGAACTTGCTAACCGATGCAACGAATTGCAAGCTCAAAGGACATCCAGGTGGAGAGGTAGCAATAGCCAAGCAGAATAAAACAATTTCAGCAAGTTCTACGCTGAAGAGCTGGAAAGGTCAGTGGAGAGTCTGCAGAGGGAAAATAAGAGGCTTTCCGATATTGTTATGCGAAAGGTCAAGCACTCCTTTGATTATTGACTTAATATTGTGTATAACATCTATAGCAAATAGCAATATGCAAAAGTCGGTGACCGACAAGTACTCCTCCGCCAACATGGTGCTCAAAGATAAAGAGGAGATGGGCCCGCTACTCATTGGGGACTGCACGTCTGCTGTAGACAAGCACATTCTCAAACCATTCAAAGTTCAAACTGTTATAACAATTGGCCAAGATAGCATTCCCGAAAAGAAAGAAGAAGGTGTTAATTATGTACTCTACAACGTGCTCGATAACAAAAGTCAAAAAATATCAGACCTTTTTGATCCGATATTCGAACAAATTGAAGAGGCTCGCAGGGCTGGTGGGGTGCTGATAAACTGTTTCACTGGCATTTCCAGATCGGCATCGTTTGTGATTGCTTATTTGATGAGGAAAAGGACTATGAACTATGACGATGCCAAGACCTTCTTGAAAAAGCAGAGAAGTGTTATTCACCCTAATGATAATTTTCATCGCCAACTGCAGAACTATGAGAAAGTGCTTGCTAAAAGATACGAATAATAGCAATTGAAAATGCAGCAGAAACCTGAAGAGAAGGAAATAATAGTAAACTCAAGCGAAGTTTTGTCTTCAAATGTTAGCAGTTTATCAAAACGTACATTCATGGGGATAAAGGGAGCAGTGAAGCCAGCCTTCCGCAATAAATCCATTTAAAATCAGTCGATTGAGGAAATAGCTTAAAAAACTATCCGTGAAACTAGTCCAAGCAGCCAACAAAAAGTTGATGCTGCTGTAAGATCACCACCGCGGGCAGGATCAATGGAAAATTAGAAGAACGAGAAAAAGGAGTAGAAAAACAAGTAGATCAAAGGGTATATTTGAACAAAACAAAAGTGGTATGAGTTCATAGGTTGATCAAGTGCATAATATTAAGCTGCAATATATTTTGAATAGTTTGTTTGAATTACCACTCCTATGATATTAATTTTATTGAAATATGTCTTAAAGCAAGTAACCTGCTCTGCACCAACAATTGAATGGGTCTCGATCACATCGTAAATAGAAGCCCGGCATATAAATTCCTAAAAATGCGAATGTTAAAGAACAATCTTAGCGAAAATCACACAAACAAAAGGATGATGATAAGTTATCATAAATGAAATCAAAGTCGAAAGGTCAGCCACCATCATAGAAGTAGATGAGTCAAATTTAATGGCAAGCTGCGTACGAGAATTAAGATTATCTCATAAAGTCATTCAAGAATAAGCATGTTGTTGAGAGTGTGAAACAATCTTAAAAACAGATAAATTCTGCAAAAAAGAGCAATAACACAAATTAAATGATATGGGAAGCAGCATACATTGATAATAAGTTCTATTTAAGCGACCCCTAATCTTTGCGGAAGTTGAAAGAGCTATAATCCGAAATATAGCAAGAAAAATTAAGACTGGCTCAAATCGAAACTGCCTAAAGATTTGATAAGAGTTATCTGTCTGAGCGAGGCGCCACAGACGACCAAAATAATAAATAGTAATGTCTGACTTAAATAAATGAGAGCCGGTTTATATCCAGAAAACAGCTCGCAGAAGATGATTTAATAAAGCTTGAAACTTAGTACCAGAATAGGATTTTATAGATTAAAAAGAAAAAGTCGATTCTCAAGAAAGAGATAGGTTGTGGTACAAATGAGAAGAAAATGCAAGTTGATTAACTCGAAATTGAAAGAGATCAGCTTCAGCTAAATTAGAAACAATAAAATAAAAGTAAATGCGGGAAAAGTGAGGTTCAACAAAAATCAAAAGCAGGACCAGCACAGTCCGAGCTTATTTAACACGTCCAAATTAAAAATTAAAACTCAAAAACAAATAGAGAAGCGACATAGAAAAGGAGCGGAACTAAGCTCGATAATAAAGTAAGCGAAATTGAGAAAGGTGGAATATAAATACGTTCATAGATGAAACCAAAGAGTATTTAGAAAGCATTAAGCCAGATGAAAAATAAGAGTCAAAAGGAGCAATCACTTTTTAAATAAACGAAATAGATTGCCATAAAAGACGATAAATTATCAAATAAAAATTTATCAGCTTCAGAGCAAAAGAGTCAAAAGCAAATTGAAAAATAAGTCGCTTAAGTAAATTTGCCTTAGTTACCATTTAGTCGGAAAAGCCATAAGATAGACTCAGACCAGGAGAAAATATCACCTCAAAGATCTGAAAAAAAGAGTGCAAAATCAAACGTTAAATAAGTATCCGTAAAATCTAATGGTAATATTTAAGAAATAAAAGTAAATCAACAACATTAGCTTTAATAATCAAAAAAAAGTTCAAAAGTTTCAAATCAGTATTAAATTCATATTAAGGAATAAAAAAGTTAAAACCAGGTCGATAAACAACTAATTCAAAAGTAACCTACTGAAAAAGGTAGTAGAATCTCAAAAGTTGTGGATAAATATAATTAATAAAAATCAGTTTCTAATTCTAGAGTAAGCTAAAGTAAAAAATAAAATGCGGATGCACAAATAAAAAACTTGGATTTTAAAATTTCACCTAAATCTTTTAAAAAAGTTGATAAATCAGTTCAGTGGGAATAGGCGTAATAAAATTAACCAACTATTTCAAAATTTGAGGTTGAAAAATCAGTTCAGTGCTCCAATTTATAAATACCAAGAAGTTAAAGAAGTTAAAAACTTGATCAATCACGGTCAATTCACAGTCAATCTGAAGCCCAATCGAGCGCAAATTAAAAAAATTCCCAGCTTGCTCATTCACACAAGACCTCTTAGCAAAAATAGGAGTAGTAGTCTGCTCACTTGAAAATAAACTCTAATCGACTTAAATAAAGCTCAATTAAATAAAAATCTATTAAGAATACTTAAAAATAATAGAATACAAGGATGGAAGTAAAGGTAAATTCTAATCATGAAATTAATAACAGTGCGGATATCGTAGATGATTCTTATTTATAAAAACAACATGATAGGAATGCAGTTTAAAATAACGAGGAAAGTCATCAGATTATATCCTAAAGAGAAGCAAGCTATTCTTAAAAGTTGTCTGAACATAAAAAGAACAGTATCTCATAGAGAGATATTCCATCATAAAAGAAGAAAACTGGTTTCAAGATTCACTCCCGAGAAAACAGATCAAACTCGAAACAGTCGCGCTCTTCAGTTGACAACAAGAAAAAGAACTTAGACATTTCGCAAGGTGAGAGCCATGATAACAGAGCGATGAACAATTCTAAAGTTGATTCTAGAAACAGCAACTTGGAGGCTATTGCAAATCAACTTCAGATCAAGTATCTACAACAGCAAGTATCTGAATTGCAATAAAAGCTAAAGAAAGTTGAGGACAAGCAGGAGCAAATAATTAAATTTGAGAATAACCAATCAAAAGTTATGAGTGAGCTAGAGGCGTCCCATGCTGGTAGTGGCAGCGAACCGGCTTCACCTCTTGGCAAGTTTAATTTGACTAGCAGACTCAAATTGCAAGCTAAACTGTCTCTTTAAGGATAAACTGTTCACTTTAACTCGCATGACGAGAGACTAAAGAAAACTGCAGAAAACAATTAAAAGCTTGAAAAATTACACCTTCAATAAGAAATAGGTAGATTAAAAAAGGTGATTCGTGACATGCAAATGGAAAAAATAATGTCTATCTAGCATGACCAAAGTGATAGCAAAATATAAATACGTAAGCCTTCTATTTTATAAGGTCCTGAAAACAACAATTCTCGAATTTCTTAAAAATTGAAAGATTCCCTGAATAGTGATATGTTGGAAACAAAAAAGAACGAGTGGAACTCTGAAATTATGAATAACGATATGGGAAAAATAAAGAAAAATTCACCTTCAAAATATCATATTGATTCACCCCGGAAATATAATAAAATGAATGCGGAACGGAGCAAACAATTTTCGGATATCGCCAAAGATGAAGAGAAAGAATAAAGCCCTCTACCATCTCGAAAGAAAGCAGAATCAGTTTATGATGGTAAAAGTAGGTAGCAGAAGAAAGAGGATTTAATGAATAAATTTCAAGAAAATTAACGAAACTTTCAACAATTTTTGTAAGCTAGTCGTTTGGTTCAATAACCTTAAAGCTACGTTTAACCGACGAATTTATCAGTCCCTGAAGCATATGAGACAAAAAACCAAGCTCAGCTGTCTCCAAGCACAGAGAATAATTGCCCTCCTGATTACAAGAAAACAGTGACCCGCAATTTTTCTGAAATATTAGAGAAGTTGAAACATTAGAATCCTGAAGATGATATAGTGGAGCCTCAGCAAATATCTATTAGAGATATTGAATTGCCAAATCTACCATAAGTGCCTCACATTAACATGACTCAGGATGATCTGGTGGAGCTGGCAAGGAGAACGTATAAAGTTTTCGGAGTCAATGTAGACGAAGATCAAAATCAACTTTCTATGAAAAAGTACAAAAATTGTGTGGTTTTCATGTTCGGCAACAATCAGCAGCAAACTATACTTTGGCACTACTCTGGCAAATTCTACATCGGCGGGTGGAAGAACAGTGCTGAGCCGGGCGAAGGAGAAAAAATTGGGGAGGGTCTCTAGTACATTCCCGGCAAACATCTTTACAAAGGCCAATTTTTGGCAGGTAAAAAGAATGGAAACGGAATCGTGAAAATGGCCAACGGCAACTTATATGATGGACAATGGGTGGATGGCTCCAAGAATGGAAGAGGGGTCTACTTCGAGGCCAGTACCGGTACCTACTATAGTGGAGAATGGAAAGATGGAAAGCGAGATGGCTATGGTATTCTAAAATTCTCTAACCATTAATTTTACGAGGGTACTTTCTCAAAGTCTATTAAACATGGGTACGGTATCTAAAAATTTGCTAACGGGGACTATTACAAAGGATAATATGAAAGAGGTAAATTTAATGGTAAGGGTAAATACTGCTGGTCCAACGGGTCATTATATGAAGGCGATTTTGTGTAAGGCAGTCGTCACGGACAAGGAAGTTGGAAATCTTCACGAAAAAACGGTGACATATACATCGGTGGTTACGAGAATGATAAAAAGTGTGGCTACGGTCGATATGTATGGTCTAATAACTGCGTCTATGAAGGCTACTTCAAAGGCGATCTTAAGTAAATAAGTCGTTATTTAGAAATGGGAAAGGTAGACTAGTGTATCAAGACGGTAAATAAATTAAGGGTACTTGGCAAGATGGAAACCTTATTTCTCCCTAGCAAGAGGCAAAAAAATCACAAAATCACGAAGAGTAACCGCTTCGCAGATCAATTCGAGCCTCTTCTCTGAGAAATGCGATAGCTAATAGCAACGGACCAAGCCCAACTCGCAGACAAGTTTATCTGTGATAATAAAGGATATTTTTGCTATATTCATAAGTGTATTTTAGTTTATACTGATACATCTTAAGGCAGAATAGAAACTAATAAGATCAACAGCAAGAGTTTTACTTGAGTTGTTGGCTTAGACAGCTTGTGGCCCACTCTTAAATGTTCATAGTTTTCAAAGAATACGAGAATGAATTAAGCTGATGTAATTTAGGGTAAAATTTGAAACTGCCCTCAATGAAAACTTCAATGTACCTATTCTCAATGGCTCTAATACTTTTTTTCCAATCTATGGGTTTGTGAGTAGCAGATCCAGCGACACTTTTAGCTTTTGCATTTCCATTTTCTGATTGACTTTTATCGCTAATCTAGAATCTAATTTTTTCGAGCTTGTTATGAAGGCTTTCCATCCTTCCTGCAAATTTCTATACGTATTCTTCTTTGGTACGCTTCTCAATAGGGCGAGATATTTTTTCAATAAAGCGCATTTCGAAAAGTGCATCAATTAGCTTTATTGTTTAGTTGAGCAGAATTATTTACTATTCCTCCACTTCTCCGGGAGCACGCTTAATCTTAGCTGGCTGATTCTTGTTTTAGTTTTTCATCTTGACTCTCTGCAGGCTTGTTTACATTCTATTATATGTAACGAAAGCAAAAGTCAAGCAGCAAAACCTATTGGTGGATTACAATAAAATTTCATAGTCTTAAGACAGGTACGATATAATATGATAAAATTAACGCTTTAGCTAAATTAAAAAAAGGTACTGTATGCGAACGTATAATAAATTGGATAAAATTAAGCTTAAATATATAAATTTGTTTTCTGATAAAGATTACATAAATGATCGAGAATAGTATTGCATATTTAGTTTACTTCAACTGCAGAGGAACTGGTCACTATTACCGTTATACACTCTACGAAATAGGCTTTCCTTTCTAATAAATTCATGTGAATTTGGATGGAACCATGCCTGAATGCCTGAGGGACTATGCAATTGCCCTCTCTGATATCCCTTGCATCATAGTAGAAGGCAAAGTTTTCAAATAATTATACCCCACCATCCGTTACTTATGCACCAAGTTTAACAGACAGGACTTGCTTGGACACAATCTTAATGAGCAGGTACTTTTACCATTATGCAGACTAAAATTAGTGAAATTTTTAGCAAAAATGCTAAGAAGAGGAGTAATGTGATTTCAACATTTTTAAAGTACATGCCAAAAATAAAGAAAGAGCCCTCGCAGCTCAAAGCAGTCAAATTGGAAATGCTTTAGTAGATGGTAAACACGCCAGGCCCCACTGAATCTCTAGCTTACATGTACAGTAAAACAGGTAGTTTCCTATTTGATCACATTACAGTGGCTGATTTCTTATTTTACGAAAACTGCTACTACTTCTGTCGTCTGTTTAAGGACGTGGCGCATAAAAAATGGCCCATCCTTTTCGCATACAAGAATTACTTCTAGAGAACGGATTTCTATAAAAAGCACCAGTAAAAAATCGAGGGTTTTAAATTCGTTGTTCCTGAGTTCGATGAGAACATTAATCAAGGATTTAAAATCATGTGCAACGAATAGTGAAATATTAATATTTATTTAATTTTACATCATTCTTATATTACTATTACATTTCGTTTTTGTGAGCTTACTATTGCTAAAGGGCTTGCACTTAATATAGTTTATAGTAAATGAACCAAGATAAAAAATAAGTAGAAAGTCCTACTCAAAAAGATAAACAAAAAAACGAAACATCTAATAAGAAGGAAAAGATAGAGTCTCGAAAAATACCTGAAACAGTTATTTAGCCTTATGACTTGGTTACTTTGCATGAGCCTAAGAAGAAAAGATTTAACTTCAAGAAGTCAGAGTCAAAAGAATAATTGATAAACAATGAGGAATTGTAAAAACTTGTACCCTTGTTCGGGTAATGCAGTTGCAGCGAAGACACAAAGGAATAATTCGAAGCCACCATCTACAATTTGACATCCTCTTTGTTCATACTGTCCAAAGTCTGCAGCTTTCGAATCAGGAGCGTATCAAAGATCAAGCTGATCGCGGATGCAGAAAGCGGTTCTAAGCCAGTCCTTGTTAAGATAACCTGGGACGAAAAATAAGATGATGGCAGTAACATTTTCGTTCGTTTAAAATCGCCAGAGTAGGCGTATTTTCTATTCTCTTCACTCATCTCGAGGAAGCTTCTGCTGGATGATTTCTCACTGGTGGACATCGGTAAGGGCGAAAGGAAAAACTTCATCGGAGGGATCAAGCATCTCGAGTCTAGCATCTACAAAGTCTCAACATTTATGAGGAAATGGTAGAAAAGACAAGCATCAATTGATGAAACACTTAAATTGTATAAATAATCAAAGATGAACCAAGAGATAAAAAACATAAAGTAGATTTGGACAAGGTTCGATATGCATAACGGATATTTTGTAGTAAAAATGTTTGAAGGACTCGAAAAGATATAATTGGGCATTCCCCTTGGCGATTATTCCAATATTGAGAGTGATCGAAACTGGCTTTACTTATTGTGCAGACTCATGAAATGATATATTCATCTACCTTGATCTACTACTGCGACTTATCAGGTTGTTAATATAATATCGTGACAATTATATACCGATTGATTAAAATTTTTTAGTTTAAGTTGCAAAATAAGTGTAATTTATCAAGCAGCGTCTTCCTCTTCAACCTGGTCGATGTTTTGCATTTTCTTATTCTTTACTTAATCCTACATGCCCAGGATAAGCTTATCAACGTCAGTATCATCTACTTAATCTTCGTCTAGTTCCATGGTGTCCTGTATCAGCTCATTGACTGCTTGCATACGCTCCTTCTCGGTGGTGTAGGTTTTAATTGACTTTTGGAACTGTTCTATTTTGACTTTGTTTTTCGCGTTGCCCATGATGTTTGCGAGTCCGTTCATTACACTCTGCATCTGCTCCATCGTCCCCATTGACTGCAGTCTAGTATTATATCAGTATTACTCGAATATCGTGTTTTGTAGTTGAGCATCTAGGTTTTTATAGCGTAGAATAAATCGCTGGTTCTTTAGAAGAGCCTGAGCTGTCATTTTTTTAGTTGCCTGCTTTAGATGTATAATTACCATGGGCTCCTTCTTGTCGATCGCTTTTTTCAAGTCACGGTTTAGCTTCTTGTCTGTGGTTTCTAGCTTATAGATTTCACGCTGGAACTCTCGCCGCATCTTATTGATCTATTTGCAGTTTTCCTTAATTTACTCTACATACAGGGTATTGTACCTTTTAGAGTCTTCTGTGGCTCTACGGGTTTTGGAGGTTCTGATCCCATCTGTAATTATTATATCCCTAAGTATGCTATATTATAAATAGACAAATAGGCTTTGATTATCGGATTAAGTCTTTCTTACACTTTGATTGAATATCATCATATCAAATAGCTAAAATTACTCGAGAAAAATAGCGTGGAAGTAAGATGGATTTGAAGAAGTGCGCAATCTAGTATTATATTAAATTAGAATAACTGACATATTCAAAAAGTGATGCTAGTGACGAGCCATAACCCTAACCCCTTGCGAATGAGCGTGCCGCACGCCGGAGTCAGCAAAGTGCAAGCTTCCACGAAGGAAGATTTCCTTGCTCAGTTTTTCGACACCGATGGCAACCTCAAGCCAGAGTTCAAGAAGATGAGCTACGATGATGGAGGCTAGTATATCGGCCAGTTTCAATAGTGTCGAGTCGGCAAAGGCATGTTCAGCTTTGCCAACCGAGATGTCTATATGGGGTTCTGGAAATAAGACAAATTCAGTGGCGATGGCCTATATATTTACTCGACTGGAGAAAAGTACCAGGGCAAGTTCCAGGAGGGCAGGAAGACAGGTCGAGGCGTCTACTCATATAAAAGCGGAGCTAAATACGATGGCGAATGGCTCAAAGATAAGAAACACGGATTCGGAATGTTTTCGTACCCTAATGGCGAAAAGTACGAAGGCAACTGGATCAACGGAGAAAAATTCGGTAAGGGCACATACTATTATGCTTCAGGCGATAAGTACTACGGAGAATGGGCAAAAAATAAGAAAAATGGGAATGGAGTCCTTCAGTATCAAAATGGAGCTGTCTATGACGGTGAGTGGGTGAATGACAAACCTGAAAATAAGGGTGAAATTATTTACGCCAATAAGGATAAATATGAAGGCACATTTTTGAATGGTAAAAAGCACGGTAAGGGTATCTATCACTATTGCTCAGGAGGTAAATACAAAGGTGAGTGGATTCATGATAAAAAACATGGGTACGGAGTTATAGAATATGTTAACGGGGACAAATATTAAGGGCACTGGAAAAACAACCAAAGATCAGGCCAAGGTGTATACGAATACTCTAATGGTGATCTCTACTAGGGAGAATGGGTCTCTGACCTGAAGGAAGGTCAAGGCAGACTTGAAATGGCCACAGGTGACAAGTATGAGGGTGAGTGGGCTCAAGGTAAAAAGAATGGCTCTGGCCTTTATGTCTTTGCGAATGGAGATATTTATGACGGCGAGTTCGAGAATGGCAATAGACAGGGCCAAGGAAGCTATACATGGACTGATCAAAGTTATTATAAAGGTGAATGGCTAGCTGATAAAATGAATGGAAAAGGAGTCTATGCCAATTCAGAGGTGGAACTAGAGGGTTATTTTGAGAATGATAACTTCATTAGACCCCTGCATTGATATTGCTTGCTTGTTGATAATAAGGTCAAATATTTTTATTTATCAGCCACGACTCAGTCGGAGAAGTAGAAGAAGTTGTATGCTGCATTGTCATACTTCCTCATGCCATAGCAACCGATTCCGTAGGCAACCAAGAACGGGAACCAGGCTACTCGCCAGAATCTGCGGTAGAAGTGTTGAACCCACCACCTTTGGATGACGTACTTGCGGAAGCCACCAAACATATAGTGGAAGTTGAAGTACTGGTTAACCGATGATCTTGAGTGAATCACAGCGCCCTATATTACTCAAATTCTACTCGTTCATAGTCTAGCTTGTCATGAAGATCAGTAGGCTTAGTGATGCGCCCATGAGTCAGTTGAACCAAGTACTTTGGATCGTGTTTGAGACCCGCCTTGAACAATCGGGATTCAGGAGATGTGTAGTTTCTAAATTTATTTTTATGTACGCAACGTAATGCACCCCTCCACCCTTCACGTGCTTGATGTCACCGTGCACCATTCTGTTTATGAATATATTATAACTCAACCCTAATACAAACAAATCTTCAGATTAATTGTAAAATAAAGTACAGCCAAAGCTCAATTTGAGACAAAAATAAATTTAGTAAATTAATGATATAAAATTATAAGATAAAATTTGCTCAATTTAAAAACTACTTCCTTTAACAAGACGAACCAAAAATAAAAGATTGGTATTTTCTGAAATAATTATTAATGCAGACTATTCTTTGTGTTTCAAGAAGTTAGGCATTCAATATGTTTGATTTAGATTAAGATATCAAACTATATCTGGAAATTAAGTTCCAAATTTAATATTAGGCATGATCTGCTTTAGGAGTCCTAACTAGCAACCTTCAAAAGAACCAACTCTACGTGAGTCGTTGCGCAAATTCTCTTCAGCTTTCAAAGAAGTGGTGAACAATTATCCAATATTACCTCAATGGGACCTCTCCTACGCAGTCGAAGTGGAAGATACCATAAACATGTGGAAACTGGTTACACTATGGACGAATGATGACTGTGATTTCGAAATATACTGGGAGTATGCATACGATAATGAGACAATGACCTTAGCTATGATATCTTACCCTTGCAAAAATGGACGTCTGTTTCCAATAACTGGAGTTTATAATGTAACATTGGCCATCAGACTTTTCGAGGAGTATTCAAAACATTTATCTAACACTAAATAAAATTTAACCTTTTACGTCAATCCTAGTTCAGGAGTAAATAGAATTACAAAAAAGTTACTAATAAAGCCGGAGAGTATTAAAAACTAACTACTTAAACAAACTTTTCTTCTTTTCGTGATCGATCAGCTTAAACCAATGATTAATTTTTCTGAGCACCTTTATAAATTATTGAAATATTTCTCAGGCGCCTTAGCTGCCTGTCCTATGATAAAATTTTCAAGCAAAATAGCCTAATAAAAAGCTCGTTCAAATACTATTCTTGATATCTTAAACAAATGTTTGAACTTTGTGAGTCCAAGCGATCTCCACAATGAATAAGAATTTATTGATTAGCTCACCAAAGCAAAGTTTTTACATGATAATTTTAAATAATTTCCAGGATATATGGAAAATATTATTAAGCTCCTAGTCAGTTAAAAAAATAAGGCAAGTTGTTAATAATAAATTATTTAAAAGGTGTTTTAATCTCAAAATTTAGATTAATAAACAACTGAGGTATAAAATTTGATTCAAAAGATTAGTTTTTGTGTCGAATCATAATTTATCGAATGGGAGAGAATCGCAAAAGGGGGATTTGGGTTTATTGACAAGGCTTTTGTAAAGTATTCTCTATAGAATTTTGATATGTAAGAACAAAACATTAATAAATCTACAATTTAAGGATTTCTAGTAAGAAAATCAGATATAAACAGTTCGAAGCTGACACATGAAAAAAGCATATTAATGCTACTTAAGAATCAAAAACACAAAAATATTATGCCATACTATTTTTCATCTTAGCACAGAGAACGAAAATTTTTGTATAGTAAGTTCGAGCCACACTTGTCGTTAGACAAATATTTACTTGTCAATAAAAAATCTGTTTCTTTGACTACTCTTGTAAGCTTTATGTTAGGCATTTGCAATGGATTGACCTTTCTTCGAGAAATGAAAATCGTTCATTTGGACATAAAACCGAGCAACATAATCATAACGAAGAGCTTAAATGCTAGAATTACAGATTTTGGCGAATCCTTTAATTGCTAATTAAACCCTTTCAAACATAAGCATGGATTCACTGTTCCGTATGCTTCATAAGAAATGTTTAATTCGGACTGCTGCTTAAACTCAACGATCGACGCATATGCATTTGGCGTCACTGTACACAAAATATTATATGGAGAACATTTCTGGGGAAAAATTGAAAGTAATTCAGTTTTTATGCAAAAATTAATGAAAGGCGAAACTTCAGTTTTAATGGTTCCTGAAAAATTAAAGCATTTCGGAGTTTCAGAGGTGTTGAATACACTGACATACTTGTCTTTACAGTGCATAAGTAAAAACCAAAAAGAAAGACCTTCCCTCTTTTATTTATCTATCATGTTTTCCATGTGCAAGTTCTATTTGACTAGCTTGGTTGAGTTTCAAACTTGACTAAACTAATACAGTAATAAAACCATCAATACTTTATATATTTTATCTTCTTCTTTACCTCCGGAATATCAGGGAGTTTAATCTCAGCATCTTTGCTTTTTTTATTATCAAAGCTCGTCGAGTGGTTTCTTGCTATTTTCTTATAGTGTCCTGATGAAGAAATAGATTTCTGTAGCCTCTCTTCTCCTTTCATCAAAGACTAGAATACAATTTTACTATGCTCTGACTACAAATACTCTGATAGTTCATTTGGATTTTCCGGAAATTGAAGTTCCTTCTTTTATTTGAGATCTGTTTCATTAAAATTTATATTGGCTTGAGTAAGTCTACTTCTTCTCCCTTTCACATTGAGTAATTGCTTCTATCTTATTTTGTTTTTTAGATCTTCTATTTTGAATAATACTGCTTTATCGATGCCTTTCTTCTGCTCCTTCAGAGTTCTGCCCTCGTGAAGATAGTGTAACATTTTGTATGTTTAACTTGATAGGTTGTTGAGACCGGCAATGTAGCGGTTTCCGACAGTCTGCAGCTCCTCATCTGAATCATAAGGGTCTGATTTTTCGATAATTTTCATATTTTCTTGATTACTAAGCATGTACTGTCGTCTCCGAAATCTAAGTATAGATATTGGTTTTTCAGTATTGAGGCAAGTATATCATTTGGTTGCAATTCGTTGACTTTTTGCGTGTTGCTTATTCGATAAAAACCCCCTTCACTTTCTGATCTAGTAACTGGACTAGCCTTCATTATTATTAATTTGCAATAATCAAATTGAATAATTATATCATCATTGGCTGCACTCAAGCCGAAGCAGATACATTCTTCTTAGCGGCAGCTTGTTCTGGGAATAAGTACTCGAAGGCTTCACTGAATGTATGAACATATCTAAAATTGATTCCTTCTGTAATATCCTTTGGGAGATTTTTAACGTCGGCTTCATTATCAATTGGTAAAATAACTTCTTTTATTCGCTCGCGGTGAGCTACCATCACTTTTTCTTTGATGCTGTGAGTCCTAAGCAGATGCCCATTGAGTGTTATTTAACCTGTCATTGCAACGCCGGGCTTCACTTTGCAAGATAATGCTAGAGAAACTAGAGCGGTCACAATTGTGAGGGAATCTGTGGAGCCATCTTTTTTAAAGGCGCCCTCAGGAGCATGCACGTGAACTTCATTCTCATATAGATATTTATTGCTGAAATTCTCGAGCAGGAAGTTACGGGCATATGTGTATGAAATATTCATTGCTTCTTTGAAAATATCGCCAAGGCTGCCAGTAAATAGAGTACCTCTATTGATCTCCTTACGGGTGATGTATGATTTTTTGAAAGCTTAAATATAAGTCAGCCTGCTACCGTAATCACCGCCACCCAAGCTTATTGCTACCCCTGTCGACAAATTTTCATGGTTTCTTCTTCTGTAGTACGAGTTTCCCAAGTAAGAATGTAAGTTCTATTTTGTTATTTTGATCGGTACTGATTATTCATTAGTAAGCATTTTATATGCTACTTTCTCTAACAGATTTAAGGCGTACTTTTATAAATATCTCACACCTGGTTATCCGAGACTGTACTCCTATACTAAAGCACTGATAACTTACGGCTGCAGATCAAATTGAACCGGTTGAACTCCAGTTTTCTAAATTGCTCTTTTTAAAAGATGTCGATTGAAGATTTCAATTTTTTAAGCTTTAGTATAGCTGGTCAGGTAAATTTTTTACATACGATCAAGCAATGGTTTAGAAATATTTCTTTCATAGTTGGCCGAAGTGATGAACAATACATTCGACAAATCAACAGGAACATCAACAAAGTTATCTACAAAGGAGTTATTTTGGTTGGGGTCCAGAATTTCAAGTAGCTCAGATCGAGGGTCGCCATGATAACCGCTTCCCATCTTATCAATTTCGTCTAAGAGTATGACTGGGTTATTTGTACCACAGTTTTTAAGAGCTTCAATAATTTTACCTGAGTATGCTCCGACGTATGTCCTTCGATGACCTTTCAAGACCGAAGAATCGCTTGCACCTCCTAGCGAAATGTTGTAAAATTTGCGATTCAGAGATCGAGCTACAGATTTTGCAAATGAAGTTTTTCCAAGACCAGGTCCTCCAATGAAACAAAATACCTTACCCTTTAGTGATTTTTTTAGCTTTCCTACAGCAATAACTTCAAGAATTGAGTCTTTTACTTATTTCATTCCATAATGTTCTTAGTCCATAACTTTTTGAGCGAATTAAATGTCAAATATTTATTATGATCGAACATTATATGGAATTTTGGAGAGCTACTCAATGTAGTTTTTGATGATACCTGCCTACATTGAATTTTCGTCCATTTGCTCATATTTTTCGATTTATTGTGAGAATGTCTCGACGATATCTTGGGGCGGGTTCATAGACTTAAAACTCTTGGTGCATCTTTCAATGAAAACTATATAAAATAATAAGTACGTTCTTTGGTCTTTTTACCATCTAGCACTTGCTTAGTGACTTTCATCATCTCGCTGTAATACTCATAGAATTTCTTGTTGCGAATGCTGTTCTTTGCCTATGCTTCTATTTAGAGAAAATAGTTATTAATATTAGTGTTTCTATGCAGTAATCGCAGCAACACATCAATTTTGCTCTAAGGCTCAGTTGCTTCAAGATATGCTTGTACGTCTTCTTTCTTGCTCAGAGGCACGAGCTCAGTTGCGATCCAGTCCAGGTTCACACTGATGTCCTTGATGTTGTAGTTTAGGTGAAAATTATTAGGAAACTGCATATTCGTTTTTTTGTACATATTCACGTACGCTTATAGGAAATACTTGTACTTCACTTCCAGCTTCTCGTTTATTTACAGAGGCGGTTCATGAATGTTACGCACGTTTAGATAGTAACAGTGATCTCCAGTCAAGCTTTTTCTCTGACTTTGATTTGATTTCTTTATTAACTTCTGTATCGAATATTTTTATTTTGGACTGTTTGTGTTGTTGTTTAATAATTCTTCACTGGTATCTGTCTCCTTCCCAGGCAGCTTGATTGGTTCATTGGCAGAATTTTATATTGTGGTAAATTCTATCTTTTTAATATCTTAAATTTTAACTTTGTGTAACTTTTTCAGTTCAATTTAATTATTGTCGAGGTACTTGATGTGGCAGTATGAGCAGACACGATAGAAGTTATCAGCAAGAGGAACATTATCGGCATCAGGACTAATCTCTGCATCCTGTAGAACTTTCCTAATTAAAGCCACCATATAATTTGGTGCTACCTTTTGATAAAACTGATACTCTTCCTCGGGCAGTCTTAGCTTCTGACTAGTTATGATGTGATTCTCCACCTTCATGCCATACACATTGAGCAAAGATTTGTAATGCCTCTTCTCTGTTATATCCAAACTTGTGCTACTGGCTGGTAGGTTCTTGCTGTTGCTCAATGCTGCCATCCGGGAGCATATAAGCAATCTTTTTAGTGGTTGACTTATACGGATCATTATTATTATAGTTAGCTTTATTTGTGCTCATTTTTCTTATCTCCATAATTTCATAAATCATATTTAATGAAAACGCATCTCTGGTGGATTTAGAAAAGTGTTATCATAATCGTGTTGTTTTATAACAAAAATAAATGAAGCTGAAATGGCAGTGTATTGATGTCACTCTTATTTATCCATCAAAATTGTAGTTAAAACAGTACTAAATAGGTTAATTAGCATCAAAACATATGAATTGAGTAAACTAGTAAACAAATTTATGTCTACTTCTGCAAAGTGATATAAGTTATAGTAGAGCTCATCCATCAGATAGAGAATGAAGAAACCGGCTCAAATCGATCTAACTAGTACCAGTATTCACACTCACCAGCCGATATTGTTCCCTAATGACTTGAAGTTCGTGTCCGCTTCGCCCATCTCTAAACGATTGAGATATTGCCTTAGGAATAAAACACCTCGCGAACAAAAGGCTACTTGCAATAAGTTTAATGATACTAAGTGCTTCTACGAAAACCATGGTACGCCTTACGAAAGCTTGAGAGAATCGAATCTGCTAAGGCATCATGATCTAAAATAAAAGTAAAGTCAAAGGGATTTGCGAGCTAGAACCATATAATCGAAACCATAATCAATAAAAATAATAAATATCGATTGTCTCAATACAGAGCAGTATCAAAAGACCGGCCGCCAGCACAGACCACAAAGCAAGAAGAGGTCAAACAGCTTACTAGAAGGCTCAGTTTTGAGAGACAGCACAAAAGATAAAAATAAGAGGCGAAGATCATCTAGTTCAATAAATCCTTACACTCAATAGTAGTACCTGTATTTTGGGCATAAAGAGAAGGAAACAGCTAGACAAATTCTACAAAACATTAAGCGCAAATAGCAAGAACTCAATATGTAATAATCACTTTATTTAGTCTCAAACCATGTCAAGTCGCACAGAAATAGTTAACCAGCCGTTAATATTGTCGGCCCTTATCGGCTGAAACTAGAAGGAGATCTCAAAGTGGCAAAGCTAAGCCCAAAAGCCAATTAAGTCGCAGTTATCTAAAGGATTAATTTCACGCGTTGCAGCCTTGGGAGCAATGGGTAAACCAAGATGATAATTTGTGATAATCATAATTTGCAAGTAAGTAAAATAAATTCTAAAGTAACAAATAATAATTGATTTTAGAAGCCAAGAAGTAAAGCTTAACTTCACTCACTCGATTCTTTCAATCTTGTTAGGGCGTTTAGTCCCTTTGATCTGATTAAATTTGAGTCCGAGTACTGCCATATTGACCTGTTTGCTGAACTTTGCCTTGATGCTCTGACAGTTGTTATCTAAATCGATATTCATCATTTTTATGAAGATAATATTAGACATTATTTTGATTTTCGCTTTCTTGAGCTCGAACTCCTTTTAATTTTCCTCTCGAGTAAGTTAGACCCATAGGTATTTAATTAGTTGTTACAGTTCTTTATCCGATTTCTTGAAAAAGTGAAAACATAGACACGCTATGGCAAGGGCAACATCGATCGCAAGTTCACCATGGCTATATTTATCGTTGTCCTCGATGTCTAAGTTTTCGATCTGCTCGTTGACAGAACTCGCAGTATTCGTGTGATTATTTTGCTCTATTTTCAAGTTAGGGAAGTCTACGAAAAGACACAATTCCAGTAATAGCTGACTGAAATAGAACTATCTTTCAGTAGGAATTTTAGCTGCCCAAATTGACATCAGAATATCAAATGTTGTTATTGAATAGATGTTGTAGTTAGTTCTCTCCAAAATGTAGGCCTCATACTTTTTCAAGCATTCGCCTGAAAGAATTATATCTGAATATCCCATTCCAATCAAAACTTCAGTGGATAAATGCTTCAGCCAGTGACTAACTCCGTAGTTTCTAATTTTTTATAACTTTTGGCACGAATAAAGACAAGCAATGCCCAAAAGATTAACATTTATGCTCTCGCCAGTACTTAGATGACTCAACTGAAAATTACTATTTAGGATTTTGTCCAAGATCGAGACCGATAAGTAGAGTGTTTCGGCAGGTAGCTTCATGATCCTATGACACTCGATCATCAGTTTAACGGTGTTGTTTCTTTAGGGTCGCATAGAGGTGGGGCACTGGTAAACAGTGGCGCCTTTGAAGCACTCCCATATGCAATCCATAGTTTAATCTCCAGATTGCACACTCTAGGTTTACAATTAAACATTGAACGAGCTTTGCTTGACTGTCCCCGTTCGCAATTATTAGACTGGACTTTGCTCTCGATAGTTGGGCTGCATTCGATTGCTAAGTTATACGATGATCTATAAATTAATTTTATCACGAACTTTATTGAATTAACAATTCTTCAAATATTATTTACATTAAGTCATGATGCAGAGAGCTCCACAGACTCAGCCTCTTTTTAAGAAAATCGATAATTACGTGTTCAGATTCGATGATCTGCTTGGACAAGGCAACTTTTCGAAAGTGTACAAAGGCATCAACTAGATCACAAGTATCTGAATCATCATGTAGACGAGAGCGTAGCAATCAAAGTAATCGAGCTGAACTCCTTAAAGTCTAAAAAGCTGGAGTAGCTCTTGTTCTCAGAAATCGACGTGCTAAAAAAACTTAATCATCCTAACATTCTAAAATGCTTTGAGGTATTCACCAGCAACAGAAACTGCTATATTGTCACTGAAGTCTGCAATGGTGGTGATTTATAGACAAAGTTAAGAAAACATCATTATTTTTCATAACTGGAAGCCGAACCGTACATCTTAGATATCTTTAAAGGGTTGCGCTACTTGGCTCAAAATAATGTGATCCATCGCGATATTAAAGTAGCTAATGTGTTCCTGCATAACGGTATTGCTAAAATCGCAGATTTTGGATTCGCCAAGTTCACCAAGGATAATTTTAAAGATATCAACATCGGATCACCAATTTATATGTCTCCTGAAGGCTTCATTTAAAATATTTATGGTCCCAAAACAGATGTTTGGGCATTCGGAATTCTAATTTACGAATTATTGCATGGCAAAACTCCATTCTCACACTGTGTAGATTAAAATGATTTACGGCGAGAGATAAGGACACCCATCTCCTATGCAAGTCTAAAGTCTGATCTTTCTTTCGACATCAAAGACATCATTATAAAATGTCTTGAAATCAATGAGCAAAAAAGACCCTCAATATTATAATTGCAAGATGCTCCTTATTTCCAAAAATTATTGAAATTAGACGTTGTTGTATTAGGAGGACGTAAAAACAGTCTTAACAATTCTGCTTCTTTGCAGGCTAATAAGGCGCTGACTCCCAGCCATGGGAATTTGACACCGTACCAAAACAGAAACGGGATTATTACTATGAGCGGCTCGCTTGAGAAAAACAGGATGAATGTAAAAGGATTAGGCAATAATTTTGATAATATTGGATCTGGACTGAAATTTTCATCTGAGGAAAGAGTGACAAATCCAAATATATATTCCAACAACAAAATTGTTAATGCAAACATGAATCCCAAAATGAATGGGCCGAATGCATTCATGACTTCGTTTCGAGATGGGTCCTTATAAAAGAACAGCAACAACTACATCAATCCAATGAACCAGAATACAAACGGAATCGGTTCAAATGTTAATGGAATTGATGGGAAGCAAAGAGTTAATAGTGCTTATATGCCAGTGAAGTCCTAGCTAGCTATTTTGCCAGGTCTTCTGAGTTTCAAGGAGGCAGTTAACTCTCTGCATTACTGTCGACTCATTTATAAATTCATCATGCTGAATAGAGAAATTTAAGAAAATGATCGTAAATTTGCAACTCTATTGGCAGTCCTCATGTTTAAGATCCTTGGCTAAATTTCGACCAAAATTGATCGTAAGTAGATCAGTTACGATGCAGAAAATAATAAAAAGTAAATGAAGCTGCGTGAAGTCAGTAACGAGTACTACAGAAAATACTCAGCTGATATAGAAAGACCCTTTAATAAAGAAATATCCTATGCGATAGTCATTTTAGAAGTAAGAAACAAAATTCAGGAATACGAGCAGACCTACGCTAAAAAGATAGGACTCGCAACTTATGTTTATTGTCTTAACTTTTTAATGATAATCCTCGAAGCTACGGAGATACTAAACCGATGCTCTAGTGCAATGAAATTTTGGTAGTGGAGTTAATACCGTTAAATTGAGGAATTTCTAAGTCGAAATAAAAGTAGTATGACGTACCAGTCTTATCTGGCTCTTAAACAACGGGTTTTAAGGTATTGATGCTTATATATTTTTTATTAACAAACACATGTACATTGCCAAAATTTATTAATAACCAACTTCTGTAAAGGGAAATAATGCACGATTAAATGGTAAAGAGTCCAATGATTTTGCCATCAGGTGCACTTGGAGATTTGATGGCTCTCAAAAGCAAATAACTGCCTTCATTTATTACTATCCTGAGTAAGGTACGATCATTGTGATATAGTGCAGACAAATAATTGGAATACTATCTTAACAAGAGCAAGCATATTTCGATACTGGCAGCTTAGCAGGCGACTCATTCTAAATACTTGCTCAAATGATTGATAAAATTTATGAGCTAGTTACGAAGGCAAGAGTGAGTGAAACTTAGTGTAAGCAAATTTAAACTATGCTGCAAAAGCAAGAAAATTTAAATAGGACTCTAATTAAAAAGGAATTGGAGTATCGCTAAGAGCATAAAGTGCTGGTAGATGAGCTCTTTAGCCATAAGAACAAGAGCCAGAAGCTAAATTAGTACATCAGCAAGCTCAGCTAGGAGATCAAAGATAAAGAACTCACAATCATGCATGTTAAAAACGAACTTAAGGCCAGTCAAAAAGAAAGACGCATACTTGATGATAGTAAGATAGAATATGACTTGCATTTAAAACTGAGAAATTATTTGTCCAAGGAACTCGACCGAGACGATTCTAAAAATGCTGTTCTCAAGTTGGGCCACAAAAGAAGGAAATCTTAGGATGTGAGAAAAACTGAGCGGACTGAAGTCAAGAAAAAAGAGAAGTAAAAGTAGAAGAATTGGAAGAAGAGTTTACTAATAACACACAACAAATCAATTGGGCATAAATGATTTAATACTATATAATATAATAAGATGAGATGATGAATAAAGACTACCATATAATTAAATCTTTAATATGATGAAGTAAACAAAAACAATGGGCAGCATTTAATTTAATGCTGACAAGTTTTTAAAGCTAGCAAGTAATATCAAGCACGAAACTTTTTAAACATAGAAAGTAATTCTTCTGAATCATCTGATGGAAATGATTACTTAATGCTATAAGCTTAACCCTGAAAGTTGTAGACAACTCTCCAATTTTTGCCATAATAGTATAGATAAAGGCTAAACTTGTACTAATGTTGTAAGATAGACTATCAATGTCTCAACTGTGCTCCTGTTGACACTGATGATTTTAAGTTCGCAGCTATGTACTGCTCGGAATGCTTTCAAAAATGCAGACATTAGGGTCATTACTTTGTTGAAAATCAGGCAAGTTAAGATGTTTACATGTTTTGTAGTTGTGGATGCTCGGAGTTAGTGCGACGATAGAGCTTTTGCAACCTACATGATGACTCTCGTGTCATCACTGTTTGTATTAACGAGCACTAAGAGGCAATTATCTAAGGACTTACAAATATTATTAGCAATACATCTACACTAGCATAAAAATTATAAAATGAGTTTGAAGAAGGCGAAATGAAAGAAACAAACAATCCTTACATATAAAATTTAGTTGATAAGCTCACTAAGATAAATAAAAATTCAATTGCTATTAATAGATTATCTGCCCGCTGGCTTAGTAGCTATAGTTCAAGAATATAGTAAGATACTTCATCATAACTAACCTGCCTTGAGTTGCTAGCTTACCATTCAGATGTTCGTAACCTTATACGACAAGTGTGTAAAGACAAAATATCCAAAAAGATAATTATTAAAATTATAGATTAGATTGAAAATAAAGAAAATGGCAGAAGTCTACTCATGCATGACTACATTATTTTTGACTTGATTACTCTTGAGGAACTGGCCTAATAAGACAACTTTTACATTGGACCAAAATTGCACACCTATTATGAATCAAAGGCTCATTTCAGTTTGCAAACTAAAGATAGATGCAGCTCAGGCTGGTCTCAGGATAAAGCGATGAGACTTCATGGTCGATAAAGATTGTACTGGTTCTTAAAATAGCTATCTGATTTTATTTCAGAGTTGTCACCCACCTGTTCAGAGGCATAAAATGTAGATACTTAGTCAAGTAGTGAAAAGCCATACCTCATCCATCAAACATAAAAAATTTGTTCTCGACTTATGACTTGCTCTGAATAAGATGCCAAAAAATGCATGAATTACATTTCTCGATTTTACAAAAGTTTAAATGAGTTCGAAGAAAGCTATTTTACCTCTGAGTTAGCTGAGGCTTTACTGTTTCTGTTTCTGGCTTGCTATCCCTCCATTAATGAAACTCGCAGATAAATGGAACTGTCTGAATGCCAGTCTTCTAATTCTTAGCAGACAGTGTACCATGCTAAAAGTAATCAGAGTCAGAAGAGCAGTAGAAAAATAACAAAAGTGATTAGGAAGTTAACTAAGATAATGAAGACAAGCATAAAGTACAGCTGGATGCAGAAATTAAATAAGAAGTAGAGCAAGCAGAAAGTGGTGAATTGTGCTCTTGGATCCATACGATGTGTACTCACTCAATACTTGACTAATCTTTCGACAGCCTCCCTTAATACATGATTGAAATTAACAAAATAATGCTCCGTTTGTTGTCCATAGCAAGTGCAGCTAACTTCGACCTTCTCTACCATAACAAATATATTGAAAATAGAATCCATCGTTACAGTAAAACAAGCGAGTCAAGACAGATTTTCGCAAAGAAATTCGCAAGCTTTACACACTGGATGAGTCTCTATTCCTACTCGATATGTTTTGTGGATGAGACATAAAACAAAAAATAACTACTTGTTTTTATAATCGCCGCGCTCTCTTACTATGAGAATGACAAAATAATCGGTATTTTTATTGATAGAATATGGAAAGCTGTATTTGATAGAGCTTAAACTCGCATATACAATGCTGTCGATTACTCAATGCACATTCTTCGACTTGTGTTACGAGCTGATTTAAACTTGCACTCCTACCGCAATATCTTGTCAATGAAATATTGCACCCGCATGTTTGAAAATACTGCCACTAGTAATTAATTTAAATCATAAACATATCTCTAGCAATGGTTCAGGTAGTTACTCAAAGATCGGCGCAAAATATCGAAACCATCTTTAATTGAGCTCAAAGAGAAGGGCTATTTATAATTTGGGAAACTGTCAGCCGCAAACTCGCCTCACGAGATACTCCGACAGTGGTGTTACTACAACGAGGAGGAACAAACATTTTACTTGAGGGAGAACCTGCTAAAACCAATGGGAATTGCAGGCTATATACTTGATTTTCCTACTCCGTCCGACTGCTTCGACTACAAGGTTTACTACTAATGCAAAGCCTCATGTTTTTATTAGCCAGAATTGAGCACAGTAGGCTCAACATATCTAATGGGTGAAGTAAGTAAAGTTCTGCTCCCAATGTTCATGAAGTCCTCTGTTGTTTTATAGCAGTTGAGTCTGTTCTGGAAGATCAGTAGTGATCTTATCAAGAAACTGCAGCGCAATGAGCAATTAGATGAGTTTTAGTAAAGTCTAGATGAAAAGACTGAAATGTGCGGATACCTGTTCCTGTTTGCTCTTACACAACTCGATAAACTTACTTCCTTTATTGAGATTACATAAAATTAACATATTGAAGCATGGCATTTACGATTGAAATAATAATTGAAGAATTTCAAGTAACACCCTTAAAGGTTTACACAGTTTGCTCACAAAGAAGGCGAACTTTAGATGATACAAAAACTGTTTAACGTTGAAGGTGCTTAAAAATTGGATTTATTGAACGAAAATAATAAAGATAATAAAGTTGTAGAGGAGTAAATGCAGGAAGAGAACAAAGCTAAATTTAAACATAAAAAATAAAAGATTAATGAAAAGTATAAAACTTCTCGAGATGTGATGATGAAAAAATTGGCTTAAATACCTGACTATTCATAAAAGCAGTAAGTCAGTGAAGAAATTTGTCTAATTTGTCATGAAAAAGGAACATAAAACAATGAACTTATATATTTAGCGTAAGTGAAAAAGTATAATACAGTTAGTAGCGTATTTTTAGGAGCAGTAAACAACGCATCGCAAACATTAATAGAGAGCTGCTTCCATCATGTGCACTTGAGCTGCTACTTAAAAATTGTTCCGCCTCAGAATACAGAACAGCAGTCTCAAGTTGATTAGATTTCTTATAAATTTGTGCACCTAAGATGTCCGCTGTGCTCTAAGCCCAGCAATATAATCATATAAAAAGGAGTTGCAAGTAAGACTGAGCGGATATGCTAAAACTTACTGAATGTGTCATTTGTGCTCAACTTCAAAATATATGAGCCTGTCAATATTCTATTTTTATATTGGTCGCACTTAGTTGAATCTTTGGGTCTCAATGCTGTTGTCTTACCTAACTAGAATATACTAAAACCACAACCGTTAGATGAATAGTCTAATCTGACTAAGATTGACGCTCTGATAATGCGGAAGCTTAAGCAGAGAATTAAATAAAGCAGTCCATTTGAAATATCATAGTTTGTTAATCTATTGCTTAAAATGGAAACCAACATTAAGGACAGCAAGCGTCGCGAATGCCAACTTGTGCAATCTTCTATTTTCTATGCCCTCCTGTATACTGTCAGAAATTTAAGTGAGATGTCTCTTCTGCATAAACAGTTATCAGCTTAGGGTTAGTGTCTTAATTTTTTGATAAAGAATATTAAAATGTTAGGGGAGCTACTTGAAGGCGAATAGTTCAACATAGTTCTTAATAACGTAGTTAATGTCACAGGGTTGAATCAATTAAGTGAGATGGTCAAAAAAGATGTAACTATAAAACTGAAAGTGAGTTTAAAATTTAAGCTGACTACCTTACCAAAGTGTTCAAAAGAAGCGCTACTCATGCTGGCAACCACGAGGTGCACGAACTGTAAGCGAACAATAATAAGTAGAGTGGAGGAACAGGGACAGCTAGATAAAGAAGAATAAAGACAAAAAAGTAACAGATTGTGTTTGATGTGTGGTGAAGCAATCTGCTATGACTGCTGCGGAGTTGAGTAAGGCAAAACTCACTGGGTTAGCTCACACTTTGGTGCTTGCTTTGCATTGTAATTTTATACACTCAAAATAGTCCATAATATTAACGGTATAGAATAGCATAGAAGTGTTTACTACAATAGTCTCATGGTGGCCCATGCTGATAAGAGCAAATATTTATCTATGAAATGCGATGTTTTCAATTTAAAAGAAGCCAAGTTTCAAGCTCTAGCTGCATAATTCATTGGTAATTTTTGATTTTCGATTGCAATTTTAGAATTGAACATTTACAATTGATTATATGCAAAAATTTGATGTTGAAATAAAAGTGTGTTTTTATTGCTTTAGTCATAATATGATGGAAATATCTTTAATTTAAGACTCATTCGATGATTGTTTTTAAAAATGAAAATTGTGAAGAACTTTCCCGAACTGTTTTCAGCCATCCAATCTAACATGTCCGTGTTCATTCATGGGCAGGCTGCCACTCCCATTACTCTGGTGAACGAGCTCATGAAGGAGTCAGAGCGTCTTAAGAATGTGGAGATAATACATATGCACACAGAGGGAAATGCTCCATACGTTGATCCAAAGTACGCTCAAAATTTCCGAGTGTCAAACTTATTCTGCGGTAAGAATATGCGAGGAAAAGTTGACTTCAATCGAATAGATTACATACCGTGCTTCCTGTCTGAAATCCCCGCATTGTTCAGGAAAGGGATAAAGAAGATTAACGTGGCTATTGTACAGGTCTCGCCTCCTGACAAGCACGGTTACACTTCATTGGGTGTCAGCGTGGATGTCAGTAAAGCTGCTGTTGAATGCGCGGATATTGTTGTCGCCCAAATAAACAAGTATATGCCGAGGCTGCATGGGGATGGACTTCTTCACATGAATGACATCGATTTCGCGATGGAACTCAATGAGCCCATTTACTCGCCCAAGAAAGGGGTAATAAGTGAAATATAGATGCAAATTGGCCGAAATGTTGCATCGCTTGTAGAAGACGGAGCAACCTTGCAGTTAGGTATAGGTTCCATTCCTGATGCCACCTGTGCAAATCTCATAGACCGCAAAAATTTGGGAATTCACACTGAAATGTGGTCAGATGGAGCACTCTAATTGATTAAATCAGGAGCTGTTAACAATTCGCTAAAGAAAACACATAAGGGAAAAGTTATATCATCGTTTTTGATTGGATCTCCTGAGGTGTACAGCTTTGTTAATGATAACATGACTTGCTTGAACTTATAAGCTAGTTACACAAACAATCCTCAAAACATTATCAGAAATCCGAAGGTAACAGCCATAAATTCTGCAGTTGAGATAGACTTGACGGGCCAAGTCTGTTCAGACTCTATCGGCAGGAGGGTAATTTCAGGAGTTGGCGGTCAAATGGATTTTATCAGAGCAGCTCAACTATCTGAAGGAGGCAAACCTATTATTGCTCTTCCTTCGCAGACTAAAGGAGTTTCAAAAATAGTTCCATAACTCAAACCAGGAGCTGGCGTCGTAACTACAAGGTCTCATGTCCACTATGTGGTGACTTAGTATGGAATTGCTAATTTATATGGAAAGAGCATTGGTTAGAGGGTAAAGGCCCTCGTAAATATTGCACATCCTGCTCATAGGGAATCGCTCGAGAGAACATTCAGAGACAATATTGAAAAGAAGTTATGATAGATATTCAATAAAATTATGACAAAATGAAATTTTAAGTTCTTACATTGATTTATCTATTAATTGAGATGTCAAAATTACAGCCAACATTATGAACAACAATAGTACAACAACGAACAAGTGAGGGAATGATATGAATAAAGTGTTCGTACCCATTAATGCAGTCAATGCATATGAATTTTTATCAAATCACGAACCCAATAAAAAAAATACTGATATGTTGTAACTGGTGCGCACGCATTAATTGTATAAATAAGTATGTAAAATTTATCCATATCATGCCCATTTGTTCGTTGTTGTACTATTGTTCATAATATTTGTCAGTTTATTAATTTGCTATTAGTAATAGGTTGCAAAAGTCAGAATATTCGACATAAATATTAACAGCAATTTTATTTCTTAATGGTTATTTCAGGTTTCTAATTTATTGGCCCCAATATATATGAGTGATCAATAACAGCATCATCTGATTGTTTTCGCGCAGAGAGAATCAAACTTTAGACCTCAAGACTAAAGTTAACACGTTTAAGTTGACGACGTACTATGTTAACATTTTTCGGTTAAGACAAGTCACTCCAAATCCTATCATTACGATTGTCAATTATGAGCTGATGTTTAATCGCAAACTCTCTAATTTACGAATATGACTCGCTTTCGATAGACTTAATATTATAAGCTCCAAAACTATTTTCATGGTTGTATGGCACTGTGATGATAAGTTTAGGGTAATTGATCTATGGATTATTGCTCTACTTCAGGTTTTTAATCCAGCAATAGTAGCCATTCATTAGTTTCTGTAAATTAAGAATAGTTTGATTGTCTTCCCCTATTACTAAAATACATCCCTTTACAGCAGCATCACGATTCATCAGAGACTACAGTTTATCCATAGGAATGTCAATCATTGTTAACTCTGTTATTTATTAGGAATTTTCAAGTTCGATTACTCTGTGGATTGGTTACTCATCAGCTATAAACGACTAATCCAAATAGTTCTTATTGCTATGGATGCTTGCCACAAATTTAAAGCGGTCCAGATCGTTTATCCCCACCACAAAGTATTTAATTTATGCTCTCATCTTTAAAATCAAAGATGTTAATTTATTTATTCATCTAAAACAAAACTTTGCTATATCTAGAAATAGGCTTTAGATTAACAACTTTAGTGCATATGATAATATAAGACATTTATTGATGAAAATTAACTAGTAGAAAAGTAAAATTTTCGAAAAATCAATCAAAATCATATATAGAAATTTTAAAGTTTTTTCTTGTTTGCTGAACGCACTTAATGAATCTCTAATTGGCAAGGTGAAGCATAGCTATAAAAATAGTGGAGGAACTAACTTGACCGTGAGCTTTTTCGTACTCTTCTTTTAACCAGTTTAGATCCATTGCTCTGTTAAGCTTCACAATCGAGTATATGTTCTGTTTTACAACAGTGATAGTTTAGTTTTTCTTTGGCCTCTGATTTATGCCTAGTTATCTAATCTCCCACTCTTCTGAGGATTGTTCCTGTGCTCTGGATTCTCTGTCCTCCGGTTTGTATTATCGGCATGGGTATAGAGTGACACTCATGTGCTCATGCGACTGAAGATTCGCCTTCTCGTTCTCCTTGTTTATTTCTTCCATCGTAGCCACTGGTCTCAAAAATGTCACATACTACCTAAATAAATGAAATATTACTTGTTGAAAGTCCTCAAAACAGGTAAGATTAGATTGGTTTATTTAATATCTTAAAATACATTTTTATACTTTTCTTTATATTTCTATTTTTTAAGAACTCTATTGTAATCTGCTTTAACAGTAGGGTCAAACATTTCACGCTCTACTTTT
>APMI01036837.1_pt1 | contig 33491 bp, 49 predicted proteins | sample 667938 | NCBI WGS metagenome assembly APMI01 (sample SAMN01084076, study PRJNA167559) | wastewater metagenome | biome: Wastewater | place: Denmark: Ejby Moelle, Odense | collected 2011-11-28
TAAAAATTTCATTGTAATCTCGATGTTAGTCTAGATCCTTAGACTATAAAAATTTTATTTATTATTAGAATTGATTGTCGGCATTTAAATCGTTTTGATCCTAAGTATCTGATATTTTATTGGGCTCACTGTCACTTTTTATATAAGAATTACCTTTTTCAAATTCCGATATTTCTTTTTAATTTAGTTGGACTTAAACATTTTTGAGTTCAATGTGAAGTTTTGTTGTCTTCCTTTTCAACAACTCCCGATTCTTCTTACTGTTTTTCCACTGAGTATAGCTTTACTCGAAATTGGGCTTTAGTATGTCCTTGAGAACGTTTTATTCTCGCAGACTGTGCTCCTGATTGCGCCGCAAATTTAAATAAATGCTGAGTAATTCAAAGTATTCTTCGACAAATTTTTCACTCTCAAGCAAACCCTCGTTGATGATTATCATAATATGGAAAGGCGAGGTCCCTAAAATTCTCTTGAACAAGTCAGCGTAAGGGCAGGCCTACTGACTCAGGAGTTTCTTGACGAACTTAATAAAGGTTAATCCGACCACCTAGTTTGAGCTCCCTAATGCAATCTAAATGAGTCCGGGTAATTTGCTCTTGCCAACTAGTAAGACTCTTAAATCATCCAGTTTAATCAGATTTCGTCCTGCTGATGAGAGCAGGCTTTCCAGTTTAGCTAGGCATCTCAGGGATTGATTGGGGACAGCTTGAATTTTGAGAAGCTCATGCCGTAAAAAGTGTGCGAAAAGTTGGGGTTCGTCTTGCAAATAATCGACAGTATTCTCTAATTGGAAGATCCTTTCAGTCAGTCCGAGCTCATCGTAATGCACTAATTTAATTTTGAATTACTTTTTAAGTCTAAGAATTTTAATAGCTAAGACACCACCGATTTGTTGGAGTGTCGGAGTTATATCAACTCTTTTAAAAAACCTAAATAAAATTTTGAATACCATCGAAAGCTTTTTTTCTAGTCTCTGTCAAAAAAGGACAGACTTTGGAGCGGAAGTGGGTTTTTCTGGGGAAGACCGTAGAGGGGGTGTAATACTGGGAGACTACTTGAAACAGTTCTTCGAAATCCCTGTAGCGTTTTTCAATGCAGTAACAGGCGTGATCAGTGATGACTTTAATACGATAATTCTGCATATGAGGCAAACGGGTACCACAAACTTGGAGCCGAACAGATGGTGAGTATGGATCACATCATAGGAGCTCACGTGGACTTGGAACATTTCCCAGTATTCGATGAAACAGGAGTAAAACTTTGACTACTCCGGAGTGAGGTCGTTGATGATGGACTCGTACGAAGATACACTGTCATTAAGTGATGCGGGCACCTCCTTGATCAGCTGGCCGCTGGTGACTAACATTGGCTATGTCATTATTGCTTATAACATTGTAAAGTTCGTAGGTATAATTATAAACACAAACTGTCTGTAGCTCACATCATCGTTCATCATCTAATCGATTCCTAGCACTTTTATCAATGGCTGATTACAAATAATGGGACTCATTAACAGTAGTTATTAAATAAAATCGTTAAGCGATTGATTAACAAATGAGCACAATTGCCCCCAATATGGCCCATTGTCAGAAATGTGCAGAAAAAGAGGGTCATTTTATAAGAGTCTAAATTGGCTTGGCAAAATTTATAATAAAGTATTAGTAAAAAGATGACAAATTTCAACTTAAAAGTGAAAGAGTATACGCGCAGATGCGAACACTATCTGAGCATTCCAGAAAATATTGAACCCGTCCATATGGCTTAGTACCTCGCCGGCAACTCGCACTTCGGTGTGAATGATCATATTTGTTCTATTGTTTAAGATTATTTCTATAGGGCCCATAATATTGGTCACCCTTTACTATTCCGTTACATCCAACTGATCGACCGCCTGATTTCGCACTGCTACCCTCTACCGATAAGCTTGCCCCAGATGTACGCGCTGTGCTATGAGCAAGCTGCGCGCACTCAGCACAAAGCCATCACTCAGCAGCTGCAGATTATGCGGAAGGCTTGGACACCCCTGCTGCAGGAGTCTCTCATTAGTGAGCTCCGGTTGTGTGTCTACAATCTTATTAAAATTGACATCGATATTGGACTGCCAGTATAAGCTAAGAACTATCTTGCAAAGCACTTCTAAGCTGCCTTCAACATGAGTCGTGAATAAATTGACAGCATCATCAATAAGTTCGAGCCTATGCAAATACCAAGAGTGCACAAATTCAACAGTGATAAAGATAAAAGTAAAAATAATACCGAACTGGGACATAGCATGCGAAAGAGAAAAAAGCAATGTGAAGACACAGAGGATACTGAAGACAACAACAGAGAGAAGGCTTTGCTCTTGCTCAACAAGCTAAAGAACAGCAAGACATTCAGCTGCAAGGAGTGCGGGCAGTGCTTCCAAACCGAGAATGCATACGAATCCCACAAGACCAAGCACTTCAAGAGGAGACTAATAAAGTATAACATAAAGAGCCTGCTAAGAGTGGCCGCGCTGAAGGCCTCTATGAAATTCAAGCGACAGGAAAAGACAACGCAGCAGTGGATCAAGTACGAAATGGAGTAAGCCGAGACCATTAGGAAAGCTGACACCAAAATTGAAAAGGGATCAACGGTGCAGCTAGATCAATCATGTGATATTTGTGGTGATTAGTTTCGTATTCAAGTGGTTGATGATGAACTCGTGTATAAAAGCACTGTCTAAGTTGCACTCATTCAACCCTAATGCAGTAATTAGCTATAAAATTCATATAGCGATAACAAGCAACCATTAAAAGCAAAGCTAATGCATGGGGAGTGCTATTTAGCTTGCATCCAATCTTGATTTTTATAATATTTATTTTTATAAAATCAATTATATCGTTAATATATTTGCTTACATTACCGCGAAACTGGGAAGAATCAATAGAAACGAACCCCTGTGCTGTTACTATTATTGTAGTTGTGATACTTTTTTGCTCTCCTGTTTATTCTTGCATGTGGAGCATCCATCATCATATTGTTCCTGCGTGGCCAATCAGTGGACTCCATCTCATAGGCATCAATCTGTCTGCTTTTGGCTGCTTCTCTTTCTAGTTCATCATCCTGCGAGCTCTCGAATGCCTACTGTAGTGGGATGTGCTTCATCATCATCCCATCGGACAGCATTTCCAAATAGTTTGCTTGCGGCTGTTGATATTATTATGGAATGGGATAATGCTTCATGCCAGTATCAGGCGGGAGAACGTATCCATGCACTGATGGGATGATTTCTTGAAACTCTTATTCATTGACCTTGTTGCTGAAGCTGTCCCTGTTTCTCTTAGCCATAATTCCAGTGATCATGCAGACAGTCTCGTTTTCGAACCTATATAATGCGCGACTGATACAGAGTGTCGACTTCGAACAGGGGGTGCGAGTCCATCATGGCCACCAGTCTGCTGCGTGCCTTGTGAGCGATGTTGTCCATGCGCATCTGCTTGGGGATCTCAAGCTTGTCATTGCTTACTTGATGCATCGGTATGCTAATGGGTACTTGCTTGATCTATTCCTTGCATACCTTCACCTATTTCGAAGCATTGAGACCTGCCAGCTAACCCAATGGATTGGATACCAACATTTACTTGCGCTGATACTTGAACACCTTCTTGTTTCTGCTCATGTCTCTGCACTATTTTAGTTAATTTATAATGATTATCATGTAATATACTATTCTTTGTAATCAGAATAGAATTTAAATTTGTAGCTTATCAACATTATCAATAAAAACTAAAAAAGAATAGTTTAAAAAGGTTATGTTTGAACGACTAAAACAGCAACATGATCAGAATAACTGTGTTAATTTTTGTTCTGTTTATTGAGATCATACGTGAAATATACTAAATTATTGGAATGATGTTAATAACAAAATAGTCAAAACATTTTGTGCCACTCCTTAATATCGGTGCCACAGTTTCGGCACTGTTCGACTGCTTTGTTTTGCTGCTTACCCCTGACAGAGTAGCAGTAGTAGCAGGCCAAATGCTCGCAGCTGGTCTTCATTGGCATCTTCGCGGTCTCCTCGCAGTACATGCAGGCTTGTGACCGATCGCCCTCCACGTCCAGGTACGAGTTCAGGTAAAATATGTTCTTGAGAGTCGACCCGAACACACTATGTTAATCAAAGAGTACTCGTGAGCGTAAGGCAAAATGGTCTTCAGGAACAGCTCGTAAATGTGCCATATAATTTTGCGGTTCATCAGCGTGAAGTCCAGAATACGCGCACTCTCTCCGTGGATGAACTTCATGGGGATGCTCAGAATTCGCTGTGTCAGATTTCGATACTTGCCGTCGTAAATAAAGACACTCAGATTAATAAGACTTAACGCACTAAGTATTTTATCAGTAAGGTTCAATATGTTGAGCAGTTTGGATTTCCATCCGGTCGCATCTTTAATGAGGAAACCTGACAGCTTCCTCTTAATGTACGGCAGTATCATAGTGAGTACTAAATATAGCACTTTCACTTTGTTGCTCATAGTATGATACTATATATTTTGCAGCAAGTCGCCAGGATGGGGCTGTGAAATAGCCACGGTGAGACGATACTAGGCTAGTCCAATCAGCAACTCTACCTCGTTGTAGACATGCTGCAGCACTGTGGGCAGGTACTTAAAGCTCTCGTTGATGGCTTGGATGAAGAACAGTTGCAGCTATGAGTTGCTATCGAGGCACTGTAGCTGAGTGATGCGCTACGGCTGCAACGATCTCTGCTTGTTATGATGCTACTGCGATGTTGGCATTGGCCTCTATTATCCTCCTTCCATGTCCTGTTGTATTGAGTATTATTATGCAATACACACTCTACTACAAACTATACGAATTAATATAATCGATAGCGCACATAATTTTATTCAATGTCGCTAAGCAAAAAGTAGATCTAGGATTTGTAGCAGGTGCTCACGCCACAGGAGCGACGCTTCAATATTCTGGAGGTCATAGAGAAGTACCCGGACAATCCCCACATGCACGAGACCTTTCGTGAAATCTGCCTGCACTATGAGTCAGCATCTCTCTCTTTCAAATAAATAATGGCCTACCTGTTCGGGCAGTTCAACAGCGGTGTCTTGACAGTCAATAAGAGCAGCGGCAGCAATCTGGACGATCAACCAGCACAAAAGAATCACAGACATGCATCACTGAGGATCAAGAAAAGCAACGCAACAGAGAAGTTTAAGGTTATGCTTTTGAACCAGAACTAAAGAATTACCTCGCTAGTTATGGACGACAGCAGCCAAGACGAAATGTTTGTGGTCACTAACACCTTGGTACGCCTATTCAATATGCAAAAATAGTCATTCGGAGATCAAATTTTACTGCTCCCAGACGAAATAATCATGAAAATTGCAGTATCTGGAAACATGATTGGAGTGGTCAACAAGGCTCACGAGTTTCATGTGCAAGTTATGCCTCAAAAACTTGAAGAATTATAACGTAAATAGACGGCCAAGCATCACAAAAGTCAAGTCAGCCGAGTTCTTGTAAAGAAATTGCCAAAATCGACAAAAATTGTTGCCATTTTCGGGCTGAGCGAGGAGGAATGGTTGATTTGCATGCCTCAAAAATTGTTATTGCTATCATTAGAGCTATCATAGGGAAAAAAATTTTCGCTCAATTAACGAAAGATGAAGTTAAATCAAAAGAATAAAGATATAACAGTGGAAATAGCCTGCAAGCTATAGAGTTCATTTATAGGCTTGATATCCAATTAGTGCACTATTTTGATAATAGACACGAATAACATGTCGATAACTCACACAATGAGCAATGATACTAACTTCGTATGCATGTGCTTCAACCCGGATCTCAATATTATCGTTGCTAGCGATTTTGGAGGCTACCTCATGTCCCTCACTTTCAATGCTAGGCATGGCGATATTGAGTAGCAGGGCATGGCAAAAAAGGAAACTGAACAACTCTTACCACTCAAAACTGAGTTTATGGAAACTCATTACTTAGGAAAGAGTAGTAAGTATACCAGTGCTTAAGCCAGCGACAAAAAGAAAGGAAAGTTCATATCTTAATAGGTATCAAACAAAGAAACGCGTACTCAGTATACTACAATCGTGCAGAACACATCGCGAACTCCACTATAGTTATTGCACACCAAGTCAAAGTCAGTGTTGAGTTACGAATCAAAGTACGGGTGCATCGTCAAGATTTGGGATATTCATACGCTTCAAGTCTACCAGAAGGTGGCCCTCAATATGGAGATCTACGAACTAAAGGCATCCAGTTTGGGACTTTACCTACTCAGCCGTGAAAAAGGGTACCTGTGCTTTTACGGTCTCGAGAGCAATGCTGATGAACTCACTGGGCAAGGCAGATGTCAGGCCTAAGTTGTAGAACTAGCCATCAGTTCGAACGTGCTGTTTATTAAAACTGCGGCAATGGGGCAAGTTGTAGTCTACAAACTCAAGTTATTCAACAAGCCAGTCATTTCAGAGTACTCGTCAAGAAATGTAAGGAACGCAGAGAAAGTACTCAAATATTGCTTTTATAAGGATTAAATGTACTTGTTCGACTGCTCCAAGCACCATGCACCCTTCCTGGATACATATGGAATATTCGGGTAGGCTAAGTAAAGCGTTGCCGATTTGAAGTAGTACCACTCAATGGTAGCATATTCGGAAAAGCATGGAGTTGTGCTCTGGAGTAGCAATCGTTTGCACATCCGCTGCAAGTTAAACAGTGACTCCAGAATCCTGTCAAAGAAGTTCGTGAAGGGTCAGCATATTTTGAGTAACTTCAATGACAATGAGCCTACTGTATCTGCGGCGACTAATTTGGAATACAGCTGCACTGTCTTGCTCCACGAGGAGATCTGTAAGATTAAATGCATGAGACAATATCTGACAGTTATCTGCAATCCAATTGAAGGAATTTCCAATTGTTACGTAATTGATGAGAACGCGATGAGCATAATTTTGCATTTCAGCGTTAATTCCGATTTTCGCATTTTAGAATGCCATCGACAATGCACACTTTTCAGGCACAGAACCGTGAATAATTCTGCCAACAATGCAAGTGAGTCATAGGCATTCGACTACTTTTTATTCTGCAACAAGAGCGGAGAGACTCTTTGGAAAAGTGGGGATATCCCAGGGTGGACTATCGAATCCGTAAACATCATCAACATCGAGGGCAGTGCGATCGAGCTAGTGTGCATCTACAAATCGAGTACTGGCAATAACTTGGGGGAGAAACCAATATTTTATGTTGGCAAGTACAAAATCGACATATAGATTGAGTAAAAAGTGTTTATTAATCTAAGCAAAGGCAATAAAATTGCTTCAAACGAAGTTCAGACCTTTTAGGACATGCTAAATCGTAGTATTTTTCAAAAGTACGGTCCAGCATCTATCTCAAATAGCAGATTCAGAGATCGCTTGACGGAGAAAATGAACTACAAAATATTTTACACGCTTGACGGGTTAAATAACATTGCGGTAAAAAGTGCATAAGGAAATGGGAAGAGCAGTAATCTAATTGACATGAAAGCTACAACGGCCAAAGTGTTGCATTACCAAAATGAATAAAAAATAATACTGTTCGGAGTCTATGGCCAAAGTAAAGTTATGCTATTCCAGATGGAAAAAGAGATTGTTGCTGAGTGCATTGGCGTGCTCGATTTTGATCTTCTTGACTCGGAACAATCGAAAAATCATTTGAAGGCTTGCATTCGTTATTGGAACTAAAACTATAAAAAAGAGGATGAAGACTTATGGGAGGAAGCCAAATCTAAGGCCATTCGACGAGCCAAAAACAGCAGAACTCCTTAACCATATGCTTTCCTTAGAAGCGATTCGTTAAGATCAACCAATAAAAAATGGAACCCTTAAACCCTTGAATAAGACATAGTTATACCCGATTATTTAAAAAAACGTAATTTAATACAAAAGAAAATAATGAACTCTGACCCGATGCACATAAATCAGCTGCTGCACAAACACAATATTCACGAATCCATCATTAAATAAAGTGAAAAAGCAAAAAAGTCAAAGAGGCATAAATAATTAGAACAGAACATGATGGACCTTGAAGGAATCAGAGCCCTTACGTCGACCGTCCGCTTAACCAAATAGTCCTTGTTTACAGAATCGGCGAGCATAAGCATTAAGACCAAGACAGTAAGCATGAGAAAACTAAAGACCGAATAATCGATCGATACAAAACTATAACAGGGTAGCCAAGCAAAAGCAACACCCAAGCGTAGACTCAGATACGAGACTGAGGCAGAGTAGCAGTTGTAGAAGTCTAAAATGATAGAGCGAACTCTCCTGCCCAACTTAATAACTGTCCGAAATGATTCAGTAAAGTTGCAAGCACAAAAGAAAGTGCTCATATACGATTTGCTAAAAAAGCAGCAATTTTCACTGCAACAAAGTCGATGCTTCCAAGGTCGAATACAGCAGACTTGAAAATTTACATAACTACCAGTAATACTGATCTACTTATACTACTTATTATCAAGTATAGTTTTTACCAATTAGAAAAAACATCAATGCTGTATGTTTCTAAGTTTTTAAATGAGTCCCTCTTGGTCCCTATTCACAGTTTGAAGTTTTTTCACAGTCGCCATCAGCTCGTTTTCTCTCAGCTTCATTAGCCATACCTGATTTTTCAAATTTTTGATCTACAGCTATTTCTACCTCAGTTTTGTTACTAATTCCTAATTTTTATGATTGAACTCTTCTTCATCATGCTCATTCTGGTTCACCTTTTTGCGGGAAGCATTCTGATTGCTATTGACTATAGGTTCATCATGAAGGATCTTACCTTCAAATACTTAGGACTTAACATTTTAGATGCCCTATATCAAAAACAACGACTCCTCCCTAATGGCATGTTTGCTCGATCTCTATCTTCTGATTTGCTATTGCTTTGCTTCTTGCTGCGATATGCTCTATTGCTTAATTGGCTCACTCTCAGGCAAGTAACCAAACGTGCCCTGGTAAAGCACATCTTTTTTTGAGTTCGAAAATCGTCTTGAGCTTGAGTTTCTCCTGGAGTCTTTTGATTCTTCGTCATCGTATTCGTCGCTTGAGTTTTTCTACACTCTGGGGTATTGACCTCCATTTTCATTATAATATTTTAAGTTTTCGTAGTATTTCTGCATATTAGTTAGCTCCTCGTCTTGCATTTTAATTCGACTTGCACTTTCCTCATCTCTTTTTGTCTCATTATCAGCCAAGTAAGGTGATAGCTTAATCTCAGAAGAAGTCTTTACTATACTTGTATTTCTGTTTTATTCTTACTCCATGTTAGTATTCTTTGGCATTTCTTGCAATTTCTAACTGTTCCTATATTCAGTGTCCTTTAATGTATTGGTTTGTTCTTAAACTTAAATGGGTTTAGCTTCTATTTACCTAGAGTTCTGAATTGTTGCTCCCAGTTCATGAATTACCTCTTTTGATTGAAATCTTCCGGTTTCATCTTTTGCTTCACTGTCATTTTCTTTTTTATCTATAGTTTACAGTACATATGATGGATTATTTTAAATTTGGACTTCATGATCTTTGGGTAGTGGCTGCCTTTCCTCCTCTAAGTAAATCAGATTATTAATCGAATTTCTGTTCTGGAGTTTAGCCTCCTTCCCAAAGATCTCATTTAATTGCTAGTTTTTAGTGTTTTCTGTCTTTGAAAACCCAACTGTATGGGACTACGGGTTTCGAGGATTGTTCATGGTCGTTGTATGCTTGCTCTACGAAAAAGGGGAGACGTTGATTTTGCTATCGCTCTCTTTCTCATGGAACGAGCTCTGCACGCGAAACTGGCTTTCATTACTGAGCTATTTAATTTACGACAACTGTCTGTTGTTCGCGTTGTCCTTTTCCTTGGGGGGAGACACATACTTGAATTATATTTTGGGACTTTTGGGCCGCATTACCTTAAACTTCTCTTCGCCCCTGATCATACTATGGTGGTGCGAGCCTGAATTCGACTGCATCATGGGAGGTACAGACTGTGGAAGTGCTTGTGAGACTGGCGAGTATGACCTGCCCCCGATTGTTTGATTGCTCGCTGTGACTGCTCTTGGGTTGTCCACATACTTGCCGACCGATGAAGCTGATTGATTAAAAATACTGTAACTGGGTGAGGGTTGATTTGACACAAGAGAAACATAAGGTGGCACAATACTGTGGGCAAACACAATTATATTACTGCTCATTGGGTTTGCTATAGTACAGTGAGGCGCGATTGAATTTACAATACTTGGTCTATTATTGCTGCCATCCCTTCCTTCTTGCAGGTATGACTCCGGAAAGACTATTGGCAAACATGGCCTGCTAACCAACATATTGGATATGTCGGACCGGTCAGGAAGATGAAAATTTATTTTTTAAATACTCATTGAAACATTATAAGGTATCACTACCCCCTACTGTAGCTGCACATTAAAGATTTTGACTGATGCAGTCAAAGTGAATTATAATAGATGAGATCCGTGAATCAGGGTGGATATAATATCAAAGACCAAGCGCAATTCTCACATTTCCAGAACAGAGCCTTTCCGGGTCACAAGAAGAGCTCGGTGGCTTCCTGGAATAATGAAGGCACTTTGCTTGCCACCGCAGAGAACTCTCTTCGAATATGGGGATTTAACTATAATAGCGGACTTGAATTGCTTGCCGAACAGCGTATGGTTGATTCCAGTATAAACGAAGTCAAATTTTACCATCAGAACTTGTTGGCCACTGTTAACAGGGAGATGATCAGACTATGGGATATTCGATAGTCGATCAAGTCCATCAGGACTGAGAAGAAGAGTAAGCCAGACATTCTAACACTGGCTTGGAATCATAATGCTCATACTCCTCACTTTGCCCTGCTTACTAAGGATAACGTAGTAAGCATTTTTGATTTACGCAATATCACAAACTTGGTCAATCCTGTGCACAGCGACAAGAATAAGAATGAGATCACTGAAATCGAATGGGACCGGTCCGGGTCAGTTCTATTCTGCGCTGGTGGGGACAGCGGCTCAAGCAATTTAAGTATGCACTCTGCTTCACTTGAGTTGATTTCCGAGATCAATAGCTCGCACAACAGCAAGATAAACTCGCTAGCCGTCGACCCCACCAATCATTACCTGGCAAGCTGTTCGGATGACTCGACTGTGGCGATCAGCAGTCTCCCAGACATAATCAATGAGAGAATTTACTCACACACTGATTGCGTGATGCGCAAAGTTGCCTTCTCGCATAAGGCGGAGTACCTGGCCGTCAGTTGCGAGGAGCCCAAAATCGAAAATACCAGTAACAAGGGTGAGGAGGTAAAAGTTGATGTCTAGGAACCCTGTATTGATTTTTACAACATCAGAACTGGAGGACACGCTCATCGTATTAAGTGCGGAAGCCTGCAGCAGACCCTCGAGTGGCATCCGAAGCGACTTCTACTCGCCTACTTCGACTTCGATGAGGAGGACAAAAAGAGAGCAGGCAGTGAGAGAGAGGAACGCTATATTCATATTTTTGGCATGTGAACATTTATTTTCAACTATTATTATGGCACGAGTAAAGTAATATTAATCATCAAATGAGTACTAATTGTACCAATACTCATCATGTTCAAAGGGTCTCTCAAGCTAACCCGTCACTGTTTGGAGCGAGCTGCATTTTTTTAAGTCTCTCATGAGTCTGTTTCATTATTTCATTAATTTCATAGCTGCTATCGTAAGTTTGCTATTTTCTCACTTGACTGTTCACAAATCTAACATCTTTTTCCTGTCGTTTGATTTCTGTTTTGGATCCACTTCCTTATTTTACATCAATGGCTTCGGAACAGATAGCACTTAACAGCTGTCGTATTTTCTGAAAGCTAAACTATACATGAAAGTCTAATAACTTTAATTCGCTAATTTGTTTCTGTATTCTCTTTATCTTTATCTTGTGATCGTTCTCTTAGTTGAAGCTATTTCCAAAGTGCTCGATTAATGCCTTTAGTACTTTCTTCTACTCCTGCAGAGTTAGCTCCCTCTGTCTGCTTGAGTTGAACCCTGTTGAAGACGTGAATGGTTGACCACTGCTAATAGTTTGACTCAAATTCACTTTAAAGTCGCCAGTGAAGGAAGACTATACAAAAACTTTACTCAAGTCTTCTTTCTGTTGAGTCAACAATCTATAGGTTGAGTGGATGCTTTCTTATAAAGCTTAATATCTAGTCTGTAAGATTTAGGTGAAAGCACTGAGCTTATCTTCGAGAGCTATTAAAAACTTGTCGAAGACTCTGTCTAGCTCTTAATGTGCTTTGGATCGAGCTTTGGCAACAATCGCTTTGCAAGTGCTTTCTCTGGTGGTTTTATCTTCAAAATCTGTGACATACTCCCGACTGAGGTCCTCGAGACAAAGCTGCTGGTCCTGGATGGCCTATACTGCAGACTTGAGCAGGTGTGCTATGCTAAGTGGACGAATATATACTCTTGGTAGTCCCCGTGCGTCTTCGCCTCCAAGTGATCCTGGTTGTGCACCGTAATGCAGGCTGAGCACATGGGGAGCAGGCACTCTCTCGACAGGCAGAAGCTGTGCAATTCCTTGTTCGGGTGAAATCGACAAAGCAATGGCCGATAGTTTTGGAGTCGTCTACTCGCATTGCCCGACATCGACATCGAGTGGCTCCTCTGAGTGTTGAAGGATTACCCTGGACTGCTCGTGTACATGCCAAATCTGCTGCTAGGTTGTTATTTTAAATTTAGAAATACAATACTATATCATATCACTATTATTATAAGGCAGTAATTTTATCGAAACTCATGTATTTATATTTATATCAACGCATGTAACTTATCTGATGTTTAGTTTATAAACGAATTTACTAATAATTATAACGCGATCATCAATCCAAATCATCGAGACTATAATTTGTTAATCCTTTAATTTTAAAATTGTTTTCCTTTGTCTACTATTTTAAATTAATACTCTCACTCATATTGTTATTTATAGAAAGTTATTCTGCTCTTTATTAAATTTTGACAGATAACTGAGTATCCGTTCTAATAATCGTAGTCTCAGTCGTATTCCCAGTCCTTTTCAAATCGATTTAAGAGTTACTAGTTTGTTGTTAATTAAAATTTTTTTAAACCTTATCCGAATTGGTTTTTATCTATTACTGCGCTTAATTTGCTACAATATTATCACGCTGACTTGTTATTTCAATATTCTTTTCGTCATGATTTTGTAATTTTTTCTCCTATTTACCCTCAATCCTACACGTTAAGCTTTCGATAAAGCCTGTTAATTCTCTAATTTTGTGGCGATTTTACTCAATTTGTGATTAATAGTAGAGTTACATTTCTTTGTTTGCAGGGTCATTTTGAAATTCCTCTAGTTTAGATATTTAAGATTCAAGTTATGCAATAGACTGACGAAACAAGAGAATTTTACGGGACCTATGGCTGTTAATATCTTTCATGAGCTCTTTTTTCTCCTCTTGCCTTCTGGCCTGCTTCTTCTGTTCCAGTTCGGCTTTAACTTTCTTCATGCCGTCGACCCCTTCGGAGACCCACATTTGGGCGAGCATCCTTTCGTCTTCGGTGACGGCCCTTTGGTCGAGGTAGAGCAGGTTCCGTAGTTTACCGACAACGGTCCTCCTGTAGTGGGTGATTTCCCTCACGAGCGGGTTCCCACTCAGGTACAGGCACTTTACTTGTGGCACCAGGTCAAAGAGGCGCTCGTCTGCCATCATGCGGTTTGAAGACAGGTCCAGGGTAGTGAGCTCGGTGCTACACTCCCCAAGGTGCACCACCGAAGCGAAGTGTTCTAGATAGTTGTTGGTAAGTGTTAGATTCTGAAGGTGCGGCAGCTAGGACAGCCCCTCCACTGTAAAAATATTATTGTACGACAGGTTGAGTACCATCAGTGCTTTGTTTTCAGTCAAATTCTCTATCTTCGTGATCATATTATGCTGAAGGAACAGATTCTCGAGGTGAATTAAGCAGCCCAAGTTCTCTATTTTCTTAATTACATTATTCTCCAAATATAGAGTCTTCAAGTTGACGTAATTTTGGAGGTTTTCTATTTTCTCGATGCACTTGAAATGCAGGTAGAGTTTGGCGTTGAGCTCTGGCAACTCATACAGCCCTTATTTAATGCACAGTAGCTTCAAATTGTTTTCGTTCAGTATGAGTGATCCGCTCTAGGTGTGTTGCAGTTCACGCTTCTGCAAGTAGTCTTTGTACTGTTCCCGTGGCAAGATCTACTGAGAAGGAATCGGCAGACTTTTATTAGCTGGCTCCGAAAGAAGCAACTCAGAGTTGGGCATTACCTAATCAACCAGTTAAGGCTCCGTTGCTGGAGCTGCATCTATGTTGATGGGGAGCTCGAAATGCTGATATTCGACTCTTGGCTGTTTCATTATGCCAAAATATAAACAAATTTGAATGATTTACTAATTCGATTATAATATCCGGTGCTGCCTATTAAGTAGGAATGTCGGTGGACACACGCACATAGCTGTCTGCCATAGCTCGGCAGTCTAACATTATCGGCACAAACAATGCGATGTATAACGTAGAAAATGGGAACAACCGCAAAATATTCGTCTTGCGTGAAGAAAGGATAAGCCTCATGTTGGCTTCAGATGATGAAGAGTTCAACGAGACCATCGAAATCAGCTCTTTCCTGGCCTGGGGAGTGCTCTTTCTAAACTCTTTATTTGCATCATTTGTGCCATGTTGGCTAATGGGAGACGTCCGTTCAGAGAGTTTCACTCGTAATTCATGGAGATTCACAACTGTAACTATTTTATTGATCCCTTTTCTGCTGTACTAGCAAAGAAATGTGAAATCATAATCATAGAAGCTGATTAATTGCTTAACGAAGTAAAAGCTGAAGCCTATTTTCATAGCAACAATTAATTACTGTATTTGGCTGCTGTTGTTGATTAACGCATGTAGGTGGACCTCTATGAACCACGCAGTATGCCTAAGTGACTTGAAAGTCTTGGTCATCACTCTGTTCAAATTCAAAAACAAGGATAGGTTTCATGAGTTCGAAGTGGGCGGAGCTATGATTGCTGTTATTGGAGTGCTGCTCATACTGATCGATTCCATTACACTACCACGGGTTGAGGACAGCTCTGAAAAATATATCAGTATGGAACCTTGGAAGCGCTTGCTACTTGGTGATGGACTAGCTGTCCTCGGTTCGTTTGCCAGTTTCTATTTGGACAAATTTTACACCATCCCAGTGATGCCTCGCTTTACCTACTTGTTTGTGTACAACATTTTTCTAACCTTCAACCTGATAACTTTCGGCTACTTTTTCGGTGGGTCTTAGTTTTCATTCAATACTAAGTTTGGGGTATTTGGATTATATACTTCCACAAACTTCGTCACGGTCTTCTACGTATCCATTATGCTGGGCCTCACCTTAATAATGACGAACATTCTCGTTAGGCAAGTGTTCTCTGAGCTCATCATAAACATCGCCTCAAGATTTGAAATTGTGGAGACCTCTGTCATCTACCACGTGCTGGGACTCGAGCTGGTGCCCAGCGGACTTACTTGTCTGGGTTACTCCTTCATCGTTCCGGGCCTTGTTTTCATTTTGGGCGGGCAGGCCACTCTCGAGAACAAGGACAACCAGCTGAACTTTCAACTTTACAAACCTATTGAAAATCGCAGGTACTCCAAGCTCAATAGCAAGGAGAAGGTCGGGGAGGCGAGTCCGGTCCCTCGCAAAAATATGCCATTCCTGGAAATATTGGAGGAGGAGGAACATCTACACCAGAACATATCTCGGACTGGAGACGAGGAAAAGTGAAGTATCCCGCTATTAGAGTATGATGAAGTATATAATATAAAAATCATTTAATCATGTTGAGCAGAGACTGCCGGATTTCCCTGCTCCGGACTTTCATCCGCTTGATGTTAGTGTTATAAGGCTCGCCCATTTTGGCTAAAGTCAGTGAATCAGTGAATTCCTTGCTCACACTTAGCTTAGAGACTATGAACTGTTTCATTTCCTCTGCCTTCTTAATGGACTCCTGTCGCAAATCTCGCCCTCCATTTTCATAAATATTCGCACTAATTGTTTTTGTGATTGGGAGGTTAGAGGTATTGGCTTGCCCACCATTGTATAAATGGCTAACGTTCCTTCCTTGTCCGGTAGAAGTAATCTGCTTGAGGGTCGGGTCAAACAAAGTCAGCACAGGCTACTTACTCTTTTGAGCCTCGGTTCCAGTCCCAAACTTTTATTATTTGCCCACGTAGACTGATTTGGTGTTGATGCTCTTAATTGCGGCAACCACAAGTGACTCTCGAGATGAGGTGTGTCCGCTCTGAGCGCTGCCAAGACGAGGCCATTGGTCTGAGACAGTCGTCGTGGGCGTGAATACATCATGTGTGGGGACGTCTCTTGTGGGAAGTATTTGAGCCAGTTATTTCGAGTGCTTACTCTCAGTAATTCTGCTTATACTATCAGCTTCGGCACCATACACCTTACCATTGTAAGTATAACTATTGATATTTTTTGTATAATCCGTGTGATTGATGGTTGTTGTCTGCTTACCCCTCTGACTGCTGGACTCAAAATCAGTGTTGAATTGACTATTTGTAGTTTTGTTACGCCCCAGCATCATATCAAACATATAGTCGCCATAGTTGTTCTGTCTCTCTGGCTCGTTGTATTTTCTGTTAGACATTGTGTTGCCAATTCTGGAAGTCTGTTAGCTGATGCCTTTACTGGCGTACTCGTGACTGTACTATTGAGTTGTTGCAAGGCTTTCTATTTGTCCCTTCTTCGTTCCTCCATAAGTACCTTTCTGCGCGTACTCAGTTTTATCATGATAATTTTATGCATTCAGATGCATTCCATAATCACTGTAATGTGTTTGTTGAACTGTCTGACCATTCTCTCCTTATTTTCTAATTGTTGATATCATATGCTTGTTGTCTGAATGAGCGGGTTACAGCCCGTAAGTATTTTCAAATAAGCGCCCTTCCTTTGAATAATCCAAGCCTCTACATACGGGTTCTGAAGCTTACTTAAGTTATAGTCTATACTCTGCTACGCTTCTACGGATTTGGCTGCCGTCTGGTTCTAATTAGCTGGGACGATTGCTGTCTGGCTGACCGTCGTCATTGCAACTCAGTACACTCGGCTTCTGCATCATATCATCTGTGATTCTTCGGTAAATGTCCTCACTGTCCGCGATCTTGTTCTTCTTGAAGTTGGATTGAGCACTTCGATCAGCATCCCCATCCTATTGTCTGCTTCTCTTCTTGTTCCTGTCTTACTTCTCGATTCTTTAGTACTGTGTTTGGTTCTGCATGGAGTTTGATCGTGAGTGGTGAGCTTGTTCGACTCCATCTTCTTGCTCCAACAAGGATATATTCTGATGGACTTCCTCAGCATCCTCCTTCTTACTGTCAAGCATCGAGTTCACGTCGATTTACTCGTGCTCCACTTCCACTTGCGGAGGAGACTGGAGCTGTGACATCTTGCTGTTTGTGGGATCCGAAATGGAAGACTCGATGTCTTTGTACACTAAGTACACCGTGCGCTCGTTTTCTTCGTAGACAAATACTTCGGCTTCTATAAACTTGATACATTTATCTTCGAACATCTGCGCATCAATGCTGAACTGCTCCAGGAGAAAGCCGAAGAGCACAGTCTTATCGATGTACGAGTCGAAGTCATTGGTGAGTTATGCGTATATAGCTAGGCTCCTGAAAAAGTATACGAAAACTGTGTCTGCGATCGGGAAACTGCTGAGGGCTGACTCAATAGTCTCGAACTCAGCCGAATCCAGTACTTCCATGAACTCCAGCAGCAGATGCTTGAACTGATTGTCATTATAGAGAGTGGGATCGTCATCTTCCAAGAACAGAAAAACGAAGCTGGAGTCGAGTACGAAATTCTGTAGCTTGGAAATGTAGTACTAGTAGTTTTGGTTTTAAATCTCGTAGCACAGCATCAAATATTGGAAATAAAACACACGAATATTAGCATTAGGGTCATTGAGAAGAGCCTTAATACGCCTGCTCTTATGTACTAGATGCCGGTTAAAAAAGGATGGGTATTCTAATGCTTACACGAAGATGGGCGTGGGAGGGTTTGATCGAAATTGTTTCAGTGATTTCTCTGGAATTGTTGTACTCTGCATCACTATATTTATTTAAACGAATAAAGGCAATAAAGAAAATCATAATCCGAATTGATTAATAATACTCATTTGTCGATGTGCCTGAGTATTTAAATTTTAGCATTAATGTTGTTAACAAGTGCGGTAGGCGACTTTATGTAAGTTTTACCATCCAGCTTGTCCGCAATCAACTTAGCCTGATACAGTTTCTACTCCTAAGCGAGATTCTACTTTTGCAGTAAGATCTTCAGCTATTTCATTTCAGACATTCGATGGCCTTCACCTGAATTTTCTGACTTCTTGAGCTATTTTAAATAGTTCTTGTATTTTTTAGTCGGCTCTTCGATCTGTACTTATTGATGATTAATACTACGCTATTTAAAAGCACTAGCGAGTTCAGAGTTGACAGTCTTCATATACTCATTACCCAGCTGATGTGTTTCGAACAGACTCAATGACCTCAACTAGATCTGGGTGTTTTATTGCTCAATAGCTTTTGGCTTCATTGTTGGGCGATATAGTAATTTCACTCTCTATCCGTATTCCTTGATCTTATGCAGTAATTATTTGGATTCATTCTTCTTGAGGTCTTCAAGTTCCTTTAACCTTCTATCATCCTCCATTATTTTGTCTAGGAAGACAGAGCGGTAAGAATAGTCTAAACTAATATGACTTGCATTATTAAGTTGCTTTAATCTTGATTCCTTTTGGATTTTCATTGTTTCATTATACTTCTGCTCATGCTTGCGAATTTATTCGTGGCTTATCTTCCGCATTTGCTGGATTTAATTTAAGATTTATTATCTTTTTTTCTCTTACTCTTCTTCTACGGTCTTCCATTTGTCATGCCATTAATTGTGCAGTTTCTTACGTTGAACAATTTATCGAATTGCTCTGTTTTCCTGTTATAGTCGGGCCTAGCGCTAGGCCTTCCTTTTTTAAATTAAATCGATTGTTTTTTATGTTTCCCTCTTGCGTATTTCGTGCTTTGCGTGATAGAGAGCCTGTTTAACATGTTCTTCGTCTTACTTTATCTTCTTCATCCTGAGCTCGTACTGCTAAGTTCTTTCCTGTAATTACTTTTCTAGTTTTTGACCCTTGAGCTTTAAACTCCTCCATTTCTCTAGGTCTTCAGCAGTGAGCTCTGACTTGAAGTGCGAATTGGAGGTGGCCGCGCGCGACTCATTTAGCTTGCTTACACTCTTCAACTGCTCCTCATGCTGCTTGATTATTTATAATTATTTAAGCATATTTTCCTTCTTTTCCAAAATATCGGCAAGCCGGTTGCCTACTTCCTCTTGTGACTGTCTTTTGTCGATGTGGAGCTAGCTCTGTGTTATGTGAGGAATGCTATACCTGCGAACTGGCTATATCGAGGAGTCCATCCTTGAGCTGGGCCTATACACGATCGCCCGCGTATTCTATTAGCTCACCTGCAATCTGAATGTTGTGCCTAATTACCTGCTTGGCCTTGTGACGGATGGCCGTCAGCTGCTGATGCTTGTAGGCTGACACTTCATACATGTTCAGATTCATTGGCTATTTAGTTATACTATATTATACTTTCATTCTCGAATTCGAAGCTTTGTTATATTTCCATCAACACAAACTAGATGTGAACAATGCACCTCCCCAAAAGTGTGACTGTATTATTAATACAGCAAACCCGTATTATTATAAAAGATTTATTATGCCGGTGCGAGATGACGAAGCCGAAGCTTAGCTGTACAACAGATTGTTGAAAACAGCAAAGCAGCTTGGAAAAAGCGAGGAGTACAAGTAGCAGTAGAAAATATTCGAGGAACTCCTCTCCTTCGATCCAAAGCTAAATGAAAACTTAAACACGTTTGAGGAGTACTCAAGTTGCCTACAAAGCCTCGAACAAAAGTAAAAGATGTATCAACTGTTTGAGTACATGCTCAAGGTATTTCACAGTGCTTCCAACCCCAAAAACAGAGTTAAGATTTACAAAAAGTACGTTGAGTTCTCCATGAAGCAAGAAGATTACGAGTCAGTTAAACAAATAGTGAAGCGATCTCAAGTCAAGCACGACGGTGAACTAGAACTCGCCATTGAGTATGTCCGAGCTTGCTCCCGATCAATGAAGTTCCACGAGGGACTTGAGGAGCTTGAAAGATTTTAGTCCAAGTATCGCAAAGACACAATTTAGAGTAATTCGTTCGCCTTTTGGCTAGTCCGGTTGAATACTTGCACTGGCAACTACGAGAAGGCTTTGCACTATTGCGTTGAAGCCATATAGGTGAAGAAATTAGAAGGGGAATCGTTTAAGTCTACGAAGTGTCAGATCCTCATATTTCTTAAGCGGTACTAGGATGCAATTAAGGCCTGTGACATAATCATAAAGAAAAGTGAAAACAAAATACGTAAATTAGAGGCCTACGCGATAAAGGCCTATAGCAATTTCAAACTCAATAATCTTGAGAACTCGATTGCAAATTTGAAAGATGCCCTGCAGTGCAAGAAGGAAGAGATGATCACTATCAAGTAGATTCTGCTTTATTTCATGCTGACTCCCACTGAACAGGTGCATGTCGTTTATCGAGACCAGCTACTCGGCAAAATCAACTATGTTATTGAGAGTGCAGATAATTAAGATCGAAGCTTTGATGATAAAAGCTTCTCCAATTAGTTTTTTAACATAAAAGAACTCTAAATGTTTATGGTCTACTTCAAACTCTTCTCAGACTGTGAAGATTTAATAAATTTTTGCTTGCCTGAACTGAGAGAGTACGCTGAGCTGGTTCTACTGTGTCTGTTCGAGGGCAATCAATTTACTAAACTTTTTAGCCATAAGCTTGATGTCAGCAAATAAAAAATCACTCTCCTTCTTAAGGATCGCAAATAAAAAGCCTAAAAGTTCGTTAAGAAAGAAGAGAGTTTATCGAAATTGTCTAAGTAAAAGGTGAATAAGAACAGCAAATTTTCAGAACTAGGTCCTTACTTTTTAATTTTAAACGCAATCATTGGAATTGGAGCCTTATGGTGGATGAAGCGATGATTCTATTCATACTAATTTTATATTTATTACTTGCCTATATCCAAATAACAAAACTGATAAATTATTTTAAGTGAAGCCATTAAAGATATGTCGTACTTTAAAAAGAATGTAAGCAAGAGAAACAAACTTATTTTAGCAAGTTCGCCAAACCATTTCATTTTTTATTGATATTTGATTAGGTAATCAATTTCTGTTGCAATAAATCGGCAGTCAGAATTTATCAATGGAGATTATAAAAATATCTAATGAGATATCATTCCTATATAGTAAATGACCGACAAAGGAAAACCATTCATGATAGAGCTTTACAGCTCCGACAACACCTTGCTTAACAAGTACAAGTTTGTACTCACTGCCAAAACTGTTGCGTAACTTAAGCAAAAAATATTTGACAAGCTCGAGGCCAAAAATCAGCTCACTACTGATGATAAAATCACCATTAAAGATACCAGCGACTTTGAGCTTGGATCAGATGACGAAGTTGATGATGTTGTCCCTGACTCCAAAATTAGAATTTACGTAGTCAAACAAAATCGGCCTGACATGGTGCCTGTCTAAAAAAAAGACAAGCATGAAGCCCCTCTTCAACAGTCTCAACCTTCGCCTGTGATTGCAACAGGAAGCTTAAACTTGATTCCTCAGGCTACTTCTGCTGTTAATGCTCCCTCGGTTGTACTTGCTGTGGTAAATACATCGGCTGCAGTTGATACTCCGTTGTTGAGCGCTGGCTGGGTAATTCCTCAGCTGCCCTCTGACCACCCAAAAAACAGGACTTGGACTATAATTTGTCCGCAAATTAGGAAGACCCCCTTCGAGATTGAAGCTGTCCATGACTCCACCTTCTATGAGCTCAGCAAGTACCTCATTAAGCAGTTTAATCTTAATGAAGGGTGGAAGGCCATCGTGTACACGCTGGAAGGTCAACCGCTTCTATTTAACCTCGATTTGATGCACCTGCCCCTCCCTAAACTGGACTTGACAAAGGTCTATTATGTTATATTTACGGCGACATCTTCACAAGCTGCTGACACTATCTTGCCTCCCCAGAATGAAATCGTAAGCAATCAAGTCGAAGTGAAAATTGCTCATGGCGAGCAAAAGTTTGCTGTATCAATCGATCTCTCTAACATCCTCTCAACACTAAAGTACAGGATCTTCCAGAAAACATCGATTCCCCCGATGAACCAAATTATTAAGTTTGCTAATAATGCTTTAATAAACGATGCTGAGAGTCTCCAGGCCTACAGCATCAAGGCAGACTCTATCCTTACTCTAGAATTCAAGGTCATCTCCAATGTGATCCCTTCCACCTACACTGATAAGTTCTTTTATCGCGATGTTCAGACTATTCACCCACAAGAAGTGGAGACTTACCGCACGTTCAAGTCGAACCTACTGTCTCTTGGTTTTCATTTGTCTGACTTTGACAAGAACAAATTTTTGTCCTTTATCCGGACATACACTGTCAACGAACCGCTTGTGTGTGCTCTTAGGGTCCTCTTCTACAGCGGATTCCTCTCGCAGGTTCATCGAGTAGCCCTAGAAGAAGGGTTCTATGCCGCTATATGGAATTACGCAAAAAGTTCGAACCCACACCCGCACACTGAGAAACAGTTTCTGTTTAATCACATTCGCCACTTTATTGCATTTGTGATATAAGCGATTAATCATACTACCCACTCGGAAGCGGAGTTCGCACAGCGCGAGGAAACTCTCCTGATCACGAGGAGCTGCCAGCTCACCACTAAAGACATCAAGGTCCCTGCGCTGATAAAGTTAGACGACGGCAAAACTATCCTTGTGGACAGGCCTGAGCTCAGCGAACAAATTGACAAAGGCTACGTGTTCCCACTGCTGAAAGAGCCCAAGAAAGAGAGAATGTATGAAACGCAATCTTTGCTCGAAAATTATGATATTTTCCTCAGAAACTCAGCACACTCAGCATCGGCAATTTCAGTCGTGCAATGGTTGGGTTCAGAATACAAGGAGCTCTCCTTTACAATACCAAAGATCGAGCTAATCGAAAAGTATGAGCCTGTGATTGCTGCAAAATACTCGAACCTGAAGATCCACCAGCCTTTGTAAATAAAAAACAAGTCGTCCATTTACTTGATGCTGCTGAACAAGGAAGGCGAGTATAGGATTTACGTGAGCAAGAACAAGGACATCAACAAGCCCCACAATATCTTTGACGTGATCTCAGGCAAGGAGGAGAGCGTCAACTTGGACTTGCTGATGGCGGCCGGCAAAACCTAGAACTTAGATTAAGCAATCGACATAAAAGATCTGAAGCCAGTCATAACTCGAGAGCCAAAAGAGGCCATCGTCGTGCTTTTTGACGTCAGTGGTTCTATGGGCGGCAAGTTCTTTAACGAAGCAGACCTGAAAAGAATCGGAGCATGCAAGCTATTTTTCGAAGCTCTGGCGTACAGGACAATAGCGTATAGCTTCGAGCATGTGGTGTCACTCACCTTCTTCGATAATGAAATAAATGTGCAACTGGACTTCACGGAAGCTATTTACGATTTTAATCGGTTAGTCTCTGCAGCCAACCCTAGAGGTTCCACAAGGCTCTATGACTCTATTGTTAGTGGAGTCAACCAGCTGGTCGGATTCAGGAAAAAATACCCCTAGTGTATCTTGCGTATATTGGCCCTCACCGACGGCGAGGATACCTGCTCTACTCATTCAGTCTTCGAAGCTGCTAAGGCTGTTGTCACTAACGATATTATTATGGACTCGTTTGCAGTCGGTACCAACTGCGAAGGCTTAAAGACCATCACTTTCGCAACTGGAGGCAAATGCTATCTTACCAGAAACATGCAGGAAAGCTTAAAACTATTCTAGCAAGAAACCGTATTAAGTGTGAGATCTCGAAAAATTTAGCCAGCCTTGACAGGCAAGTCGAACAAGGAAATTCAGTAGTGCATCCAAAAGGCTCAGCTACGACCCTTCGATCTGGGTAGCAATGTTCATGAGTTTAGAATGCCGTAGATAAAAGGTCCTGGTCTTTCAACAGCCGACATTGTCAAAAAGTATCAAAGTGAAGAAGGACAGAAAGCTATTTCTGGCAATGCTTCTTTAAAGCGGATTACAAAATAAATAGAGAAATACAACGAAAACCCTCATCCATTTGTCGCAATATATCCGTGCGAGAACATAAACGTGTGGAAAATTTTGCTTTTGGGCCCCAAGTAGACTCCGTATGAAAATGGACTATTCTTACTGTATGCTAACTTCCCAGGAGATTACCCTTTCAGAGCACCGGAGGTTCGGTTCATCACTCCGATATACCACTGCAACATGAATCAGCAAGGCCGTATTTGCCATAGCGTTTTTGATCGGAACTACTCTCCGGCCATAACTTTCAGACACATCGTCGATTGCATATACGGGTTGATCTTGACGCCCGAGCCCGAAGATCCGCTTGACAATGTAGTTGCGACATACTTCCTCAGCGACTACCCGAAATACGTAACTAATGCCAAATAAGCGACCAAAAACAACGCTACTAAGAGCACCGAGGAACTGGTGGAGCAGATCTTCGGAAAAATCACAGACGACAGTGAGAGACAAAAGAAAATCGAGGAGGTCAACAAGTGGATTGAAAAAGCCAAATCCTTCAATTGATTCTTCATTCAACTAAAATCTTACTATTTTATAAACGATCCGTTAAACTAATTTATACTTTTTGGGGATTGATGAAATAACAAAAATCAAAGTCATCGACAACCAAGAGCATTGAAGTCGCTGTGCGCATGCGACCCCTTCTGCGTGAATACGAGGATCAGGACGCATGGTAAATAGACGATGAGCTTAACAAAATTATATCGATAGGGAGCTCAAATTCAACGGGTCTGCTTTCATAGAACATAAACATCAATAACTCATCCTTTCAAGGTCCAAACACAGCTCAGAAGAATAGGAAGAAATCTACTTCCAATGCAGTAGAGAAGAGCAATCGATATGAGTTTGCGTATGATCATGCATTCGGGCCCACCAGAACTAATAGGTAAATTTACAGTGAGTGCTGCCAATCCATTATCGAATAATTCGTCCACCGAGCCCGCAATGGCACTATCTTCATGTACGGACAGACAACTTCGGGGAAAACCTTTACAATGCTGGGTGACTAACACAGCAACGGGCTCATTAACTACTCCCTACATGACATCTGCGAGAAACTGCTTGAGAAGGAAGAAGTGAGAGTGTCAATATCCTACATCGAAATCTATAACGAACAAATCAACGACCTGCTCAACCCTGGCTGCACTAACCTCAAAATTATCGAAGACAAAGTGCATGGTGCCAAGGAGTGCGAGATCCAGTCCTATGAGCAGGCTCAAGAGCTTCTGCAACTTGGCGAGGAGCAGCGGTCGTACAGTTCCAAGAAGTATCATGATCATTCTTCGCGATCCCATACCATCTTCCAGATCAAACGGGGGCAGCCAAAATCGCGGGCCGTTCTAAATCTGGTGGACTTGGCTGGCAGCGAAAGGCTCAGCGACGACGAGAACAATGAAGAAACCGGCTTCATCAACAAGAGTCTGTTCGTGCTATCAAACGTGATCCATCGACTAGCCAGTGGCAAGAAGAAGTAAACAAAATGTAACATAGTGCGCACATCCCTTATCGAGACTCGAAACTGACCAGACTGTTGGCTCCTTCGCTATCGGGGCAGTCCTCGACAATAATAATCTGCACAGCCAGTCCGGCGTCTGTTAATTTCTATCAGACTCTGTCAACTCTGCGTTTCGCCGCCTACTCCCGCAAAGTATAATTGAAGCCGCTCTCGATATCTCCAGAGTTGTCCGAGCTGAAGGAGTAGAGCAGCTTTCTCTCAACCTATTAGTCCAAAGCTTTGGTCAAGTTAAAGTAGGAAAACGAAAAGTTAAAAAGGGATTTGTCCAATTTGTCGTTTATCCGCGAGGCGAACGAAGATAGCTACTTGGAGAATAAGGTGAAATAAATTGGGGAATAACTAATGCGAACTCAAATACATTTGCCAAATGACTGGGAAGTTAATTTAAAGATGCTGTGCATTGAATACAAGAAGAACATAAACACTCTGCAAAGATAATACACAAAGGCCCTCATTAATGCAATTTCGACTTCATGCCGCGTCGACAAGAACAAATTGGACTGGATACTCAACGGGTGATTACTATACTTGAATTCTATTTTAGACCAAATGTGTCAATACAACAATTGCACTCGTTACATGCGTTTTTTTAGTATATCTTTATACAATTTTTAAAACTATACTGAAATTTTGAACAATTCAAAAATATAAAATATAAAGCTGAAACAAATTAAAATAACAGAGTTTTTATATTGCCAGTAGTGAAAATGTTGCATTACTAAAATATTCAGAAATATATTAGGCTTATTCTAACTAATTAATTAATTTGGTATTTTCCAAGAAAGTCTAAATTTAGTTTTTGGACATTTAAATTTTATTTATATTCAGATTATATTGCTATATAAAAAAATGTTTGAATTTTATCTCAAAAGCGATTGAGCAAACTGATACTTATTTATTTGACAATTTAATCAAATTATATGAAAGACCGAGTCACAAAATTCCGTAGATTTATCTGATTTACGCTTTCCTACTTTAATATTGTAAATTATTATATAAAGGCCAATATGAATTTACCAATACTACGTCCTTCTTCAGTGAAGACTACTTTTGAAACACGGTTCGATAAGGCTATAAAGTTTTATGATTTCATGTACCACGTGCATAAGTCCACCTACAAGGGTCTGGCCTCGTTCTACAAGCTGTACTCGTAAATAGAGCGGACTTACGCTGACAGTCTAATGAATCTGACGAAACAGGCTTGGGCGTAGATGCCGGAACTACCGCGCGAGAACCCGGCCATGAGTGCCGTAATAAAATAAGTGATAAACTGCATTCAGACGAGTAGTCAGCTGCACTTCAATTACAGCGAAAGGCTTATTGAGGTTGGCTCCTTCTATAACGGCGAGTACTCCAGCTCGAAGCGCAAGAAGGACAACCTCATGAAGATGCTCAAAGATAGGAGCGAGGAGGAATACACTCAAGTCAAAGACAGGGAGCGAGCCAATCGGGCCTCTGTCGTTGCCAAGGAGAAGTAGATCTGCAAGAACCTGCACCATCAGCTTGACCAACTGGCGCAGGAGGAAACCGATCGTGTGCACAAAGTAAAAGAGCAAACCATCATATATTTCTCACTGTACAAAAAGTACTTGTCTCTGAATTTAGGGTGTGTGAAAAGTAACTTGAATGCACTTCTGACTTCAACACCAAGTTGATCCAGCAAGAAGTGGCAGTAAAGAACCCAAAAATATGTGAGATTTCAGAGGAGCTGCGCGCTCAGTATAACTAGTACGGGGGCGATCAACTATAAAGAAAAAGTTATGACCTGACACAACCGCTGGCCATTAATCGGGAATCACTGCGAGCCTCAATGCTCATGAAAGAGAGGGTGAGTCGCATATCAGACGTGCAGGATAAAGTCAAAAAGATTGTGGATAAATACAAAGAAACTCCTGACAATCTTCTCATCACCAGAATTAGTGGGCAGGGCTCCGTCGCGGACGGAATCTTTATTGGAATGCTGTTTAGCAAAGAGGCTAAAAGAAAGTATGCCAGATAAATCAATGGGCAGATGATTAGGAGCATAGCCTTTGACATGATCGCTGGTTTTTATAAAAGTGTAGGGGCGAGCTCTGATGACATGATGCTCCTGCAGCTAATGCGAGCAAGTTTGAAAATCAAGTCTGGAAAAGCAGAGTAATTCAACAGTAGAGAGTTGCAGACCTATCTAGAGCAGGTCCAGAATGTGGTGAGCAGCCAAGAGTACTTGTTCCACATTCGATTCTTGTAGTAGATTTCACAGCTGGGCTAAAATCGAACTCAACATGCGCTTCCCTCTTCATACCAGACATTAGACAGACTGATTCAACGTAAAGAGCTGAGGCAGATTGAGAACGCGGACATTGTTGTCGGCAGCATTAACTTACTGAGCGAGTCTGTTAAATGTTGTCTGCTCGATATCCTCTTAGACTGTGTCCGCGACGACTCTCAGACTGTCCTCATAGAAGGGTTCGTAGACTTTATGCATATCGTTGGTAGATTTGCAGAGTAATTCATGTCACTGCAGAGAGATGTTGTTGTTAAACTTATCCTCAGTAAGATCAGTAGGCTCATTTGGGCCAAGGACTCCATTGAAGAGCTAGAGCTACTACTCAGCGACAGCTACTTTATGACTGCTAGCTTGAGCCACAGTGGACTTATATCAAAACAACTGCAAGCAGAGGGCGAAGGATGGTCAACTGCGCTATTAAACTCCTGCACAAGTCATTTAATGTAGTTTCCTCTACACCCTCAGAACAGGATGGTGAACTGCTTGAAGCTGCTACTCTTGCTAGAGAAGACTCGTTTGATTTCCAATTTTAATGCCCGTGATCACTTCAATGCCAGCATCCGATGTGCAGGTTTTCGATACTTGCAAAGCTCTCCACAATGCCAGAGGATGTTCGATGGAGAAATTGCAGTCGGAGACCAAAGACTCAAAAATATTGTCTAAGGCATCGAGGAGCTCGACTTCGAAGGAGTAATCAAAGGCTACATTGATCCGACTTCGGCTCAAATCGCTAAGTTGATGAGTGTTGGCGAAAAGAAGGTTAAACTCAAATTAATCTAATAGTTTACCTATCCTGTTTATGAAATTCTAAATGCTAACCTTAATCTACTTTCAGAACAATAAGGGGTCGATCGCGAGGGTTATATCTTAAGGTTGGGCATCGTTTTTTCGAAACTCGACATTGAAAACCCTCAACCGCTTTTGGAGTATGAGACCTTCTTCAAAGTGCTGAAGTCGTATTTAGAAGCGACTGAGAAGGACTACGACAGTATGCTCGAGCATTCTAGAAAGACCGAGTTATGGATTATGGAAGATAATGCTTTAGCAACTACAAACTGTATCGACTTTTGTTCACTTCTATATAAACCTTTTGAGTTTTTACTGATCTCTCTTAAAGAATTAGAGAAATCAAAGAACACTGAATACACTGCAAAATATTCGGAGTATATAAAACTAAGACTTAACACAGTCCTTAAAAATCAAATTATTAAATATGTAAATTTTTTGAATGAATCTTTAACCAATTACCCAACTCAGACTTCATAATTAATGTTGAAACCTCGTCGTTTAGAGCGAGCAAATCAACTAACGATTTAAAGCCAATCAAAATAGAGACAATCGTTCAAGGAGTTGACTAGACGCTTATTTAATTTACTTTTTTTACGAGAGCAGCTTGAGGAAATGGTGTGCGACTTCTTGGAACCAGAAATATATAAAAAATTAGATAACTCTGTCTTTAATATTGACAAACTAAATAAAATTAGCACTCAGTATCCACAATATAGAGATATCCTTGGCAATATTCGTGAAATTGCGGAGGGAGTTGCTGTCAATCAAGAAAAGATCATCAAGAGGGTCGCCTGCATCACTGTTGTGCATTGCATGGGCAAACTATGGGAGAACCTCTACTACCAAGAAGAGAAGAATGCCATTGAGGAGTTCTTCAGTAGTGCGGGAGACTACAAGCTGTCTGATCACACTTTTCTTAAATATCAATAAGTAATTGAGGATTGGCTCAGTCTTCTTTCAAAAAATATTCCGACTCCCTTTATTCAAACTTTTCAAGTCAATTTCTGCAGACAGATTTTCCTTTGTACTGAGCTTCAGATACTAAACTCAACGAAATTCAAGTTACCACTTAAGGCCACGAATGTAATTCCGTACTTGGACTCGGATGTGACATTCCTGACCACTATGATGAAGAGCAAGTTTTTTTAGCTTCAGATCATTGAGGAAGAGATCAAAATTCCTCTTCGGCACATCCTTGGGGACCTTCAGACTGATACTTCAAAGCTCATAGCAGTGTTTGAAACAGCGACATTGAAAAACGACAAGGACAAGTGCAAGTACATTCTAGTCGTGCTAAATTTACGAGTGAAAGAATAAAAAGCCTTGGATTTTGTAAAAAAATATAAGTCTATTGTTTGGGTCTGATCAAGGGTGCGGAATGACATTAACTGATATTTTATTGATAATTTCACATATGATAGTAAATACCAAGGCAGCGAATGTGAAGCACCCACTGTCGGAATTCTTACAAGGTTGGCGTTCAAGCCAGACTACTTCATATCAGTTTCACGTATCCCTGTTTGGGAAGGGTATTACTCACATAGACAAGTTCGATGTGATACTCTCGCCTATGCCAGTGCATTTTCTACAAGGAGTCTATTCTCTTGACCTTTCCCATAATGCAATAGTGAGGCTAGATAACATTCGGCAGTTCTGCAACTTGAGAGTACTCAATGTGGCTCACAATTATATTCAGGATGGCAAGCAGCTCCTAAAACTGCGCAAGCTCAAAAACTTAAGGCAGGTACTGGTCAAGGGCAACGGGTTTCTGAAATCAGGAGAGGGAAAACTCGAGGCTTTCAAGCTGCTAATTCTTGTGCAATGTGACATCAAAATTATGAACGCCCACCAATAGTAGAAAATGCTTCTGGCTTTGAAGATGTATACCCTATTAAAAATAAAGCAGTAGTACCTGAAACACAAAGATTTGCACTTGGAATTGCTGATTGAGTTGTCATTCAGGTCATGCACTCCTCTCCCAGCTGAGGAAAACACAGTCGCTATGCTGTTGGATGAAATCTGCTAGGAAAACTACATAAATTATCAAAAAGAAATGCTTGACATTTTAGTTGGTCACCGAAGGTAAGAGTTTGATAACCTCGACTCAATTGAGACGCTAGTCCAATGGATTAACTGTCATATTGAAAACTTCTCGGCCAAACTTAGCGCAGATCTTATCGATGTTGAAACCAAAATCGATTAAAAACATTAGTTGCTTCAATCGGCCAAAAGTTTAAAGAAAGTAACATCAAACAGCAGCGCTCGGGATTATCTAAAGTAAATAATAAAAGTAAAGATCAAAAAGCATAAATTTCCCGCTCCACTTTAGCCTAAATAACTATAAAGCAATTTCTCATACCTTGAGTAAAATAGTCAGAGTTATTAACGTAAAAAGGAAACTTGGGACTCGAACAAATTCCAAATGGAAAAGCCGTAAGTGAGAAAAGACCCAAGATAGTGTGATTTGCACATGAACGATAAATTTGAATCAAACTATTTGTCAACGTTAGTGAAACTTAACCCCTTGTATCAATTATTGTATTCACCTGTGGCCTCGCTCAAAAGCAGGGAGAAGGATCTCCTCATTTAAGCCCTTAGTCTAAATTTGAAAAGCAAGTCACTCGAATTATTCAAAGCACAAAAGATCGAAGAAGAATTCGCAGAGCTTAAGGAAATATGCAAACAAAAATAAAAAAATATTCGGTTAGGATAGCATAAGTTTGTGGAGTACAGAATCGCTATGACCTAAAGGATAGAGATTCTCTAGCAAAGAGATTCACGCAATACTGAGTAAATATCTCGACTGTGCTCAACAATTTAAAACCTTGTCAAGGAAAAGCATTTAATGATCGAAAAAAATTAAAATTTGGAAGAAAACTTGAGTGAAATGAGGCTCATATTGATTAAGCGAACATCCCAGATTGAAAAAAGTTAGAAAGCATAATTCCTATAATAAATAATATCAAGCAAAAATAGTTTAAAGATAAAGTTGAAGTTTCTCAATCTACTCAAAGCAAAGTCATCAAACCTTTCAAAGCTACGGTAAACTCAAGCTAAAAGAGAAAAAAATAATAGTTTTTAATGCTTATTTACTTGTTTTCATTCACTGAAATCATAGTGGCAAAACGCTAAAATAAGTGCAGTCATTAGCAAAAACATGAAAATTAAGAAATTACAACGGAGCTTTCAGATTTTTAAAATAAATACTAAAGTGTAGATTTCAAGATTAAAGATTATGAAATTTATTGATAGAAATGTAAAAGTTAATTATGTAAAGTTGCTGAAGCACAACTCTGATACTAGAAAGACAGCAAAAACGATAATGAATAAAATAAGTGAGAATGCTAAAAAATCTTTAAAGCAGTATCACTTTAGTGAGTGGGTACAAATGTTAGATTATGTAAAGTAGAAGTAAAACAAAGAGAAAGCGTAAATTTTCCATAGCTATAAGCTACAATAAAAAACCTTAAAGAGCTGGCAGGTGTTTGTCCGTCTCCCTGTATACCTCCAAGCTGAACTGTCTGCCTAATTAGCATTGTATCGAATGAGGGTGTTTCTGTCGACCTTCCGAGAGCATTATCTGCAAAAGCAGATGGTTAGTCATAAGTTTTTTAATTTAATTGTTTTCCTCAATAAGAGCAGACGAATTCGGAATTACATTAGGTTTAAAAGGTACTCAGTTGAATTGGAATATCATCGAAGCTTTTTGCAGCAGAAAGTAGTACATATGCTAAAGCGAAAATATTTATCGAAATACATTAACGCTAACTGGTTTATTAGGCGCCAACGGAGAGAGAATACGCGCATGCTGCACTAAGTTGATTGTCTAAGGAAAAAGCAAATTTTTACAATACTACAAAGTAGTCGCTTTGCGTAACGAATGCGGCAAACTAAGATATTAAAAATTATTAAGGCATATCGGAGGAAATGCATGGGGTCCTCCATGAAGTTGAGCCTTAATGAGTTCACGATTGAAGACAAAAGGAAATGTAATGACATAAAATCATTTATTGGACTGCTTCAAAATAGGCTAAGATCAAAACTGAAGCTGGTGAGCAAATAATTAAAACTCAAGGCAAATCTGCAAATTAAGCATCATCGGACCATCAGGTAGTATTTGAGTCTCCTGATGCAACCGATTAAACATAAGAAGAAAATATTTGAATATCTATATAGAAAATATAAAAGGTCAACATTATCGTATTTCGCTCAATGGCGGGTGTTCGTGCTGCAAGACCAAGTTGATTATCTTAAACAGAAAATTAGGTAGTTCGGTCCAGAAATTTAGGAGATATCAAGACGACAGAAGAACACTTTCGAAGAAAAGATGGTATTAATGACCATCATCGAAGGCAAGTAGAAAACTATATAAGGATTCGCAAAGCAGCTTGAGGAAGCAGAACACACAATTATTGCAAAATAAGACAAATATCGGAAACTGAAGGAATTTCTGCACGAAACTGGCGATGATGTGACTGTTTTTGGAAGTAAAGTGCAGCCAGCCTACTTACTTGAGAACAAGCCTGAACATGACTTTGAAACATTTGATGCAACATAACGAAAAGATTATCTTAACTATTTCAAGCGATTTTGATAGTTCCTCTTCAGAAAATATTATTGATATTTAACTTTTAAAAATTTTCATATATTAAAATATAGTTTAGCGA